>Ga0315308_1001333_pt1 | contig 14214 bp, 13 predicted proteins | sample TDP3_MG_FD_203078 | JGI IMG/M metagenome (GOLD analysis project Ga0315308, IMG submission 203078) | Freshwater sediment microbial communities from Lake Towuti, South Sulawesi, Indonesia - TDP3 | ecosystem: Environmental > Aquatic > Freshwater > Lake > Sediment | place: Indonesia: South Sulawesi... | reverse complement strand
TTCCGTTACTTTGGCAAACTTTATGGCGCCTTCTTTATTCAAATCAACAGCCACATAAGGCATATTATACTCCCCGCCAATTCTTACCCTCGCATTCGTCAACGCTGCTCCGGTGATTTCTGGCTCCTGCTTAACTAAGTACATTGTCTCTCCGGTACCAGGCAGGATTTGATAACCAGAAGGCATCTTTTTGAAATCGACTTTTCCTTCAGAATCCAATAAGTCACTTATTCTCACTTTATCGTTTACCAATTTGAACTCAAGCAATGCCGTCTTTCCGATAAGCTCAATTGCCCTTTCAGGGTCTCTCACTCCCGGTAATTCAACTACTATCCACTTATCGCCCTGGCGGGCTATCACCGGTTCAGCTACACCGAACTGGTCTACGCGATTGCGGATGATCTCTAATGCCCTCTCCATAGCATCGCTGGCTGGGGTGCCCTCGGGGAGTCTGGCCAAGTCAACCTCTAAAACCAGATGCATTCCTCCCCTCAAATCCAGCCCCAGCTTCAGGATCTTGCCCAGAATCCTGTCTCTGTTCTTCTCCAGGTTCATTCTCTCCTCAGGAGATTTACGATACCAATGATAGGTCGGATAAAGATATACCAGTGCCAGAATCGCAATTATTGCTGTTAAGATCACCTTCCATTGAATTGATTTATTCATAAAGATCTCCCACTAACTATCTCCCACTAACTATGGCTTATAGGAGCTTAATATTGTTAATAATCAGTTCAAAATTACATCCCAAAAATTTCGCCGCTCGTCGGCACATTATCATTCTTGTCAAAAATATTTCGAAATACTCCATCACCTGCGAAATTGCGGTGTCAATGGTGAGTTCCAGCGTAATTATCTTTTTCACATTATTTACTCTCAAAAATGACTTCTTGGAGGCGTAATTTACTCGGTCATGAATGTCAAACATCTTAAGGTTCGGCCGAACTCTCGACTGATGAACATCTGACTTGTCCGCCAAAATAACGGCGGCAGCTATGGCATTTACCGGGTCGCCTGATTCTTCCTCATGATTGCCAATTGCTCCCGCAATCAAAGCAATCTCATCACTATCCATCCCCAGGCTTTCTAAAATTTCAATGGCCAAGAGGGCTCCGGTTTGCTCGTGGGCTGTCCGGTTAACCATATTCCCAATGTCGTGAAGATAGCCGGCAATTGCAGCCAATTCTGGTACTGGTTTTTTCTCGTCTATATGGGTTAGGATATTATGTGCAATATTGGAAACTAGATTTGCATGGCGCTGTCCGTGTTCCGTGTAGCCAACCGCACTCATATATTGGTCTGCTGCGCTGAGGAAAGCAATTACCCGAGGATGCTCTTTAACTTCTTTGATTGTCACTTTACTCATTTGTCTGTTTTTCTTGACTGGAACCCACAGGTGACTTGACGACCGTGGCAATTGCACTTTTGGAGAGAGCCACTTTTACTCCTTCAGCAATCTTCAAATCCACAACATCGCCTCTGATTGCAGTAATCGTCCCATAGATTCCACCAGAAGTTATGATCTCATCTCCCTTCTTTAGCGCGTTGAGAAGTTTCTGGTGCTCTCTAATTTTCCTCTGCTGGGGACGAATCAAAAGAAAATAAAAAACGAAAAAGATTAGAATTAGAGGTAATAAGCCCCCAAACGCACTCCCCCTAGGAACATCTCCTTCTCCTCTCGGACGCTGGCCCAAGGCATAAACAAGATCCATTACTTACCTCCATGTCCATGGTTTCCTGGTTCGTACAACTCGTCTAAAAAATCCCTCGTCCACGACCCTTAAACTATCAATCATTCACTATGCCATTTCCTAAGAAATTCCTTTTTCGCCTTTTCGTAGCGGTCATCCTTGACCGCCTGACGAATTTCCTTGAATAATTTTACCATATAATGGATGTTATGTAAAGTGTTTAATCGCAACGCCAAAATCTCCCCTGCCCGAAAAAGATGACAGAGATAAGCCCGAGAGAAATGGCGGCAGGTGTAACATTCGCATTCCGGATCGAGGGGCCCAAAATCGTCCTTGTATTGGGCATTTTTGATTACTACTTTTCCTCCAGAAGTAAAAACCTGGCCATTGCGGGCATTCCTCGTAGGCATGGCACAGTCGAACATATCAATCCCTTTCTCCACAGCTTCCCATAGTTCTTTTGGTTCCCCCACTCCCATTAAATACCGCGGTCTTTCTTCCGGGAGGAGCGGCGTTGTGAATTCTAAAATTTCATTTCGCAAATCCTGGGGCTCTCCCACACTCAAGCCGCCTACCGCATAACCATCAAACCCAATCTCTATTGTCTCTTCAACACTTCTCGTCCTTAAGTCCTTATACATTCCACCCTGGATAATGCCGAAGAGCCACCGTGAATTTGGCGATGAAAATCGGTTATTGTATTCTTTTCTGCACCTTCTTGCCCATCTTAATGTCAGTTCCATTGACCGCGTGGCATAATCCTTTACACAGGGATAGGGAGTGCACTCATCAAAACACATCATAATATCGGAGGCCAAATTAACCTGAAAGTCAATGGCTTTTTCCGGCGAAAAAAAATGTCTCGCACCATCTATATGTGACTGGAACTCTACACCTTCCTCGCTTATCTTCCTCAGGTCAGCGAGACTGAAAACTTGGTATCCTCCGCTATCGGTTATGATCGGTTTATCCCATCCCATAAATCTATGGAGACCGCCAGCCTTTTCTATTATCTCTATCCCGGGCCGAAGAAACAGATAGTAGGTATTACTGAGAACCATCTCCACTCCCGCCTCCTCGAGCTCCTTTGGAGAGAGAGTCTTTACTGTAGCCTGCGTCGCTACCGGAATAAATACAGGAGTATTCACTATGCCGTGAGCTGTGACTATTCTGCCTATTCTTGCATTCTTGTACCTGCTTTTCTTTATTACTTCAAATACTTTATTCGTCAGAGTTGCCATAGCGGTTACTAAATCTTTCAGTATCTGTATCATTCGACAAGCCCAATGCCAATAAACTGACTCGCAAAAATCGGAATAATAGAGGCCCATTCCCAAAAAGTGGAATAAAGGTTCTAACTATTGACCTTAAGCCAGATATTGGTTGTTCAAATGAGGAACATAGCATCGCCATAACTGTAAAATCGATACTTCTCTCTCATAGCTTCTTCATATGCGTGACGGATATTCTCCATTCCTCCAAATGCCGCCACTAACATTAGAAGACTAGATTTCGGCAAGTGGAAATTCGTAATCAATCCGTCCACCACTTTAAATTCATATCCAGGATAAATGAATAGGTCCGTCCAGCCCACCCGAGGTACTACTAGCCACTTCTTTTCAGACTTTCCCGGAATTGATACTGGTTTCTCCTGTAAACAGCATGACTCTAACGCTCTAACTGTGCTAGTTCCCACTGCTATGACTCTCTTTCCCCTTCTTATAGCCTCATTGATTGCTCTAGCAGCGGTCACATTCAGTTCAAAGTATTCGGCATCCAGTCTATGCCTGGCGATTTCAACCTTTCTCACCGGCTTAAAAGTTCCCCATCCTATGTGCAAAGTTAGAGGCACAACCCTGACACCCTTTGTCTCGATCCTCTTCCATAACCTTCTCGTGAAGTGGAGTCCTGCTGTGGGAGCTGCTACCGCCCCTTCCTTTTTTGCAAAAACCGTCTGGTACCATTTCCTATCCTGAAGTCTAAATTTGTCATCAAAATTTCTTCCAATATAATGGGGAATCGGCACTTCACCGATCTTCTCAAGGTTCTCTTCAAAAGTCCCTTTGAAGTCGAAACCGAGGATAGATTTTCCGTTTTCTCTGGATAATACCCTGCCGACGAACTGAGGGTTTCTTGAAGGAGATGAATTTGCCCAACCACCTTTTCGGAACTCTATCTCAACACCCTCTCTTATTCTCCTTCTCGGCCTAGTTATTGTCTCCCAAACTTCCTTGAATTTCTCGCTTTTTCCCGAGAAATTACTAGCCATCTTCTTCAACTTCCCGAGCCGCCTTAAAAGGAGAATCTCCACCTTTCCTCCAGTATTCCTTTTCCTTCCAAAAAGCCTGGCTCTTATTACCTTTGTATTATTAACCACCATTAGTTCACCGGGCTCCACCATTTCTACTATATCGGCGAACCTCTTATGCTCTACGATGCCTGTACTTGTGGATACTACCATCAGGCGACATAGGTCTCTCGGCCTAGCAGGCCTATGGGCAATAAGCTCTCGAGGCAAGTAGTAGTCGTATGTTTGAAGTTCCGTCAATCTTCCCATTTCTCAATCTCTGTTTGGGGATAATAGTATTCCAAAATCTGTCGAAAGTTAGCTCCCCTTTCAGCCATTCCTTTAGCTCCCCATTGACACATTCCTACTCCGTGACCCCAACCTCGGCCATAGAACTCTACCGTGTTGCCCACCCTTTCCATTGCAAAAAGTGTACTTCTGATCAGGCTAGGGTCCATAACCATTCTGAAATCGCTTGCTCTAATGTCCAGATGTCCTCGATCGTGATGGATTCTTAAATAGGTCACCCTGCCAGAGGAACTTCTCCCTAAAATTCTGATCTTATTGATGTCTCCTACGTCATACCCATTTTCGTTCATCTTCTCTCTAATCGTTCCTTCTTTTATAACCTTCTCCCAGTAGTACTGGTAAGATTTCTTGCAGAAAGGACATGCTACTCCTTTCAAATAGGGAAATCGCTCCTCACCCTCCCAGACATTAGCGACATCTTCTGTGTGTCCTCCGCAATTGCTGTGAAAGAAACTCTTGATAAGGTCTCCCTGATAAGTAATCACTTCTCCCCGGGTCAAATTGACTGCTTCCGATGTACGGGGATCCTCAGACTCTACACCGCCGTATACTTGAGAAGTCATCGTCGCCGAGAGGTCAAAACCTTCTCTATCGTGCTTTCCCAAATTCTTCATGACATAGGTTCGAGAAACGACCGCCTGGGCTTTGAGAGCTTCCAGGGGCCACTCAGGGGAGACCTCCCTGGCCATTACCCCGTAAAGGTACCCTTCCACACCGAGCTCATTTACTACATTCAAATTCCCTTTACTATTTAGTGAAATCTTGATCCCGTCCCGGTATCTTCGACCATTGACTCTGAGCATCTCACCGTCGGATAACGAATTGAACCGCAACAATGGGCCAAATATTCTGTCTCCAATTTTTATTCCCTGAGAGGTGGGCAAAATTAGGTAGACATTACCGACCTTTAGTCTAAGATGCTCCCCTGTTCCTAAATCGACCACATCAAAATCGCCGTCAGCGCCAATATTCGCTGAATCGACGTTCTCAAAAATCCCTATCCGGATAATCGTTTCAGGTAACCGGGGGCTAGACAAGCACAAGGTGGGTAGAAATAGAGGGAGAATTAAGAATTTCAATGTGGAAAGGAGTCCAATTTTAGTACGCATCTACTTTCTTCCAAGAAACCAAAAGATTAGGGACAAAATTATGCTCAAGACGATACAAGTGGCCAGGGGAAAATAGAAAGTGAAATTGGGTCTCCTTATATAAATGTCTCCGGGTAATTTGTCAAGGTAAGGAATTTTGATTCCGGTTGTGAGAATTACTCCCACTAAAATCAGGACTATCCCAAAAATGATAAGGGCCCTTCCTAAAAAATTCATTTCCTTCCCACTCTAATCTGAGGCTGCAAAATATCTCTCCTTCTCACTGAAAATGCATCCACAATAGTGCTGCCGATAAAGACCCATCTCCCTGGAAATCTCTATGCCCTCTTTCCAGCCGATACGAAAGTCAAAATAGTAGAATTTTGTATCATACTGCTTTTGAAGTTTCTGGCAAATATCTTTTATCAGGTCGTGTTCCTGAAATTTGCTATATAAGAGTGTTGTCGAAAAATAATCGTAGCCTTTCTCTTTTGCCTCTTTTGCTAACCCAGTCAACCTCAGATGGTAACATTCCCGGCATCTTTTCTCTTTTTTCCAGTATCCAGAAATTCTCTTTTTTCCTTTCGAAAGATCAGCGGAATCTAACTCTCCTTTAGTTGCTTCCAGCCATTTCTCTAAAGCATAGTCATCCTTCCACACCATTGGCAGATTTTCCTTTTGAGAAAAATAGCCCAGTGTCATCATCCTATTTTTATACTCACTATATGGGTGAATGTTGGGGTTATACCAGAAACCGGTAATTTCTAAATTTTCCCCTTTCTCTTCCACTCCTCGAAGTTTTCTTAACGGATAGCATGCACAACCTGCACAGCATATATGTAGTAAGAGTCTCATTTATGTCTCTCTCATCTTATAGAAGGAAGTATCGTAAATATTTCTCTTTTTCGTTTAATAATTTAAATAAAGCCTGTCTTGATTTACAGGCTTTACTTTCAAATTCGCTTATTATTACGGTTAATTTAGAGACTGAGGTTCTATTCTTTCTTTCGAACTTCCGATGAGAATACTTTAGAATAGCTCTTTCTGACCTCTGTTAGTGCTTTCGGGCAAATTTAGATGCTGATAGGCTAATTTAGTGGCCACTCTTCCCCGAGGAGTGCGCTCCAGAAATCCAGATTGAATCAGGAAGGGCTCATAAACATCGCTTACGGTCTCTCCCTCTTCGCTTATAGCAATGGCTATTGTTTCTAAACCCACGGGCCCACCAGAAAATTTGTCAATGATTGTGGTCAAGATTTTTCGGTCCATGTTATCCAGTCCCATCCTGTCGACCTCAAACATGTCCAGGGCATCCTTGGCAATCCTTTCCGAAATTTTACCGTCCCCTTTAACCTGTGCATAGTCACGCACTCTTCTTAGAAGTCGGTTAGCCACCCTGGGTGTAGCGCGACTTCTGTGAGCGATTTCCCTAGCTCCGTCTCTGTCTATGTCAATGTTCAAGATCCTTGCTGAACGAAGAACTATCTGTTCCAATTCGGTATCGGTGTAGAAGTTCAAATGGGCTACAATTCCAAACCTTTCTCTTAGGGGAGATGTAATGGATCCAGCCCGGGTAGTTGCGCCAACCAATGTGAAACGGGGGAGTTGTAGCTTAATGTTTCTAGCGCTAGGGCCCTGGCCGATTATAATATCCAGATTATATTCTTCCATTGCCGGATATAGCGCTTCTTCAACTATTCGATTAAGACGGTGTATCTCGTCAATAAAGAAAACATCTCCGTCTGAGAGGTCGGTAAGCAGGGCGGCTAAATCGCCCACTCGTTCCAGAACAGGACCGGAGGTTACCTTTATATTGACCTTGAGTTCATTGGCAATTATGTATGCAAGTGTGGTCTTTCCCAAACCGGGAGGACTGTAGAAGAGGCAGTGGTCGAGAGGTTCTCTTCTCTTCTTAGCTGCCGCAAAAAATATCCTAAGATTTTCCTTCAATTTTGTTTGACCCACAAACTCTTCCAAAGTCTTAGGCCTGAGCGTATAGTCAAACCTTATCTCATCTTCGTTCTTTGCAGCGGGCGCTGTTATCCTCTCTTCCATTTTACCCTCTAATCAATCCACAAAATCTAAAGGTATCTTAGCGCCTGTTTAATTATTTCTTCGGCGCGAGCATCCCTATTTATAGTTTCACATACGGAATTTACCGCTTCCTTCGCCTGCGAAACTCTATATCCTAAAGCCACAAGCCCGCTTATGGCGTCCGCAATTTCCCGTTCGTTTCTGGCGGGAATCCTTTCCTTCCCTGCAAAAGATAAGATTTCTACTTTGTCCTTTAAACCCAAAATTAGCTTCTCTGCAGTCTTCTTGGTCAGAGCAAAAAGGCCGGTGAGGACTTGCATATCTCTGACAATTACGGCTTTTCTGAAATCCGGAAACGATTTGGAAATTTTGGAAAGAATTTCCAGTGCACCCCTGGCTCCTATTTTTGAAATTGAACGGAGAATTAGAAACAATTCCCTCTCTTCTCGGGTTAGAAACCCATACAGTGCGCTACCCTTGCCATACATTGAAGCTGACATCCATATGTAGATTTTGACTTCTGTCCCTTCAGAAGGTAATTTTTCATAGGTCGACAGAGGAATGGAAATCTTATACCCCACCCCCTGGGCCTCAATGACAATATTGTCAGTTTGCTTATCTTCTAGAATTCCTCGCAAAAAGTCGAACATTTTTAGTTTCCGATAGCCCAAAAATGAAAATGAGGTTCGTGTTTACTCTTACCTTTCTGCCTTACCCATTTTTTGAAAATTAAGATGGCAGAATGCTACAGCCAATGCATCTGCAGCATCGTCAGGTTTTGGTATATCTCTCAAACCCAACAAGAGCCTAAGCATCTTTTGCATCTGCTTTTTTTCTGCCCGGCCGTAGCCAACCAGAGACTGTTTAATCTGGAGGGGAGTATACTCAGCAACAGGTAAATTTGCTTCAACTGCTGCCAAAATGGCAACTCCTCTTGCTTCTCCCACGCTTATTGCCGTCTTTACATTCTTGGCAAAAAAAAGCTGCTCTATGGCAGCAATGTCTGGCCCATAATTCTTGATTATCTCACTGAGCTTTCTGTGTATCTCTTCCAATCTCCTTGGGAAAAGAGTATTTTTGTCAGTTCTTATGCAACCGTATGCTTCAACTTTACAGGCTATCCTATCTGTCCTCTTTATAACCCCCCAACCTATGATAGCAGTTCCCGGATCGATTCCCAAGACAACCACATTCTTCCTCTAAAAATTAGCTTATTATTCTTCAGCCCACTTTCTCCATTATTGCTTTCGGTATGTCGAAGTTGGCATATACGTTCTGAACATCATCGTTATTATCTAACTCATCCATCAATCTCAGCATCTGCTCAGCCTTGCTTCCTTCCAGTTTAACATATGTCTGCGGTAACATTGTTATCTCGGCAGAATTGATTTCGACATTCTTTGCCTTCAGCGAATTCTTTACCCTTTCAAAATCCTTAGGCTGCGTGATTATCTCGAAAAGGTCCTCATCATCCGTTCTTACATCTTCTGCTCCGGACTCCAGCGCCATTTCTATCAATTGTTCTTCACTTACTTTCCCCTTATCTACAGAAATGTATCCCTTATTGCTGAACATCCAGCCCACACAGCCAGCATCTCCCAAATTTCCTCCGTGCCTGGAGAAAGCCTTTCTTATTTCCGAAGTTACACGGTTCTTATTGTCTGTGGTCACTTCCAAAAGAACTGCAACTCCTCCTGGCCCGTAACCTTCGTAGACCAATTCTTCATAAGTCACACCTGGTAACTCTCCAGTACCGCGTTGAATCGCCTTCTTGATATTATCCTGCGGCATATTGACATCTTTGGCTTTCTCAATGGCAACTCTCAACCGGGGATTACCAAGAGGGTCACCCCCTCCCTGCTTTGCCGCCACAGTAATCTCCCTTATGAGTTTACTGAAAATCTGTCCTCTTTTGGCATCTACAATTGCCTTCTTATGCTTTATCCCAGCCCACTTAGAATGACCAGACATCTCTTTGACACCTCCTTCGGTCAGGCGAAACGAAAGTGAACCAAATCTCAAATTTATTTTATCATAAAATTCTCCCTTTGTAAAGAAAAAATCTGACATAAAAAACTTTGAAAAAAAGAAAAAAGTAACTCCCAAGAGTGGTAAAACCGATTACGCAATGCCTAAACTTTCAAGGTATCTTATGGAACTTATAAGGTCTTGTCTCGGTGAAATCTCATGAGCTTCCAGTACTTTGATAGTATGGTCGTTTAAATAGGAACTAATGATTTTGAAGTCTATCTCTCCTGTCCCGGGACTTCGGTGGTCGGAAAATCCAACTATATCGTGGAGATGAATTCCCAGTAGCCTGTTAGAGTAGTGCTTCAAGTAACTTTCATCTGATTCTACTAGGCCCAGCTTCTGAGCAACTCGAGCGTGCCCGGTATCGTGCCAGTAATAGATATTACTATCCGGCAAGTATTCTAGAATCAATCCCACTTCTTCAAAATTTGGAATTTCATGATGAAAATATCTATTTTCAATTCCGAGTCTTATATTTAACCTTTCTGAATAAATGTTAATTTCATCCAGACTCCTTAGCGCGTTTGCAAAGTATACACCTTTCTTCTTCTCTCTTTGCCTGAGTACCTCTAATATCAATTCTTTGGAAAGCTCTCTCTTTCCCCCATCATAATAGTCAAAAATCTCTTTTTCTCGGCTTTCTACTGCGACCTCTCCCAGATGAAGGATTACTGCCTTTGCGTTCAAAAGATGAGCAAAATCGATGGTCCTCTTCGTAAGTTCAACTGCTTTCTTCCTCTCTTCATCATCGGGAGAGGAGAGAAGATAGGCATCCAAAAGAGAGCGACCCGACGGGACCTTCCTAAGTCTCGGACAAAAATTATGTAAAGAGACAATAATCGCTTTTTCTCTCTTAGAAAGAATCGATATTTCCTCAAGCATCTTTTCTGTTACCTCGACACTCAATTCCATTGCGGAAAACCCCATGTCTACGATTTCTTCAACCAAAGTTTCCCCGTTTTCATGTCTTTTTACATTCCAGGCAGTAGACAAAGCCAACAATATTTTTACCTCCAGATAACTTCGGTATTGAATTGGAAACTCTTTAGGGTCGGTACTGATTTCTTATGGTGGGGAACCGAGGCGGGCCGAGTAATTTCATCTTCCCTCTTCCTTTGCCTTCTGGTAAGATTCAATCAAAGGTTGCTTAACATTTGGTGGGGCCTCTTCGTAATGAGAAAATTTCACTTTATGTTCTCCACTTCCCTTCGTCAATGAGCGGAGGTCCGTAGCGTAATTAAAAAGTTCTCCCAGTGGAACTAATGCTCTTATTATCTGTTTCTTGCCTTGACCACTTATGCCCAAGACTCTGCCTCGCCTGCCATTCAGGTCTCCCATTACACTTCCCATGAACTCTTCAGGAACAATAGCTTCTAATTCCATAATCGGTTCTAAGATAAAAGGTTGTGCCTGCTCCACGCCTTTTCGGAGAGCCATGCTACCAGCAATTTCAAAGGCTAGATTAGAAGAGTCTACTTCATGGAAGGTGCCATCGTATAGAGTGACCCTGATATCTACAACAGGATAGCCAGCAATTACTCCTCTTTCCATAGACTGTCTAATTCCTTTCTCCACCGATGGAATATATTGACTGGGAATTGCACCCCCAAAAATCTTATTAACAAACTCAAACCCTTTTCCTCTCTCCAAAGGTTCAGTTTTAATCCAGCAATCGCCATACTGGCCGCGGCCTCCTGATTGTCTCTTATATTTTCCTTGAACATCAGCCGTGCTTCGTATAGTCTCCTTATAGGCAATTTTGGGTCTTCTCAATTCCACTTCCACCCCATATCTTGCCTTAACTCTTCTTGACATAATCTCCAACTGTAGATTGCCCATTCCAGATACAATCATTTCCTTTGTTTCCTTATTCAACTCAAACTTTAGAGTGGGATCTTCACGGATTGCCGTGGACAAAGCATTGGCTATCTTCTCTTCTTCGCCTTTCGATTTTGGATAGACCGCCATGTCTACCACCGGTTCGGGGAAGTCTATTTTGGGTATAGTGACTCTGTTTTTTGGATCGCAAAGAGTGTCGTTCGTTCCAGTATCCTTGAGCTTCACGACCGCAACGATGTCCCCAGCCGCCGCTTCTTCCACTTCAACACGTGTCTTCCCCCGCACAAAGGTAATTTGTCCCAGCCTCTCATAGGAACTCTTTGTGCTATTTGCGACATCCACACCAGGTAATATTTTACCTGAGTATATCCTTAAGTAGTTTATTATCCCCAGATGAGGCTCAGAAAAAGTCTTAAATACCAATGCAGAAAGCGGGCCATTTGGGTCAGTTTTCGTTCCAGTTTCGATTTCCGCAGGCGAAGGTGCATATTCTACCACAAAATCGATAAGCTCACTGATACCCATATTTCGCAAACTAGAACCACAAAGAATGGGTACAATTTTGTGCTCAATGACCCCTCTCTTAAGAGCTCGCCTCATCTCCTCAGGGCTCAACTCCTGACCTTCCAGATACTTCTCAATCAGGATATCTTCCGAAGAGGCGATCACCTCAATCAGTCTTTCTCTATATTCTTTGGCCTTTGATATCATCTCTTCAGGTATTTGAACCTCTTTCCCTTCGACTGTGGCCTTATTATTAATCAAATCAATAACTCCCGAAAACCTGTTGCCAGAGCCAATCGGAATAGAGACAGGCGCAACATTGGGAGTCAGTCTGTATTTCGCATCCTCCACTACTTTATCAAAATTGGCATTTTCTTTATCCAGGCGGTTAATGAATATTACGGGTGCTTTTCTGTTTTTCTGAACATATTCCCAACCCTTTTCGGTTCCCGGTTCTACCCCATTGACGGCACAGATGTTAAGGATCGAGGTTTCCACAACGGAAAGAGCTCCGATTACCTCACCAACAAAATCCGCATATCCGGGGGTATCTACCATGTTAATTTTCTTATCTTTCCACTCGCAGAAAGCAATTGATGAATTGATTGAAATTTTCCTCTCAATCTCATCGGGGTTGTAATCACAAACTGTATTGCCCGACTCGACTGTCCCTAATCTGTCTATAGCCTTTGCTGAAAATAGGATTGCCTCGGCCAGTTGGGTCTTTCCTGTTGAGCCACTTCCCAATATGCAGATATTTCTCAAGTCCTCCACCCTATACTTTTTCATACGATGTTCCTCATATGAATTTAATTATTTTTTATTTTATGATAAATTATTTTTGGTGTCAAGTTAAAAATCCCCTTGACTGTTCCCACTTCAATAATAAGAAAAATAAAAAAGGAAATCCGGCAAAAAAACGGATTCCCGCTTGGAGCTTACCTTAAGCGACTTATTTTTATATTCCTAAACTCAGGTTTATGCCTCCTGCGTAGCTAATCTCATCCAGAAAACCAATCTCTCCTTTGACTGAAAGAAAAGGAGAAAATGATATTTTTCCGCCTAAAAAAGGGCTAATGTCGCCGCCACTTCCCGTTCCGTCATCACCTCCCACCTCGTCCTTCCAGTTGGCCCAGGTGTGAAAGAATTTGACGCCACCGTAAGGTGTTATGATTCCCATTTTCTTGCTTGCAACCATGCCCCCTTGCAACTCCGTAGCCCTCAATTCAAAATCGATTCTGGCACCATCTTCTTCCGTTATTGAAGAAGATGAATGGTTAAGACCCAATTCAAAAGATATAGCCGGGAGAATCACAAGATCTCCCAATAGGACATACCTTACTCCTCCACCATACACTAATCCGTCCATTCCACCCTTTAAGGAACGTCCGCCGTTCTTCAATTCAGAACCTGTAACTCCTGCAAACCCATAGACTTCCAGCCCTAACCACGGTCGGAAGGTACATTTCATATTGACTTTCTCAGAAACATAGTCATAAGGTACCTCATAACCAGTAATATCAAGCTTAAGTTCCTTAACTGAATTCGCATAATAAACTTCTATGTTAAGTCCTCCGACGCTGGTAGGTGTAACCCAGGGCATCATTTCCGCTGCCAGTCCAAAAGAAAAGACACCACAAATTATTGGCAGGCTTAAGATAAAAATTCGCCCTATCTTCATATTTTCTCCTTGATGCCAGAAATCCCCTCTATCCACACGGCACATTACCCTTCAGAGTGACTAGTGAACTGGTCGGTCACCCTTTAGGGTGACGAAAACGGCACTCTGAAGAGTGCCCGACCAATAATGGGCGATCATAAGGGTCGCCGCCACTATAAAACGAAAAACCCTGGCGATGTCCTACTCTCCCATACCGTTCCCAGTACAGTACCATCGGCGCTGGAGGGCTTAACTTCTGTGTTCGGGATGGGAACAGGTGTTTCACCTCCGCTATGATCGCCAGGGGATAACACAATTCGAAAGGGACCTAGTCTCCCTCTTTATGCTTTCAGTAAAATCAAGTAGTATGGTCAAGTCGCACGACCGATTAGTACCAGTAAGCTTAACTCATCACTGAGCTTACACCTCTGGCCTATCAACCTTGTAGTCTCCAAGGGGTCTTTAGCTCCGATTGCTCGGAGGGGATATCTAATCTTGAGGCGAGCTTCACGCTTAGATGCCTTCAGCGTTTATCTCATCCGAACATAGCTACCCAGCTGTGCTCTTGGCAGAACAACTGGTACACCAGAGGTTCGTCCAACCCGGTCCTCTCGTACTAGGGTCAGCTCCTCTCAGATATCCTGCGCCCGCAACAGATAGGGACCGTACTGTCTCACGACGTACTGAACCCAGCTCACGTACCGCTTTAATTGGCGAACAGACAAACCCTTCCCACCTACTTCAGCAGGAGGATGCGATGAGCCGACATCG
>Ga0315308_1001330_pt1 | contig 14229 bp, 10 predicted proteins | sample TDP3_MG_FD_203078 | JGI IMG/M metagenome (GOLD analysis project Ga0315308, IMG submission 203078) | Freshwater sediment microbial communities from Lake Towuti, South Sulawesi, Indonesia - TDP3 | ecosystem: Environmental > Aquatic > Freshwater > Lake > Sediment | place: Indonesia: South Sulawesi... | reverse complement strand
ACGACGCTGTGCAGTTGGCCTCGGCACTACTGGTCACGACACACTCCAAACTGTTGGCTTGCCGCCGCTAACGTTTCTGACAGCCGACGACCGTCTTTTAGCCGTAGCGCAGGCCGAGGGCTTGGCAACTGACAATCCCAACGCGCATTCGTAATGACTCGACTGAATTGGTGAAGTGCTGCCGCCCCGTCCTCCCCATGCGGGGCGGTTTGCGTTGGCTCCCGGAATTACTGAGACACTGAGGAAACTTAAAATGCAAGAGTACCCGGCTTACCTCAGGGAAGGCTTCGCTCCCTACGATCCCATCGAACTGTGGCGGCTGACAGAGGAGAAGGTCTGTCGGGGCGACGCGCGCAAATATACCGACTTTTACTGCGTGGGCGTCTATGGCGGCATCTCCACCGGCTACACCGTGGGCTGCTGCCTGCGCTGCGTCTTCTGCTGGGTTGACTTTTCCCGCGATTTCCCCGACAAGTACGGTGACTTCTATTCGGCCGAAGAAGCGGCCCGCCGCCTGATCGAGAACGCTCGCAAAAAGCGCCTCACCAAGCTGCGCATCTCTGGTGCCGAGCCCATGCTCTGCAAAGAGCACCTTCTGGGGGTGCTGGACCGAGTCGCTGGCCAGGGGTTCACTTTTATCCTGGAAACCAACGGCATCCCCCTGGGCTATGACGCCGGGTACGCCGTCGAGCTAGCCAGGTACCCGGGCGTCCACGTGCGGGTCTCTCTCAAGGCCGGGTCGCCCCAGGGATTCGAGGAAAGGACAGGGGCAAAAGGGGAGTTCTGGGAGTTGCCCTTTCGGGCTGTGGAGAACTTGAGGCAAGCCGGGGTCAGCTTCCACGTGGCAGCCATGACCGATCCACGGCTGATGCCAGGGGAAGAGAGACAGGACCTCTTCCGCTGTCTGAGGGAGACGGGCTACACGGACTGGGTGGAAGAGGAGGTCTGCGATCCCTATCGCACCTCGCTGGTGCGCCTGAAGGAGGCAGGCTTCGACATCTTCTGATGTGACCGCTCAGGGGGGCGAGTCTAGCGCCGGTCGAGTAGGAGCAGAGCGACGTATCGAGACCAAGCGGGTAAGGATTTCGATACGCTGGTTTCGATATGCTCCGCTACTCAACCGACGGGGGCAAGTCGTAATTACACAGGCACGTAAATGTTTCCCTCCGGTTGGAAACAGTGGTAGGGTGGCTTTCCCAGTTCCGCTCTGAGGGCAGCGACGCCGTCGAGGAAATCGAGGATTTTGCTGTGAGCTTGTGGGCTCAGGAGGGTGCGGTCATCTTTGATCCCTTTATCGGCCAGCGACCACTGGCTGTAGTCGGCGCAATAACCGCTGTCGAACTGGACCATAAAGCCCTCGATGCCGCAGATGAGAAGGGGCAGGGCCATAGGCTGCACCGAATAGGGGCAGACGCAGAAGATAGCCGTCTTGAACCTTCCCCGCTCCAGAGCAGGGACAAAGATGTCATGAGCGATGTCCAGGGCTGAGGTCATGATATGCATGTCCGCCCCCGCCCAGAGGGCTCTGGCGCCTATTGCTCTGATCTCGCAGTCTCGACAGACGGAAGGGATGGACCCGCCTTCTGGCTGGGACAAATCCAGTTGAGCCAGATAGAGACAGCGGTGATTGAAGCGCCCCACCGGGCATTCGTCGCCATGGCCGGCCTCTCTCATCAGTTTCTGGCAAAAGCCTACCGCTACCAGGAAACCTCCCTCTCCCCCGGCTACCCTGCGCTGGAAATCTTCCTCGGCTCCTGAGAAGAGATAGGTGATGTCGCCCCCCCTGCGGTCATCGTGGACCAGGCGGCGGTAGGCCAGGAGGCCAGATAGGGTGCGCAGCGGATGCCGGAAGACAACCTTTTTCAGGAAGGCACTGCTGTAGCGATGGGGCAGACTCCTGAAGGAGAAATCCCAAATCTTGAAGTCCAGAAAGGCTTTTTCATCCAGTTTGCGAAGCATTTCTATTCCCCATAGGCTTTACATAAGAGGAACCGAGGTGGAAAACTGGCGCTTTTCCCCTCAGACCCCTCAGATCCCTCTTTTGTGATTTTAACACGAAGCGGACAAAAGAGCAATGGGCAAACGGGCCACGATTTTGTGGCTTGAAGAAATCACTCAAGACGACAGGGAAGCAGTCGGGGGCAAGGGGGCCAACCTGGGGGAGATGACCCGGGTGGGCTACCCTGTCCCCCCTGGCTTCTGTATCACCACAGCCACCTACCTGGATTTCATAAGGCGGAACGACCTCGAAGAAGTGGTTGCTTCGCTGGGGGCTCTGACGCGGGAAGGTGATGAAGCGGCTCTTGAGAGGGAAGCGGCGCGCCTGAGGGCCCTGATCGCGGGCGGCGAACTGGCGAGATCAACTAGGGAGGAAATCATTGCCGCTTATACTCAGCTTTTGGAGATGGGTTCGCCGGAAGGGCAGGTGGCTGTCCGCTCCTCGGCCACAGCCGAGGACCTGGCCAGTGCTTCCTTTGCTGGCCAGCAGGAGACCTATCTATATGTAAGCGATGCTGAGAATCTATTGGCGGCTGTGAAATCCTGCTGGACCTCCCTGTGGGCGCCACGGGCTATCTCCTATCGTCAGAGATTTTGGGCTAGTCGGGAAACGGTGGCCATGGCCGTGGTGGTGCAGGCCATGGTACCTTGCGACGTGGCCGGGGTCGCCTTCTCTGCGGACCCGCTGACGGGCCAGGACAGGGTTATCATCGAGGCCAACTGGGGATTGGGGGAGAGCGTGGTCAGGGGTGAGGTGGAGGCTGACCGCTATGTGGTCGAGCGGTCCACCGCTGGAATATCCTCCGAGTTCTCCGCATCACTAGGGCACAAGGCTCGACAACGGATACAAAATCCCGAAGGCGGTGGGGGAACGATCCTGGTTGACGTCCCTGTGGAGCGGAGGGATGAACTCACGCTGTCCTCTGAACAGGTGCGACGTCTGGCCGAAACGGTGTTGGCTCTAGAGAAGCATTTTGGCACCCCTCAGGATGTGGAGTGGGGTTTCTGGAAGGGAGTGCTCTACATCTTTCAGGCCCGTCCCTTGACGGCGCAGGGAGCCAGTTGGTTCACTGATTCCATCGTTGGCGATGACTACTTGTGGACCAGCGGCTTTCTTAACGAACGCTTCAGCGAGCCGGTGTCACCTCTGGGATGGTCGGTGGTCCGAGAGCTGTTGGAGGAACTGGCTTTCAGGGAGCCCCTGCGTTACATGGGCTACCCCCAGGCCAACAGCTTGCCGGTCACCAAATTGTATCGCGGCCACCCTTTCGTCAACGGGGCCGTCTTTCAGATTCTCTACAAGCCTTTTCCCGACCTTTTCTTGCCAGAGGATGCCTACCGCTATTTCCCTGGCGGGGACACGAGTCTGAGGAAAAAGGCCCGCTATCCGCCCTCTATTTTCGCGCCGCGCTTCCTGCTCTCACTGCTGCGGGCCTTTCTCCGTGACCCGCAGAACTGGTCGCCCTGGCACAACTATCGTCAGTGGGCCCGTTTCATTGTTGAACACCAGCGGGAGATGGCGGCCATTGTTGAGCAGGTACAACGGTTGAGGGAGACGGGCGAGGGAGTCAGCCTGGAAGCCTTCTGGCCGGTCATCGAACAGGCCCAGGAGCTGAACAGGAAATTGCTGGCTCTCCACCGCTGGAGCCTGACCTACGCTGACTTGACCTACACTCTTTTACGCAAGTTGGCCGTTGCCTGGCTGGGGAAGGATCAAGGGACAGAGCTCTGCGCAACGCTGGTATTGGGCCTGCCCAACAAATCGCTGGAAGTGGACCAGGAGTTGCAGAAGCTGGCTGAGGTGCCCTCAGAAGAATACGAAGCGGCCCTGGCGGCCTTTTTGGCCCGATACGGGCATCGCTCTTTCAGCCTGGACATCTATCGCCCCAACTTTGCCGCTGACCCAGCTCAGGTGACAAATCTCAAATCACAAATCACAAATCGCAAATCACAAATCGCAAATCTCGAAGATAGGGTGCAAGAGAGGGAGGCGGCCTATAAACTGGTCAGAGAGGTTACGGCAAAGGGGCTGGTGGGCAGGCTCAAGATGGCGGTTTTCGATCACGTCCTGGGTTTGGCATGGCGTTACATGCCTCTCAGGGAGGATCAACGCTTCTACTGGCAGGAGACCCTGGCCGTCATGCGGGAGCTGTTTCTGCTGATAGGAGACAGGCTGGTTGGTGAGGGGCTGCTGAAGGATCGTGAAGAGGTGTTCTTTGCCACCAAGGGCGAGATTGAGTCCTACCTGAAAGGCAGGGGGAGCTTCCCTACCCATGAGGTTCGGTGCAGAGAAAGAGAGTTCCGGCAGCTTCAGGGCGAACACGAGCTGGCTCCCCACCTGACCTACCTGGCCTTCCTGGTCGGCAATCGCCCGTTGGACGTCTCTGAGAAGAGGGAACAGGTGCTGGTGGGGCGGCCGGTCAGCCCCGGGCTCAGGCGAGGCCCGGTCAAGGTAGTGGGCACCCCGCGCCAGTTCAGCAAAGTCCAGGCTGGAGACATCATGGTGACCAGAAGCCCCGATCCAGGCTGGACGCCCATCTTTGGTCTGCTGGGGGGGCTGATCATGGAGAGTGGGGGGCAGTTGTCCCACGGCGCGGTGGTGGCTAGGGAGTACGGCCTGCCGGCCGTAGCCGGCATCGCTCGAGTCACCCAACTCCTCCACGACGGCCAGGTGGTGCTGCTGGACGGCTTCATCGGCGCTGTCACAGTGATCAATTAGACAGCTAATTGCAGCATAAGGACCGTCAACCGGCGTTTACACATCTCACGGCGGGTGACCGGTGGGGCAAAAGCAAAGCCGCCCTATGACCAGGGCGGCTTTTTTAGGTGGAGATGGCGGGAATCGAACCCGCGTCCAGAGAATTCGACCACGGATCTACTACAAGCTTAGTCGGCCTTTTGTCTCTCACCCGCTTCACCCTCGACCGACGGAGTGTGAAACGGGCCAGGCGATCCGGGACTGAAGCCCCGGCTTTGACGCTCCTTATCGCCGTCGGGAGCGCCGCACTCCGATTGCTGTGACGCCTGCACCAGGCCCATCGGAGGAAAGCCTGGGCAGACGTAGCCGCTCTGGGCGGCTAGAGCGGTCCGACGCTGCCTAGGCAGCCATCGGGAGCGCCGCAAGATGGGTTCTTGCGTTGGCGTTTGTCGTTTTGCCCCGGTTTAGCGAGGGTAGGGCACCTCGGCTTGCAATCCGTGACCAGCCTTCCCTGTCGAAGCCTGTCATCCCCTCGGTACTACGTATTATATCACTTCTGACTTTTTCGTCAAGTCTACATGATGCCTTTCTGAACGAAGTTTGGACGAATTGCTCCAGACTTCCCTTTGGCGCAAACTACATAGAGTGGCCCCCGGCAGGCGCGAGTCCCGCCGGGGGCCGTTCTGTGCAATCCGCTGGTACGCTAAGAAGCTCAGCTTACCGTTTGCCGGAAGGCCGTTGCTGGGCCAGCACGCTCTGCTACACGGGCTTGTACGGCCGCATCATCTCGTTATCTTCGTGGTCCACGATGTGGCAGTGCCAGACATAGCCGGGCCCAGCGGTGGCATCGAACGGGTATAGGTCGCCATCTTGCTGTTTCCACCGCACCACGATCCGGGTGACCTCGCCGGGGTACATGATCACCGTGTCCTTCCAGCCGACTTCATTGGGCTCCGGCCCTCTGAGGCCTTGCAGGTAAGGCCTGATGGCTGGGTTGCCGCCCAGAGCGCCGTCGGCGTTGGGGGTGTTATAGTCCAGTGGGGGACCAAAGGCGGGTATGAAAACACCCGCGGGATAGGCTGCGCCGGTCATGTGGTCGTAGCCGCCGCCGGGGAAGGCTGCATTGTAGACCTTCGTGTACTTGTTGACATTGAACTTCTGCCGGTTAATGAGCTGGAACTGGACCAGGTGCAGGTGGATGGGATGGGCGTCGGCCGTCAGGTTGATGATCTCCCAGACCTCGGTCGTGCCAACCTGCGGATTCTCGGAGAAATAGTTGCCCTGCCCATCGTTTGCGAACCCCGGGATCGGCACAAGAGAGGGCATGCCGCCGACCAGCTCCCATCGTTTGCCGGCCCACTTGGTGTTGTTGACCAGCACTTCTATCGGGCCGCCAAGATAGGCGGTGGTGACACCAGGAGTTATACTCCCGGTGAGGGTCGTTGGCATTCCCATCACCTCATTGAGCGTGAGTTGGCGGAACTTCTGGACGTTTACTGATGGGTTAATGGCCGGACCGCCTGGAGTGCCTGGCAGCCGCTGGATGGTGTAAGTGCCGGTGCGCAGGGCACCACCGCCGCCGGGGGCTGCGGGGTTGGGGTTGTAGCTGTCGTCCGTGCCCACCAATGGTTTCACTACCCGGAACTGCATGATCTGACCGACCGTCTGCGGGTCGGCGGTCACACCCTTGGGGTATGGCGCTCGGGCGTTGTTACGCAGCGTCAGCGTCTGCCCGGCAAAGCCGGCAAAGTCGATGATGATGTCCGCGCGCTCGCCTGGAGCCATCAACAGGAAGAGCGGCGTGACTGGATCCGCCGGGTCGAGCTTGACCGGCAAATCCAGCAGGCCACCGTCGGTCCCGATCTGCCAGAAAGGCGGCCCTGGCGTGGCCGCGACCATGTTCTCCAGCCACATGCGGTAGAAGCGGGCGTTGGAGCCGTTCAGGAAGCGGAAGCGGTAGCGGCGCGGCTCCACTTCCAGGAAGGGCCAGGTCCTGCCGTTGACCACGATGGTGTCGCCCAGGAACTCCGGGATCCAGTAAGGGTGCTCCGGGTTGAGGGGCGGGGCGTCCGGGAACAGCCACTGTCCATTGGTGTCGAACATGCGGTCTTGGATGGCGATCTCGATCTCATAGTCCCCGGCGGGGAGTCCACCTGTTGCAGGAACACCGGTGTCCATGGTAGCCGGATCCCGCAGCAAGTAGAAGGCCGCCAGTCCAGCATACACGTTCAACCGGGTGGCGCCCAGGGTGTGGTCGTGGAACCACAGCGTGGCCGCATCCTGCCCATTGGGATACACGTAGACAGCGCCATTGGCAGGGGCACCAGGAGCGCTCCTGTATGCTAGTCCCTTCTTCAGCCCATCGGATGTGAACCACTGCTCCGGGCCGCCGTCGTAATCGGACGGCACCTCGCCGCCGTGCAGGTGTACCACCGCGGGAGGCGCGCCGTTGTAAATGAGAGGGTTCCCGACGTGCATATAAGGAGGTGACGGGTTAAATGGCACCATCATGGGGACCCCATCCGGGTTAGCCCAGTGCACGCTCTGGTCGAACGTGATATATTTCTGGACCTCTGATCCAGAAACGGGCAGATTGTTGGTGTATATCATGGTGGTGGGCGATCCCTTCGTGGCCTCGACGGTGAAGCCGGGGTAGAGGCGAGGCTTATTGCCTACTCTATAGCCCCACACCCAAGTTGGTGGGCCTCCCACGATGCCCAGAGCGGGGTTAGGCACAGGCAAGACCTGATGCTGGAACTCCTCCATGGTCACCGTGATGTTGGCCCCAGTGACCCTTGCCCCGGCAAAGTGGGGCAGCGGGTCCACCCATTTGGTGATCGTGCGGCCGGGAAGCGGGGTCTGTGGTATCTGGACCGAAGCAAACGCGCGCCTCACGTCCCACTGCCAGGGCACCAGAACCCCTGCTCCTGCCGCCGCACCGAGCTTTAGAAATTGTCGTCTGGTTAGCATGGGTTACCTCCTTCTGATGTCTTCAAGTGTATTTTCCGTGGCTGCCAAGGCAATCGCCCGACAGCCGTTTCACGCTTCGCCAACATGCTGAAGGATCAATCGTTTCATCCCCTCTCCATCACCTCCTTTCAAACTGCCAGGCAGAACGCCGCCTAAAATTGTTAAGCGCGTTGCAATACGCAAAAAAGTGGGGTTGTCGTCTACGAGGAGAACGGAAATAGTTTCATCCTTTCTCTTTCCAGAGCCCAGGCGACTAAAGTAAATGCGATCAGATCGGAGACCATTATCATATTACCATACTTTTGCTGGGCCTGTCTATCCGTAAACCTACGCAATTAATGCAAAAAAGCCCCGTATTTTTACAAGTTGGCGCGGTGGGTCTCGACCGTGTGCAGGCTTCTGAACACAGGACCATCTACCGTGAGTTGAATTGAGATTGCGAACAGTTTTCAATTCTCACGGTGACATCGGGCTCCTGTGTCGGTATGGGTGTTGGTGTAGATGTGTGGGGCGGCATTGGTGTGGATGAGTTGGTGGGTGTGGCTGTCGGGTGGGGCGCGGTGTGGGCGGTTGGTGTGGATGTGTTGGTGGATGCGGCTGTCAATGTGGGGCGGTGTTCAATTTGAAGATTGGCCAATTCAGTAGGTGGAGATGGCGGGAATCGAACCCGCGTCCAGAGAATTCGACCACGGATATCCTACAAGCTTAGTCGGCCTTTTGTCTCTCACCCGCTTCACCCTCGACCGACGGAGTGTGAAGCAGGCCAGGCGATCCGGGACCGAGGCCCCGGCTTTGGCGCCCCTTATCGCCGTCGGGAGCGCCGCACTCCGATTGCTGTGACGCCTGCACCAGGCCCATCGGAGGAAAGCCTGGGCAGACGTAGCCGCTCTGGGCGGCTAGTGCGGTCCGACGCTGCTTAGGCAGCCATCGGGAGCGCCGCAAGATGGGTTCTTGCGTTGGCGTCTGTAGTTTTGCCCCAGTTTAGCGAGGGTAGGGCACCTCGGCCTGCAATCCGTGACCAGCCTTCCCTGTCGAAGCCTGTCATCCCCAACATGTATAATATACCATACATTTGGTTCTTTGTCAAGTTTACATAATGCCTTCCAATTAGAGTCGGGGCTTCAGCCGGAGCGGTGCCAGTCTTTGACCGCTCGCTGCATCTCGCGGCCGGCCTCGCGCTTGGCGATGGCCTGTCGCTTGTCGTAGAGCTTCTTACCGCGCACCAGGGCGATCTCCACCTTAGCCCGGCTGTCCCTGAGATAGAGGCGTAGGGGGACAATGGTGTAGCCCTTCTCCTGGGCTTTCCCTTGCAGACGGTTGATCTCACGACGGTGCATGAGCAGTTTGCGGTCCCGCCTGGGCTCGTGATTCTGGCGGCTGGCCTGCGCGTAAGGGGCAATGTGGGTGTTCAGTAGCCAGAGTTCGCCGTTCCTGACCTGGACGTAGCTGTCGCGCAGGTTGACGCGCCCCGCTCGGATGGACTTTATCTCGCTGCCCATCAGGACCATGCCCGCTTCGTAGGTCTCCTCAATGAAGTAGTCGTGATAGGCCTTGCGGTTGGTGGCAATGGTCTTCTCGCTTTTCTTCATGGCTGCCTTGAAAAAGGGTAGGGGAGGGACTACTTCCCGGTCAGAAGGTACTCCACAGCCCTCTCCAGTTGTGGATCGTGGCCAGCTTCCAGGTCCTCCAGGGTCATTTCCACCTCAATGTCGGGGATGATGCCGATGCCCTGGATCTCGTGACCTTTGGGGGTGAACCAGCGGGCGATGGTCACCCTGAGCTCGGAACCGTCGCTCAAGGTATGGGGCAGTTGGACTGAGGCCTTGCCGAAGGTGCGCTCGCCGACAAGGATGCCACGACCGCTGTCTTGGATGGCCCCGGCTACGATCTCTGAGGCACTGGCCGAGCCCATGTTGATCAGAACGACCAATGGCACCTCGGTAGCCAGACCGCCGCCCTCAACCGGGTATTCCCTCTGCAGGCCACCCTTCCCTTTCTCGGTGAGCACCAGGCCCCCGTCGAGGAACTGGCTGGCCACCTCCACCGATGTCTGCAAAAAGCCCCCCGGGTTGCTCCGCATGTCGAAGATCAGGCCCCTGGGCTCTTGAGCCATCAGCTCCCGAAGGGCCTCTTTGAGTTCTTGGGTGGCCCTGGCGTTGAACTCGGTCAGCCTGACGTAGGCGATGTCGTCGTCCAGCATGCGCGACTCGACGACCTCGATCTCGATCCGCTCGCGCACAATCGTCACTTCAAAGGGCTCTTTCACACCTTTGCGCAGGATGGTCAGGCGCACGGTGGTCCCCGCTGGCCCTCGGATCAGGCTGATGGCCTCGATGAGAGTCATGTTCTGGATAGGGGTATCGTCTACCTTAAGGACCAGGTCGCCCTGTTGGATGCCAGCCTGGGCAGCCGGTCGTCCTGGCAGAGGCTCGACGATGATCAATCGCCCGTTGGGTAGCATGTTCACCACGGCGCCAATGCCTTCAAAACCACCGGTGATGTCTTCCCGCATGATGGCCGCGTGCTCGGGGTCAATAAAGGAAGTGCCATCGTCGCCAATGGCCATCAGCACCCCCCGGATGGCTCCATAAGTCGCTTCTTGCATGGTGGGTAGCTCGCCGTAAAACTCGTTCTCGATGAGGTGCCAGGCCTCCCAGAAGACGGCGAACTCTGGGGGCTCCTCACCGACGGCAGCAACAGGGGCCGGTCGAGTTGGGGCCAGGCTCAACCCGGCGCCAAAGCCGCTCAGGAAAGCCGCGCTGACGACGACGATGGCTAGCACCATCATCACAAAGATCTTGCACAAACCTTGTACTACTTTAACTGTGGAATCCATCTGAACACCTCGCTAACTATCTATTTGTATTGAAATAAGCTATAGCGCGATCCAATTGGGGGTCCTTGCCCTGGGCACGGTCTTCTTCAGTGAGCGGTACGACGATGTTTGGGGTAAGACCGTTGCCGGTGATTTCATGCCGGTTAGGAGTAAACCACTGGGCGACGGTGACGTGAAGAGACGACTGGTCGCTCAGGTCGTAGACCAGTTGGACCGAGCCCTTGCCAAAAGTGTTCTCGCCGATGAGGACACCCCGGTCCGAGTCCTGGATGGCCCCGGCCACAATCTCTGAGGCGCTGGCCGTGCCCGCGTTGACCAGGACGACCAGGGGGATATCCGTGGCTTCCCCTCCTCCCTGTACAGGGTAGGACTTTTCCTCCTGATCACGCCGCTGTTCGTAGAGGACGACGCCATCTGAAAGGAATTGACTGGCCACGTCAATGGCTGTCTGCAGCAAGCCGCCGCTGTTGTTGCGCAGGTCCAGAATCATACGGGTGGCTCCCTGGGCCTTGAGCTCTTTTAGAGCAGTCTCCAGTTCTTCGTTTGTCCGTTCGGTGAAAAGAGAGATGCTGATGTAGCCTAACCCCTGTCCTTCCTCCAGGAGTCGCCAGGTGACTGTAGGCGTGTCCACTTTCTCGCGGGTGATTTCAAAGACGAGAGGCTCAAGGTAGCCGGCTCGTGAGATCGTCAATTTGACCACGGTGCCGACGGGGCCTCGAATGAGGAGGATCACATCTTCCAGCGGCATATCAGGGGTGATCTCTTGGTCGTCCACCTTGATGACAACGTCGCCTTCCACAATACCAGCTCGCTGGGCGGGTTTATCTTCCATCGGTTTGAGGACGATAGCTCCATCCTCACGCTTGCTGACCCAGGCCCCAATTCCTCCGAAACTGCCTCGCAGGTCATCCTTTTCCAGTTGGCGCGGCTTGGGTTCAACAAAAGTGGTGTAGGGATCATCCAGGGTAGTCAGAACACCCCGAATGGCTCCGTAGGTCATCTGTTGGGCGGTAGGCAACTGGCCATAGAAATCCTTCTCCAGTATGTGCCAGGCCTCCCAGAAAACGGTGAACTGGTCTCCTTCCTCAGTGGTGGGGTTGTTATCTTTGTTCAGCCACCAGTGGGTGCCGTAGCCTGCGGCATACGATGCAGTCATCACACTGAAAGCTAGGGCCACGGCGATTGAAATCTTTACCAATGTACGCATCTATCTCCTCGCAACCAGAATGTAGGTGTTATAAACTTGACATAAACATACAGAGAGTTCGTAAAATTCCCTGCTGTCTGCTGATTATTGTAGCACACATCAGAGGCGAAAGCAAATACGTCATATTACCACGAAAGGCTCTTGTCAGGAGATAGTTTTGATGATATAATGGAATCATAGGGGAGGCAAGCTAAAGAGAAGTGATAGAATCATGACAGTAGAGCTCAAAAGACTACAAGAGGCGATTGGCCAGCATCACCATATCAGGAGAATGGAAAAAAGAGGAGGTGGATATAGCTATGCAAAGTATGGATGAAGAAAAGTGGGGTTTCTTACTACCGAAAGGAGACGAGCATATCAGGGCAGCAGTTGGTGACGATGATCGAGGCCGTGTCCGAGCACAGATACAGGCTACCCTTGACTTGCTTCGCACCCTGGATGCGGGCCGGGAGGTGGCTCTCTTCGTGGAGCAGAGACGTCCCAAGGTGACGGTGTCGGCGCGGCTGGGAGAGTTCAGGTGGTGGGCGCTGACGGTTGGGATGCTGAACACCATATTCATCGCTCCCGACATTCTGGACCTGATTCCGGTTCAGGCCGCTGTGCTCTACGCCCACGAGTTCGGCCACCTCCTGTTTGGCAAGGATCGCCCGGTGGAGTGTACCATTGATTCGATCGAGCAGGAGTACGCGGCCGAGAGCCTGGCGGCTCGCGTCTGGGTCGAGATGAATCCCGGCTCGGAGGAGTACGAGTGGATTCTCAATCAGCCCGTGGAGGCTGCCTATAAGAGGATTCGCCGGTGGGGGCCGTATTATGCTGTCCTTCCGGAGAAGCAGCCCCGCTGGTACCAGGTGGGGCAGTACTGGCTGGCGGTGGCGTACATCCTCAGGACAGCTCTGGGGTTCTTAAAGGCGGGGAGTGTATAGCGGGTGCGGAACATCGGATTAGTCCGGCTCATCTTCATTGGGCTGGCCATGCAAACGATTTACGTGGTCTACATTGTAGCCTTCCCCCTCATCTCCAACGCTCAGGAGGGCGGTCCAGCCGCCGACCTGGAGATTTTGATGCGAGACTCCCGCTGGTTCGCGCCAATTTACACCATAGGCATCCTGCTGCTCTATTATCTTTTCTGGCAGGCCATGCAGTTGGTACAAAACCTTTCACGCCTCACGGTTCACGCCTCACGTTTCACGCCCGATGGCACCTTGTCTTTCAAGATGCTCGTTCTGGCCTTTGGCCTGCTTTTTGGCTTCACCCTGGTCTGGCTCTATCCCATCACGGCCAACGATCTTTTTCGCTACGTGTTGCGGGGGCGTATCTGGGCTGTTTACGGCCAAAGCCCGATGCTATCGTCCCCCAATGATTTTCCTGATGACCCCTACATTGCCTTTGCTGGGGAATTTGGCGACTGGGTATCTGGCTACGGACCGCTGTGGGAAATCGTGGTGCAGGCCCCCTCCGCCTTGGCGCTACGGATATGGTCCCCGGCGCTATCAGCCTCAAGCTGGTGGTTCTGCTTTCTTTTCTAATTTGCGCCATCCTCATCGGCTGGTTTGCCACTCCTGAAAAAGGCCCTTCGACCCTTCGACCCTTCGGCAGAGCTCAGGGCTGGCTTTGCTCAGAGCAGGCAGGCTCAGGGTGCAACCCTTCACTCATCGCCCTCACCTTCTTTGCCTGGAACCCGCTCATTTTGATGCAGGGGCCTGGCAATGGCCACAATGATATGGTCTTTATGGCCCTGATGGTGTTAGGGATCATCCTCTGGCAGCGCAAATTGTGGTGGGGGGCGGCAGCGGTCCTGACCCTGGCCGTCCTGGCCAAAGCCACCGCCCTGCTGATGATCCCGCTCTTCGGGGTACTTCTTTTGAGGAACGAACCCACCTGGCGACAGCGCATCATGAAGGGGCTAGGAGCGGCGCTCATCGGTCTGGTGACGGCCTATCTGATATACTCCGTGCTTGGCCCGATTTCAGAAGCGCTTCAGGGCGTGTCGGCCATGCTGACCACCCGGCGTGGCTTTGCCATAGCCTCGGGTCTGCGCATGGTGCTGCGTGAGATCATTCCCCGCGATGTGGCTGAAACGCTGCCCCGCACCACAGGTCGCTATATTTTTCTCATCTTTTACGCCTGGTTGCTGGTGCAACTCTGGCGCAACAAACTCAACCTGGTCACTGCCGGATTTTTGGCCTACTTCAGCCAGTTGATGCTGGGTCGCACCTTCCGGATATGGTATCCCACCTGGCTGGTGCCGCTGGCGGCGCTTTATCTCACTCCGGCCACCTTCTGGCGCACCCTGCTCTTTGGTCTCACCGCCGAGCTCTCCATTATTAACTACTTTGTCGTCTGGCGCTGGTGGCTGCGGGACCTGCCCTGGGGCAAATTGGGCCCATTGAGCTCATATTGGAATTACTGGACCATCATGCACACACTGACTGTGCCCTGGCTGTTCGGTATCCCCTTGTTGGGGCCGATAGCCATGAGGTGGTGGGAGCGGGAAAAGCTCTCAGAAGAACCGCCAATGTA
>Ga0315308_1001329_pt1 | contig 14230 bp, 13 predicted proteins | sample TDP3_MG_FD_203078 | JGI IMG/M metagenome (GOLD analysis project Ga0315308, IMG submission 203078) | Freshwater sediment microbial communities from Lake Towuti, South Sulawesi, Indonesia - TDP3 | ecosystem: Environmental > Aquatic > Freshwater > Lake > Sediment | place: Indonesia: South Sulawesi... | reverse complement strand
TTCTAATAGGAGACAACAGAAAAGCTAAACAAGTTTTAGGTTGGTCTCCAAAATACTCTATAGAAGAAGGACTAAAAGAAACAGTCTCATGGTGGAAAACCATTCTGTATGAACAGTTACCTCTAGAAACAGAATCTCTAGAGGTTCAAGAATCCTTTAGCAAACAAGATCAATAACATTTTATGTTAAATCTATGTAACTTTTCTATTAATCAATTTTTACTTCAGAATTTTAATGGTTATAAAACTGCATACTATTAATAGAAGCAATATCAAATAATCTTAACCCAATCGCTTACCCTATATACAAGAATCGCTCCATGTGGGCCAATTCCAATCAAAACATTATTTATCTGTTATAAGTATCTTGAATGCCATTATTAAAACATTAATCGTCCGCCTAAGAATTCGTAAACTAAAATGCTCCTAGGCCATCCTTGCTAGAACATCGATGACCTCGTTCCCTTCAATATCTATAAACTGTGAAATCGTGTTCTTAAGCCATACGATGAGCTACACCTTATCTGCTTCAATCTTTATAAATAAACAGCACGAGAAAAATTCTTTAATTTAAGTTTTTTATACCGCATGTGAAAGGGGTTTTCAGATGGGATCCAGAAAAATGCCTTCTTTTGATGTTATGGAAGAGAGGTTGTACTCCGGCGTTCTATCGGATGTCTTGGATGGGATGGGTTTGAGGAGGCAGGCGATGTCTGAGGGCATCCGGCCCCTGTATCCCGATGCCACGGTCGTGGGGAGGGCCGCAACTGCGCTCTCGGCCGATGTATATAATCCGGATGAGGACACCTTGGCCGGCGAGATAGAGGCCGTGGACGCCCTGGGGGAGGGAGATGTCTTGGTCGCGACAACAAGCGGATCCACGAGGGCGGCCCTTTGGGGGGAGCTCCTGTCGACGGCCTCCCGAGCCCGGGGAGCCAGGGGCGCAATCCTAGACGGGCTGACACGGGACGTTCGTCAAATCGTGGAGATGCGGTTCCCCGTCTTCGCCTCCGGGATCAGGCCGATCTCGTCCAAGGGAAGGTGCAGGATAATTGACCACGGCTGCAGGATCGAGTGCGGCGGGGTGATCGTTAACCCTGGGGACCTAGTCTTCGGCGATTTTGACGGTGTCGTAGTCATCCCCTTAAGCGTGGCTGATGAGGTAGTGTCTAGGGCCCTTGAAGTCGTGGCGAAGGAGAACATCACCCGGGAGGAGTTGAGGAGGGGGGCCTTCCTGAAGGACGTCTACGAGCGATATGGTGCTCTTTAGGGTTCATGCTCAAAGAGGGCTGAGAAATGTAAAATAAGCCTTCGCGTCGTACTCAAATGAAGGAAAAGGTTCAACGATAGATTTTCTTAAAGTTCGACTTGGATGTTGAGCTTCTGAGTAAGCTCTTTGTACCTGTTTCGAATTGTGACCTCTGTGATCTGAGCCCCTTTGGCTATTTCGCCTTGGGTCCTCCTCTCGTCGGTGAGAAGGCTCGCTATGTACGTGGCGGCCGCGGCGATGCCCGCCGGACCCCTGCCACTCGTCAGCCTTAGCCCCATGGCCTGATCCAGGATCCTCATTGCTATGTTCTCCGTATCCCCCGAAAGCGTCAGCTGGCTCACGAACTTCGAGACGTAGCTCTGGGGGTCGACGGGGGGCACGTGCGTGTCCAGCTTCCTCAGGAGGAACCTGTAGTTCCTCCCGCTCTCCTTCTTCGATATGTGTGCCGCCTTCCCGACCTCCTCGAGGGTTCGGACGATGTTGCACTGGCGACACGCCATGTACAACGATGCCGCGGCCACCCCCTGGATCGAGCGGCCTCGGATCAGGCGCTTCCTGACGACGCGGCGGTAGAGGACGGAGGCCGTCTCGAGGACGTTCTTGGGGAGGTTGAGCTTGTACGCGACCTTGGTGAGCTCGGAGAGGGCGTAGGCGAGGTTCCTCTCGTTCGCGCCCGAGACCTTCGACCTGCGATTCCACTTCCTCAGGCGGTAGGCCTGGGCCTGCTGCTCAGGCTTTAAGCCCCGGCCGTAGATGTCCCTACCGCTCCAATCGATGATCGTTGACAGGCCCCTATCGTGGATTGTATATGTGAGGGGGGCCCCGACCCGGGTCCTCTGCTCCTGCTGCTCGAGGCTGAACGCCCTCCACTCGGGCCCTTGGTCGAAGGCTAGGGAGGAGACGACGAATCCACACTGCTCGCAGACAAGCTCCCCAGCCTCGTAGTCTCGGATGAGGTCGGTGTTTCCACACTCCGGACACCTCGTAACCTTACCGTCTCTTATCACGGGTTTTCCCAACCACATCTGTTGAACTGGCTATCTCTCGGGAGCCTCTGGGCGCGTCTGATGTTCAATCTCCCGATAACGGAGGGGTCTTGTAACCTTGAGTGTCTGGAGCTGGATCATGGGCATCATAAAACCCCTGCGATGGGAATGATAATACGAAGAGGTCATCTATATAACTTTTTATTTTGCTTATAGGGCTGTACGAGCCTGTTTCTAGGGCTGAATATTCCATTCGAGGCTTCTCACCTGGGCAACAAGTACCTTTAGATATGGTTAGTTGGCCAATACCATGGTGATAATCTAGCATTGCATCCTGCGTCACTTCCTTGGCGATGGGTTCTTTCAATCGGTTTTAACTATTTTTTTCCGGTTACAAGATTTATAGGCGAGGGGTTGAGTACAAGGTAGGTATATCGTAACATGTCGTTGGAGCCTCGTTCCCGAGCGATAGTCGGGGGCACCCTAATAGACGGGACTGGTCGACCCCCGGTGAGGGACAGCGTGGTCATCGTTAAAGGCACCAGGATCGTCGCCGTCGGCGAAAGGGGTAAAGTCACTATACCTGATGGGGTCGAGCTGATCGACGTCACGGGGAAGACGGTCCTTCCCGGGCTCATCGACGCCCACACCCACTTCCTCTCCATGGGCATCGAGATGATACGCACAGTCGACCTGGGCGATACGAGATCGATCTCGGAGGCTCTGTCTAGGGTAGAGAGGAAGCTCAACGAGACGAAAAAGGGTGACTGGGTCCTGGGGGTGGGCTGGGACGACAGCAAATGGGTCGAGAAGAGGTACATAACAAAGAGCGACCTCGACCCCCTCACGAGGGACTCGCCCATAATGCTCGTCAGGGTCTGCGGTCACCTGATCACGCTCAATTCGAAGGCCCTCAGCGTAGCAAGTATCACAAGAGACACCAAGAACCCACCCGGAGGCCTTGTGGACAAGGGACCGGACGGAGAGCCAACGGGCATACTGAGAGACGCGCGTCACCTTGTCGAGAGGTTTGAGCCGCCCGTCACCGATGGGATGGCCCAGAGGGGGCTAGAGAAGGCCTGCGAACTCGCACTGAGCCTCGGCTGCACGGGCGTGCACGAGGCCGGGTTGGACGCCTTCGGGATGCGTGCCTATCTAACCGCTTTGGAACGAGGCACTCTTAAAGTGAGGGCTTACCTGATGTGGATGGCGGCGATCAACGAGGCCGTGGCCGCCCTCGGCTTCCACACGGGCTTCGGCAACGAGATGGTCAGGCTGGGGTCGGCCAAGATGCTCATCGACGGCTCCCTTGGGGCGAGGACGGCCGCCCTCTACGAGCCCTACGAGGACGACCGCTCCACAAAGGGGCTGCTGATGATGGCCCCGGGGGATCTCGCGGCGAAGGTTAGGTCTGTACACATCCAAGGATCCCAGGCCGCCATCCACGCCATCGGTGACTACGGCATAGAGCTCGCCATCAACGCCGTTGAGGAGGCGATAAAGGGCTCGCCCAAGAAGGACCACCGTCACCGCATCGAGCACTGCGAGGTCCTCACAACGACACAGATTGAGCGAATAAAGCAGCTGGGCATCGTCCCTTCGATGCAGCCCAACTTCGTCGGCGAGTGGAGTGGTGCAGACGGCCTCTACGAAGCCCGCCTCGGCCCGAAGCGCCTAAGGAAAAACAACCCCTACAGGCTGCTCATCGACGAGGGAATTCATCTAGCCTTTGGCTCGGACTGTATGCCCTTTAACCCCATGTACGGCATCTGGTCGGCGGTGAACCATCCGGTCAAGGCGAGCCGCATCAGCCTCGTCGAGGCTGTGAAGGGCTTCACGCTGGATGCGGCGTACGCATCCTTCGAGGAGGGGGTCAAGGGTAGCGTTGAGCCAGGCAAGCTCGCTGACATAACAATCTTGGATAGAGACCTGACAGAGATCCCATCTGAGGGGATCAAGGACGTACCAATATACATGACCTTGGTCGGCGGAGAGATCCTCTACGTAAAAGGTTAGGCCGATAACTCTCCCGTTTTTGGTAACATATCATAAATTATTCCGAGAACGGACACTCTAGAATTACCCATTATTAATGAAATGAAGAAAATCAATTATGTAAGATGTATTTAGTTAAATATGATAAAGAAGGAATAGTTTATTAGTGATCTCGACATCATTTTAAAATTGAATTCCTCTATATCTGGGGCAAATATTTTCAGTTCATAATTCCTTTATATAAAAGTAAAAACTATCACTCGAGACTCTGAGTGAAATTGCTCTTTATGGTGGATTCGAGATGGTGAAGCAACCTAGAATCCTTGTTATTGACGACGATAAAAACATAAGATCCGTGTTTAAGGTGAACCTCGAGAACAACGGATACGAGGTTGACACCGCTGAAAACGGGAAGGAAGCGATCGAGAAGTCTAGGGAGCGGTTCTACAACGTCGCTCTGATCGACATCAAGCTCTCTGACATGCAGGGGACGAGCCTGTTGACCATCCTCCGAGAGGTCGCCCCGAGGATGAAAAAGATAATCATCACTGGATTCCCCTCATTGCAGAACGCTATCAACGCGGTAAACGAAGGCGCAGACGGCTATCTTCTGAAGCCTGTCGGCATGGACCACCTTTTCAAGACCATAGAGGAACTGCTCAGAAGGCAGAGGGAGGAGGAGAAGTACAGTGAGAAGAAGGTTGAGGAGTTCATAGAGACCAGGGTAAAGGAGCTGGAGAGCCTAATCAAGTATCATAACCCGATCTAAGAGGGATGTCCAAATGCCCCCCGTTAACTCGACTGCATTGCCTGAAACAGGCAAACAGAAACACGTATGTGGTCTAAACTTCGATGATGTGTTTCAGGACACAATAAGAGATACATTGGTCGATGTTTTTGGTGGTAAATCGGCTGCGACGATAATAAGAACGCTGGAGAGGGTTCACTCGTTAAAATTGGATGAAGTACCAGAAAAAAGCCAGCAGTTCAGGGCGGCCATGCAGGGCATCCTCGGAATAGGGCATCAAATCATAGAGGACCTGATTCTAGAGAACTTCTCATCAAAACTAGGTAAGAAGTATGAGTACATGAAAGATTACACCTTGGGTGATTACATCAATAAATTTAAGAAATCTGATTATCAGATGGCGACCTAAAATAACCTACTTCCAAGTTGAATATCTTCCGTGTTGCATGCATGCAAATGGCATGTTGAAGCTCGTTCACCTGGTTAATGTGGTCGAAGTTCTTCAATCCTTTAACAAGCCCTGAAACGAACAGAGCTTTCTAAATGGCGAGAACAGTGGCCCAGACCATAAAGCTTACGGGCACCCGTTCTGAACGCCCTGTGATTCGAGCAATGGCATAGCCCGTATGGAAAATTCAAAAAGATCATCAGTTCTGTTTACTTGATAGAGATGATCACGGACATCGAGAAAGTGGCCTTAGTCGGATCCGGCCTCGTAGGCCAGGGATGGGCTGCTCTGTTCGCTACGAAGGGATACAGGGTTGTCATGCAGGACTTGACGACAGACATCTTGAAAAAGGCGCTGGCAAGGGTGAAGAAGCACGTACGCTTTCTCTCAGATTCCGGCTTCGGGCATAGCGTTGATAAGGCTCTAAGAGGGATCGAGACGACGACGGATCTCTCCAAGGCGGTTGGCGGCGCTGACTTTGTAATCGAGTCCGTCTTCGAGAGCTACGAGGCGAAGAAACGCGTCTTCGCCGAGATAGACCAAGCCGCTAGAGAGGAAACCATCATTGCAAGCAGCACCTCTGGTCTTTTGATGACGGAGATCCAGAAGGCGGCTGCGTTACACCCCGAGAGGTGCGTCGTTGCGCATCCTTGGAACCCGGTCTACCTAGTGCCGCTTGTGGAGCTATCGCCAGGGGAGCTCACCTCCACGCGGACTGTGGAGAGGGCCTATGCTCTCATGGAGGACGTTGGTAAAGTCCCCGTGGTGCTCAGGAAGGAGGTGCCGGGGTTCATCGCGAACAGGCTGTCGGCTGCCCTATGGAGGGAGGCCCTCGACCTTGTCGACAAAGGCGTGGCCTCGGTGGAGGACGTGGACAGGGCTGTGAGGGCTGGGCCAGGGATCCGTTGGGCCATCATGGGGCCGTACATGACCTATAACCTGGGTGGCGGCCCCGGCGGCATCGAGTACCTGATGCGCCACATAGGCCCAAAGAAGTCGGCGTGGATGGAGACGATGGCAAAGTGGACCGTTACGCCGGAGTCGGCGGTGGAGAAGGCTATACAGGGCGTTAGGGGGATGGTCGGGGAGAAGTCCTTGGACGAGTTGGAGAGGTGGAGGGATGAACAGCTCATTGCACTGCTCAAACTCCTCTGGAAGAGCAATGCCTACCCGTAAACAGCTAGAAATAGTCGAGGAAGAAGCGTCTTAATTGAGACCCAACCACCATGGCGAATCTTGCGTACGCATCTTAGGCAATTTTCTCAGCCAAGGCAACGCGGTTGGTCCAGTTAGGACTAGATTATACATATTTAACTCGGATCGACGTAGTGTATTTCATGAGTTACAAAAGCGCAATTCTCATAATTCTCCTCATCGCCAGCCTAGGATCGTCGGGCTACCTGTACAACGAAAAACTGCAACTTGAGGCAGAGATCCTCTCGCTAAACACCGTTGTAGAAGGAAAGAACGTCGAGAACGATAACCTCCGGTCCACGTACGAGGATCTCATGACTAGATACGAATCGCTTGAGGCCGACTATGGCTCTCTGCAGGGTAATTATGGCGTCCTCCAGAACAGTTACTCATATCTCGAGGGCGTTTATCTCTTGCTGCAATACAATTACAGCTCCCTTCAGGAGGATTACGGGTCGCTCAGTGGAGATTATGGTGCCCTCCAATACGCCTACGAGTTCGAGCAGGATCTGAGAATCGAAAGCAACCTGACGTCTTTCTATGACCTCGTGAGATACGATAGGGGTCTCGATGGCACAAGGATCTCCAGACTCGCGAAAAACATGGTGGATTTCTCGGTTAAGCTGGCGAAACACGATCTCGGATACCCGACATGGCCGGAACAAGAGCAAGATTTCCTCGAGATAACGGGTAAACACAGCTATGAGGTTGCCCTAGATTTTTTGCTAACGGCTTTGTCGGGCATGAACATCGGGGAGATGGACACACCATCTGAGAAGATTGAGAAGATACTCGACTTCATTGTTGATCACGTAACATACAATTTTGAGGTTGGCAATGTCTATCGTTCGCCCGTTGAGACCTTGAGCATCGGATCCGGAGACTGCGATGACTACTCAACCCTAGCGGCCGCCCTATTCAAGGCGGTTGGCATAGATGTAGCCGTTGGCTACTTCGATTCTAAGAACGATCATTCAGCTCATAATATGGTTCTAGTACACCTAAACGAGTTGAACATTTCCGATCCCTACTTTGAACAGCCCTACTTCTACTTCGACGATCTCACGAGTAAGGGGCTGCGATCGGGGAGGTGGATCGAGATAGAGCCGCAACGCCGAATCGAGTTTCAGGGAGACGAGGAGTGGATGAAGCGTTGGGATCTATACGTAGCGGCTGAGTTAAGGCCGTGACAATAGACATCCGTCGGCTCACTAGTCAGTAATGAGCACTTATTTTTGTAAAACGGGCTCATATTGATTAGTCGACTTTCACGCCGAAATGGAGCACAAATAGGCCGACGACATACACGGCCAGAGACACCATGAAGATGCTCAGAAGTCCGAAGGCGTCCGCTATGTACGCCGCTATCATCGGGGCGACGGCCCCCATTACGCTGCCGGGGAGGAAGAAAAGCGCGTACCCAAGTCCCCTTTGCCTACTGGGGGAGAGCTGGGCCATTAGAGCGGAGTTGGCAGCCATGCTCAGGAAGCCGAAGAACCCGTAAGCCAGATACAGAGCCACGAAGGGTGCTGTCCCAGGTAATGCAAAGGCGAGGCCGAAGCTGAGGTAGGAGAGGGCGAACATCGCCATCATCCACCTCTTCTCGCCAAATCGGGCCGTTAGGAACCCGCCCAAAGGCGCGGCGAATATTCCCATAAGGGAGCTGCTCCCGATTACGAGGCTGGCGAACGTCTGACTAAGCCCCTTTGTGCCAACGAGGTACACGGACATAAAGGAGGTGATCATTCCGCTCCCGACCATCCGTATGCCGCTGAACACTAGGAAGAACGCCAGGCTTGCGGTGAGGAGCTTGGTGGCTTGAGTCTGGTTCTTCGATTTGTCGATCTTCGCCTCTGCGTCCTCGGATGGCTCCGACCTTATGAGGAAGACGGTTACAATCCCAACGAGGAGGGGCACAAACCAGAAGAGGTATACCTGCCTCCACCCGAATGCGAAGTAGCCCATCAGCATGGCCAGGGAAAGGGGTCCGATCGACATTCCAAACGTTCCTCCGGCCCCGTGGATGCCGAGTGCCTTGGACCTGTCCCTCGGCTGAAAGAGCCGCGTGGTGAAGCTGTATGAGGCGGGGTGGTAGATCGTCGTGTTGATGTATAGGAGGCTTACCGCCACGATGAACATAAGCGGGTCTCGAGCGACGCCAGCGAGGAGGCTCCCAGCGCAGGCCACGACCATGCTCACGATTATCATCTTCTTCGACCCGAACCTGTCAGATAGTAAACCGGTAGGGATCGAGAGCAGGGACTGGCACAGGGGAGGTATGGCGGCAATCACGCCGAGCTGCTGATAAGAGAGGCCGAACTCGTCCTTTAGCACCGGGAAGAGGGTAGTGTGCATCTGGCCAAAGGCGTGGGTGAGGGTGTGGGTCAGGGTCATTACCAGCAAACCGTAGCTGAAGATCGAAGCCGACCTGTCGACGGTTTCAGGCTTCATCAAAGTGCCTTCTGGAGTTCATAGAGAAGGTCTAAAGGCCCTATTAAAAGTTATACGAGCCCTAACCCTTAAACGAAACAATCCCAGAGTGGTTGTGTATGATATCCAGGGACGAATCGCTTGAACGAGTGAGGCAATACGTGAAGAACGACGGGCTCGTGAAGCACATGATCGCGGTCAGCGCCATCATGCGAGGCGTTGCCGTGAGGCTTGGTGAGGACGCAGGGCTCTGGGAGGCGGTCGGGATGCTCCACGACATCGACTACGAGGAGGTAGGCGGCGATTGGAATAGGCACGGCCTCGTCTCGGCGGAGATGGTGGTGGACGCCCTGCCAGAGGGGGGGCTCCACGCCATCAAGGCCCACAACTCATTGACCGGCGTTGAGGCGAAGAGCGCCATGGACATCGCCCTTTTCGCAGCCGATGGCCTGTCAGGGCTCGTAGTGGCGACGGGCTTCATGATGCCCGACAGGAAGCTGGCCCAGGTGAAGGTAAAGAGCCTTACGAAGAAGTTCAAGGACAACAGCTTCGCCCGAGGGGTTAACAGGGAGAACATCATGCGCTGCGAGGAGCTTGGGCTCGGATTCGAGGAGTTCCTCGCCCTGGGCTTGTCCTCCATGCAGGCGGTGAGCGACGAGCTGGGGCTGTAAGGCGATGGATGCCAGGTCAAAGGAGGAGCTCAAGAACAGGGTTATTCGCATAGTAGCGGCAACCAGGTTCCCCTTCGTCGACCAGAAGGACTGGGGCCCAGATTACGTCACGATAACAAACGATGAAGACAAGAAGATCAGGGGTATCGCAGGTCCCATAGGCTATGTATACCCCAGCATAGTCGTGACTATGGCGAACACAGACATCCAGGAGATCGGGGAGGTCGAGACAGATGAAACCGTTGGTGAGGCGCAGGTCCCAAAGTGGAGGCTGATGTCCGAGGCGGCGGGCATAGGCAGGCGGACCAAGAAGTTCTTCATGTACGTGCCTGAGGGAAAGGAGGGCATCGCTGAGAGGCTCCTCGAGGAAAACGGAATTGAGTACGCCGGCCTGAGGACATGGGCGGTCAGGGACGGCAGCCTCGTCGTCACGCCCGTGAAGACGCCCGACGATCCGAAGGACCACCGCTAGGAAGATCTGAATTCTCCAACCGCCTGCTTTTCTTCATCAACAACCTCCTATTCCTAGCGCGTCGCTATCATGGGTTCAGCTTGGGCACTTGACCCCAAGGGCAGCGTTTTGCCTAAATGCCGGGTCTCTGGATAAGATGTGAAGAAACAGCCAAAGATTAATTCAGGGCACCCGTTACGTCCGTGTGTTGACAAATGAAGGTATAGCGGATTAGACCTCGTAGACCGTCTCGCCGCCGAGTATTGTCCTTAGGACCTTTGTGTCTTTTATTTCGTCTTCCGGGCATGTGAGTATGTTCCTGTCGATGACCACCATGTCGGCGAGCTTCCCAGGCTCTATGCTTCCCTTAACGTCCTCTTCGAAGGTGTGGTAGGCCCCATTTATGGTGTAAAGCCTGATGGCCTCCTCCCTGTTTATCCTCTGCTTCGTCCCCATCCGCGTTCCCCTCACCTCGGTCCTGCGGGCGATGGAGGCCCACAGGCTGGGAAAGGGCAGGTGGGGCGTCACGGGCGAATCTGTGCCCGATGCCACGACTATGCCATTGTCTATCCAGGCCCTGTGGGGCTTGAGCCACTTCGAGCGCTCGTCCCCCACATTTTCCTGATAGCTGTCCCCAAGGTAGTAGAGGAAGCTGGGCTGGGAGGCGACGACAACCCCGAGGCGTCGGCACTGCTCGAAGTTCTCCTCGCTCGGCTGATAGGCGTGTATGAGGGCGAACCTCCTCCCCTTTATGGGCCTTTTCCTGTCTGTACGCTCGAATGCCTTGAGCACAATGTCCATCGCCTTCCCACCGGCGCAATGGACTCCAACGGTCATCCCTGCCTGGTTCCCGGCGTCTAGCAGCCTCTGAAGCTCGTCCTCGGACATCGTTAGGATGCCGCAGTTCTCGGGCTCACCCTCATAGGGCTCCCGCATCAACGCAGTCCGCCCGCCGATGCCGCCGTCGATGAGGAGCTTGAGCCCGAGGAACCTCAGGAGGCTGTTACCGTAGCCGGTTGCCAACGGGAACTCTCCTATGCGCCTAAGGCTCTCCGACACGGTCTCCCCGGATATTCTCCCAGCCAGCATCATATTCACTCGTACCTTCAACTCCCCTTCATTGGCGACCTTCTGGTACGCCCTCATCGCCATGGGCTCGATTCCGGCCTCGATGACGCTGGTCAGCCCAGCCTCGCTGAAGGTCCTAGAGGCTAGCCTTATCGCCTCGCATGTTTCCTCGAAGCCAACCGGAGGGATGTGGTTCCTCACGATGTTCATGGCGGGGGCCTCCTGCAGAATCCCCGTCGGCTCCCCTCGCTCGTCCCTCACGATGTTGCCCCCGAAGGGCGGGGGAGTGTCCTTTCCGACTCCGGCGATCTCTAGCGCCTTGCTGTTCGCCACGGCAACGTGCCCGCAGGTCCGGGTCAACCAGACTGGGTTGTTGGGCGATACCTCATCTACATCCCACTTCGTCGGGTTCCTGTGATCGGATAGCTTCGCCTGGTCCCATCCCCGACCCTGGATCCACTCGCCGGGCCTCGCCCTAGACACTCTTTGCTCAACGGCTTCGACGATGTCGGCTATCGATCTAACGGGTGGCGTCCGACAATTGATCTGGGCCATGGTTAGGCCCGTTCCAACCATGTGCAGGTGGGAGTCGATAAGGCCCGGAAGGACCATCTTGCCCTCGAGATCTATGACCTCTGTCCTCTCCCCCCTCCACTTCATAGTCTTCCTGCTCGAGCCAACCGCGAGGATCTTCCCGTCCTTCACCGCCACGGATTTGGCGACGGTGAAATCCTTGTCAACGGTCACGATCCTTCCGTTTATCAGCAAAAGGTCGGCCTTGGCGGCCTCATTGATTCCATCCATAACCCGAAACAGCCTCAATTACCACTGTGGAATCCCCATATAATCTTTACACGATGGAGCACTCACCAAAGGAGGATCGCGACCTCCTTGACGAGCAGCTCCGGGACCAATCTGCGCTCCTCCCTCACGAGCGCCACGAAGCCGAGGCCCTCGAGGGCCTTAAGGTCGTTGTAGACGTTCTTCACGTTCCTTCCTATCTTGGAGGCCAGGTCGTTGATGGACGACACCCTGTGCCTCGAAAGCTTGTCCAGCAGCTCCAACCTGCGGGGCGTCAGCCTCGAGACCTCTTCCCGCCCGAACTCAAGCACCTCCTCCGTGAAGTAGTCGAAGTCCTCGCCCTCGCCATAGGCCCTGAGAGCCTGCTCCATACCCAGCCACTCGACATAGTCGTCCATGGCCTCCCTGCCGATTCGCCCCCCGGCGAAGAGGTCGGGCACGCTCTCGAGACTTCCCCCGTATTTCGTCTTCAGCTCCGTGACCCTCTGGCTCACATCCCCTATAGGAACCCTCCTCACGACCCTCAGCTGCATCCTGGCCACCTTTCATTGGTATACATACCAAAAAATATTTTTAAAATCAGCGCTGGATAACGAACTTGACGAATATGGACATACCGGTGAAGAAGGTGGGGAGCCTCGTCTGGGAGGTCCCGGTGGAGTACAACCGCTCCATGCGTGTTCCGTGCAGAATATACGCGGACGAGGCGCTCCTGGAGATGATGAGGAGGGACGAGACCCTCCAGCAGTGCGTCAACATGACCCAGCTTCCGGGTATAAGGAAATACGGCATCACCCTCCCAGACGGACACCAGGGCTATGGTTTCCCCATCGGGGGGGTCGCCGCCTTCGACATGGAGGAGGGCATCATAACCCCGGGCGGCGTGGGGTACGACATCAACTGCGGGGTTCTCCTAATGCGCACGGACCTTACCTACGACGCGATGAAGCCCAAGGCGGAGGAGCTAATCGAGCGCATCTTCAAGTTAGTCCCCTGTGGCGTCGGCGTCGGGAGCAAGATCCGCCTATCCACCCAGGAACAGGACAACGCCGTCTCCGAGGGGGTCGACTGGGCCATAAGGAAGGGTTACGGCTGGGAGGGCGACTCGGTTCACATAGAGGACAGGGGTTGCATGAAAGAGGCCAATCCGGACAAGGTCTCCGACAAGGCTAAGGCCCGCGGCACGAGCCAGTTCGGGACCCTGGGCGCGGGGAATCACTTCCTCGAGATCGCCCGGGTCAAGGAGGTCTACGACGAGGGCGCGGCAAAGACCTTCGGAATCACGGGCCCGAACCAGGTCGTGGTCTGGATTCACACGGGCTCGAGGGGGTACGGCCACCAGATCGCCACCGACTACATCAGGGTGATGGACAGGGCCGTCGGAAAGTACAACATCAGGATCCCGAGCAGGGAGCTCGGCTGCGCTCCCCTGAAGAGCAGGGAGGCTGAGGACTACTTCGAGGCCATGTCCTGCGCCGTCAACTGGGCGTTCATCAACCGCCACGTTATCATGCACCAGGTCCGCCAAGCGTTCGAGGAGACGTTCAAGAGGCCGGCTGAGGAGATGGGCATGAGCCTCGTCTACGGGATGACCCACAACACGGCGAAGAAGGAGGAACACGTCATCGATGGGAAGAGGACCTGGGTCATGGTCCACCGGAAGGGCGCCTCTAGGGCCTTCGGTCCCGGCAGGGAAGACCTACCAGACGACTATAAAGCGACGGGCCAGCCCGTCTTGCTCGTGGGGACGATGGGGACTGCGAGCTACCTCCTCGTGGGCACCGATAAGGGCGAGGAGATGTCCTTCGCGAGCACGGCCCACGGGGCTGGCAGGGTGATGTCGAGGACCGGGGCTAGGAAGATGCACACAGCGCACGACATCGTCCTCGCCCTGAAGAAGAAGGGCATCGTCATCAAGGCGTCGAGCGGCAAGGTCGTGGAGGAGGAGAGCCCTGAGAGCTACAAGGACATCCACAGGGTCGCCGAGGTGAGCCACTCCCTCGGTATAGGAAGGAAGGTCATGATGTCCGTCCCCGTGGCCGTGGCGAAGGGGTAATCCCCCCTCAAAGGTTCGTATCCGATAACGACGGGCTCGTGAGGGTCCTAAAACCACTTTTTGCTCTTCATGTAGAGGATCATGGAGATGGCAGTGACAAGCATTGATAGCAT
>Ga0315308_1001328_pt1 | contig 14236 bp, 14 predicted proteins | sample TDP3_MG_FD_203078 | JGI IMG/M metagenome (GOLD analysis project Ga0315308, IMG submission 203078) | Freshwater sediment microbial communities from Lake Towuti, South Sulawesi, Indonesia - TDP3 | ecosystem: Environmental > Aquatic > Freshwater > Lake > Sediment | place: Indonesia: South Sulawesi... | reverse complement strand
TTACCACATCCTAAGTTGGAACCAACTGCTAAAAGCCATAGGAAGAGAAGATCTAATTGGACATCCAGACTATACATCCTTCAAAATTCTCTCAAACCCGAAAGTCGACCAAATGATACAAAACTGGATGAAAAATAAGACAAAGAAAGAGGCATTCGAATTATTGAGCAATGAAGGAGTGACGTGTGCACCAGTTCAAACAATTGACGAGATGTTCGAAGACCCACAAGTATTAGCAAGAAACATTTTCGTTGACGTGAAGCACCCAAGCATCGGAAAGGTTAAGATACAAAGAACACCACTCAACCTATCTGAAACTCCGACTAGAGCGACATGGTTAAACTGCTCGCTTGGCTACCACAACAAAGAGGTTTATGGAAAAATACTAGGATACACCGAAGAAGAAATAGCAGAACTGCAAAGAGAAGGAGCAATCTAGGAAGCACCTTACTCAAGTGACAGTTTTAGGATCAGATTCCTTTCTAGACAAAATAGATTTATTATTACTGTACGATACAGAAGTGAAAGAGAGGTTAAAGATTGAAGGTTAAGCTTCTACGATACACAAAAGACGCGGAGCTTCTATGCGGAGCCGCAGCACTAACATCAACAAGAAGCGGAAGCCCCTCAGAAATTCTTGAGAAGACGGATACCGAAACAGCCAAACGAATAATCAAACGAGTCGCAGGCTACGGGCACGTTTCGGTCGTCGAACATGCCTCTTTCACCTTTAGCATTGAAGGCGTATCCAGAGCAATGACTCATCAGCTCGTTAGGCATCGTATCGCATCGTACACGCAACAAAGCCAACGCTACGTAACCTACGATACCTTGGAAAAGTATGTAACACCACCAAGCATAGTAGACAACACAGAAGCAAAGAAAACATTCGAAGAAACGCTGGAGAAAACATCGGATGCCTATCAGAAACTCCTGAGGCTGGGAATTCCAAAAGAGGATGCACGGTTTGTTCTTCCAAACGCCGCCAAAACAAACATAATCGTAACAATGAACGCCCGAGAACTACGACACTTCTTCAATCTCCGATGCTGCACACGCGCTCAATGGGAAATAAGGGACGTCGCAACTGAAATGCTTAAACAAGCGAAAAGAACTGCACCCGCACTCTTTGACAACGCTGGACCAACATGCGTAGAGCTGAGCTACTGTTCTGAAGGAAAAATGAAACCCCCAGAATGCAACATTGAAGAACTAAGGAAACGGTTTCGAAGCCTGTAAATGCTTTATGGAACTTTCGAAATTTGACAGGATTAAAATGTCTAAGTATAGGGTACTAGCCGTTGCCACAAAATATTGGAGACCCAACACCAATTTCCTGAAAGAAATCGTAGAGAGTATCAAAGGAAAAATAGATAACGGAGATTTTCTAGTTGTGTCGGAAAAAGCAATTTCAACCGCAATAAACAACATCACTGACGAAAGCACGGTTAAGCCCAGCCAAAGCTCAAGATTGATTGCGAAGTTTTGGATGCGAATAGTTTGGGGTTATTTCCTAGGGCGATTGTGCCATTTTCGGCAAAAACTGCTGCAAAGGCTCCGCGAATATCCATTGGAAATGGGCAGTCGCCATAAACAAGTCGCTTTAGAGCGTGCAGGTCTTTTGCAAGCATTGATGTTTGGATCTGAAGGAGGCATTGACGGAAGCAACTTACCGTATTCCTATGTAAGTTTGCCCCTAAATAACGCCGATGAAGTAGTCCAAAAAATACGCGATCACGTCTGGCTTAGACTGCGAAAGAAAGTTTGCATAATCATCTCGGACACTGATAAAACCTACTCACTCAGAAAATTCTATTTTACGCCTCGTCCCAAGCCGATTGAAGGCATTCATTCTTGCGGCGGATTCCTTTCCTATATTGCTGGGCGAATTTTTGGGCTTAGAAGTAGGGCAACCCCGATTGCTGTGGCTGGGTGTAAGGTGCAAGCGGAAGAGGCCTTAGAGATAGCGGAGGTTGCAAATCGTGTAAGAGGTTCTGGTGCTGGCAGAACCGTGTGGGATATGGCTGAGAGATTTAATGTTGAGTTGGATGCAGTAAGCTGGGAGATGCTCGAGACAGTAAAACATAAACCCATAGTCATTGTTAAGAGCAAAAGGTAACATTAAAATGGGATCGTCAGCTGAGAAACTAGACGCCTTTTTTAACCCTCGTTCAGTAGGCGTTGTTGGAGCGACAAAAAAGATAAACAAAGCAGGACATGTAATTTTCAAAAATTTTGTCGAAAACAAAAGAAGGAGAATTTTTAAAGGAGAAATTTTCCCTGTAAATCCCCACGAAGATTCCATCTTAGGATTCCAATGTTATCCTTCTGTAACCAAAATTCCCATGGAACTCGAACTGGTTGTGATTGTCGTCCCGGCAAATATTGTCCCAGACATAATGGGGGATGCAGCATCCAGAAAAGTGAAGGCTGTTGTTATAATTAGCTCAGGTTTCGGTGAGATTGGAAACCGCGAACTTGAAAATCAAATCGTAAGCATCGCCAAAAAAGCAGGAATACGAGTTTTAGGACCGAACTGCCTAGGAGTTTATGATTCAAGAACAGGCGTAGACATGCTGTTTTTGCCAGAAACAAAAGTCTTAACAACGGGCGACGAGGTTGTTGCAACTCCACGCCCGATGCCAGGGAACATAGCCGTTGTCACACAAAGCGGAGCCTTCGGAGTTGCAGCTCTCGACTATTTGGCTGGGCGACAAATAGGAGTCAGTAAATTTGTAAGCTTCGGTAACAAAAGCGATGTAGATGAAGCAGAAATGCTACATTATTTGTTGTATGACAAGGAAACTAGAGTCATACTGCTATATGTTGAAGATATAAAATCTGGAAGGGAATTCCTCGAAGTTGCTAGGAAGGTTGCAAATAAAAAACCCATCGTTGCCTTAAAAGCTGGAAGAACAGAGGCTGGAGCAAGAGCCGCTGCCTCACATACTGGGGCTATGGCTGGCTCAGACCAAATATATGATGCCGTTTTCGCACAAACAGGGATTTTAAGAGCCAAGGATATGGAGGAATTCTTTGATGCTGGAAAAGCATTAGCAATGCAGCCACCAGCGACTGGAAAAAACATAGGAATAATTACGGATGCTGGGGGTCCTGGCATAATGGCTGTTGACGAATGTGAATTGAAGGGATTATTTGTCAAACGTTTTTCCGATAGAACAATACAGAAATTTGAAAGATTGAAAAGCGAAGGAAAGCTTCCGAAATTTGCAACAAACCTTAACCCTGTGGACATCACTGGTTCTGGAACATCTGAAATGTTTGAACTCGCAACGGAAATCCTTTTTCAAGATCCACAAATTAATGGCATAGTATTGCTTGGTCTGCATCACACACCAACCTTGCAAGAGGATTACATTGATAGAGTGGCGAAGGCCGCCAGCAAATATGACAAGCCCATCGTCGCATGTGACATTGGAGAAACTGAAATGGCCTTGCACACACGTTCTAGATTTGACAAGCTGGGCATTCCAGGCTATTCATCACCGGAAGACGCTGCAAGAGCCATGAATGCCCTCGTGGGCTATGGACTTTACTTGAAGAAGAATAAATCTTTTGAGCAGTATATGCAGAGTTTTCTGAAAGACAGACGAAAACAGTAGTCTATTCAAGTATGATTTGGACCTCGACCATGCTGCCGTCTTTAAGTTGAAGTCTCTTTCTGAGATGTATTGGTGCAATAATCTCTATGATATTTTCTGGATAATCCGCGCTTTCTGGGACAACAACAGCGCATTCCAAATTCTGCATTAAACATGCTCTAAAGCATCTTCCACTACAAAAGCCATCTGCTGGCGAAATCTCTATTGATTTGGCTTTCTCTAGCAACTTTCTAAGCTTGACACTTTTTGCCGTTAATTTCACATTTAATGTCCCTGAATACGGCTCAAACCCGAGTTTTTCCGCTATCTGTGCTTTCACCCATGAGAGTTTGATGAAATCTGCTCCTTCACCCTTCCCTGAGAAAACCTTTCCTTTGACATCTAACGTTTTCAATGAGTTTGAACCCCGACACGCTGTTGGGATAAGGAATACAGGGCGGATTGATCATTTGCGCGAGATTTATTTTTGTTCCTTTAACCAACTTGCAACTTTTCTAAACATTGGATTAGAAGACATGTCAATGACTGGAACAATCATTTTCTCCTTGGTTTCAATTACTACCTGATATTTCGGCATAAGCGCGTAACCAACAAAGGTCCAGTAAACCCGCTCGTTTTCAATAAGTGCTTTTGCCGCTGTCTCTGTCGACGCCGGAAGAGGGAAGTAGAGGAAAACTACGCCTTCAGCCCAGTACAGCCCCGCGGTTTTGCCTCCAGCAATAACTGATATAAACCTCGCTATGTCATCTGGAGTTGCAAAGAAATTGCGTTCCATCACAACGATTTCTTTAAAAGGTTCATATCTTATCTCTACATCACTGTCATCCATTAATGCTCACCAATTCTCCTAACTTCTCTGCTTCAACGTTCCTTTTTAATTTTGCCATGCTTCTAGAAAAGGTTATAGACCAGACGCCTCCTTAAGCTGTGAGCGACCGTATAAAGGGGAATCCAGTTGCCAGAAATTCGTGTAGCAATAGTAGGCATAGGTAACAGCGCTTCCGCCCTCGTTCAAGGAGTAGAATACTATAAGGATGCACAAGAAGATGCCACCGTCCCGGGCCTCATGCACGTAAATTTTGGCGGATATCACATAAAAGACGTAAAATTCGTCGCTGCCTTTGATGTGAACAAAAGCAAGATTGGAAAGGATTTGGCTGAAGCCATATTCACCGAGCCGAATTGCGTGGTGAAGTTCGCTAACGTCTCACGTTCAGGTCTGAATGTTTTGGCTGGGCCGATCCTTGATGGGGTGGCAGAGCATATGAAGGAAGCATTCAATGTTTACAAGAACGATGAAAACAAACCAGTTGATGTCGTTGAGATTTTGAGGGAGTCCCAGACGGATGTACTTGTGAATTATTTGCCTGTTGGAAGTAGGGAAGCGACTCGTTTCTATGCTCAGGCAGCTTTAGACGCTGGATGTGCCTTCATAAATTGCATGCCCGAATTTATTGCCTCAGATTCTGCGTGGGCTGAAAAGTTTGAACAGAAAGTCCTGCCAATTGCAGGGGATGACATAAAGAGTCAGCTTGGCGCAACTATCTTGCATCGGAATCTTGCCAAGCTTTGCGTAGATAGGGGTGTGATTATTGATGAGACATATCAGCTGAATCTTGGTGGAGATACTGATTTTCAAAACATGACGGTTGAAGAACGGTTGAAGACAAAACGGATTAGCAAGACTGAGGCGGTTACGAGTTTGGTTCCGTATGATTTGCCCACGAGGATTGGACCTTCTGATTACGTTCCTTTTCTTGGAAACAAGAAAATCTGCTATTTGTGGCTAAAAGGGAGAAAATTTGGGGATAGGCCCTTGACAATAGCCGTAAAGCTTGAGGTGGAAGATTCACCGAACAGCGCAGGAGTTGTGATCGATGTTATAAGAGCTGTGAAACTTGGCTTAGACCGCAAAATAGCTGGCCCGCTCATCAGCATATCTTCATACGCATTCAAACATCCACCCGTTCAAATTCCAGATCCCATGGCTAAAGAATGGGTAGAAGAATATATAGAAGGAAAACGTGAACGTTAAAATTGCAGAAACTCGGCAGAGCAACCTCTTCGAGCTTAAAAATCGATGATAGGCGCTGTTGTTTTGGGAGCCAAATGTGCAACTGGCGTGGAAATTGGGAAATCTAGTGGAGGAAAAGGTGATGACCGGGGAGATGTCTTCCTCACTGTCTTCCAGACATTTCCGGCTTGAGCGGCTCACTGAAGGAGTCTACACTGCAGTTCACACGGATGGCGGCTGGATGATCTGCAACGCAGGAATCGTGGACCTAGGTGACCGTACGCTGGTATTCGACACCGGCCTTACCCCTGAAGCTGCCAGTGACCTTCGTGATGCGGCTGAAGTTCTCACGGGACGGTTGCCCAACTATGTGGTAAACAGCCACTGCCATAACGACCACATCCGCGGCAACCAAGTCTTCGTCGAGGCCATGACAATTTCTACCGAGCGTACACGTGAGCTATTCGCAACCAAAGGACAAGCCGAACTTGACGCCGACAGAAAAGATGCTCGCGAGCATCTTGCGGAGATGGAGGCTTTTGCCAAAAGCGAGAACCAAGAAAAGCGAAACGTGGCGGCGCTATTTTTGCCCTACTGGCAAGGCATTTTGGCCTCCGTTCCAGAGATCAAGCTACGCCCACCTGAGCTAACCTTTAAAGACTGGTTGACTTTCCACGGCACTGACCGGACCGCTGAGCTAATTGCGGTCGGCGGAGGGCATACTGAGAGCGATTGCGTGTTGTTCTTGCCACAGGAAGGTGTGATATTCTGTGGAGACCTGCTGTTCGTGCAAGGTCACCCATACCTTGGAGATGGTGACCCTGAGACTTTGCTATCGATCTTGGATAGGGTTAACAACTTGACGGCTAATGTATTTGTGCCCGGTCACGGGCCAGTTGGGGAAAGAGCAGACTTAAACAAGATGCAGTTATATGTTCGTAGGCTCATGCAACAGGTCCGAGAGGTCGTCGTCAGAGGCGGTACCGTGGAGGAAGCAGTACGCCAACCTGTACCTCAGCCATTTACTGATTGGAGGTTCGCTCAGCTTTTTTATGAAGGCAACTTGCGATTTTTATACGGCCTGTTAACAGAATTAAACAAGACTTGTAGCACATTCTAATATGTGGTGGCTACTGCCCTGCTGATTGTATCCTGCAACTTCAAGGACTCGAAATTTTTTAGCGCGCGCGCTTCCTATTAATCTCCTTGGTACTTGGGGATAATCTCCTTAATGCTTTGTTCCTCTTTCTCCAATTCCCTGCCTAATCCTCTCCAGAATTCAGTGGCTTTTAAATAGCCTTCCTCACCAAGCTTTTGCCCCGTTTCAGTGTAAAAGCTCCTTCGCGTACCCCTTCTGCCACTGCCTATTTCCATCATTTGTTTAATCGTGAACTCTTCTTCCGCTATGAAGTAGTGAAAAACTCTCGCGACTCCAACGTTTCCACATGAACAAGAAAGCACATCTACATCGTAACATACATGCGCTTCAAGGGTTTTCGGTTCTTCTAGTCCTCTTGGTCCATGAGAGCATATGCAGTGGATTATGTCTTCAATCTCGCTTTTTCTAAAACCAGCTTTTGTGAGGAATTTGGGTGCTATTTTTGCGCCTGAGGTATAGTGGTCTTTCCCCTCTTCTGGGTAGAGTCTGCCTATGTCATGAAGCAGTACGCCAGCCAGAACAATTTTCATGTTGGCACCTTGTCCTTCGCCGATCATGACGCCTCTGGCGAGGTCGCGAAGTACATGGTTCCAGTTGTGATGTACAAGTCCTTTAGTGGAGAAATCCTGTTCAACTAGCCTATACAAAGCCTTTAGTTCAGCATACTTTGAAAGATAATAGTCCAACCTCATGCCCTTTTCCTCATCGAACTTTAATTCAGATCCATCTTTATATTCATTAATTAAGTGCAATCCGATCGATCGTTTTATGAACCGTTGGAAGTCATTAAGTGTACGAAGTGCATGATTGTAATTGCACAACCTAAGGAACTAATTAGAATAATGAAAGCTCATGAACGTACTCTTCAACAATAATTTGAGAGAGGTTAAGGCTTACGGTACTTACGTTTGAAGTACATTACGATAGAAGTAAGAACCTTCCTCGTTAGATACTTAAGCTTCTCAGACTTTACTATGACTAAAGCAATTGATGGACCAATGACATAATACACTTTGATGAACATCCTTCCTCCTACCGATTTTCTAAGTTTGAAATTACGCCATTCTCGAAGGACATTGATTTCAGGTGCAAGGGACGTTCCGTAGGCTGCTGTGGCTATAAAACATCCCCTAGCTCCTCTTGCTTGGTTGAATCGTGTTTTCAATTCTGGCGGAAGGTCTGTGTACAGATAAGGTGTTCGACAATAAGGACAAGCGGCTACGGTTCGACGGGAGGTGTATTCCTCAACAAACCTATATAGTTCTGGGACAAGAAGGTTATGTTCTTGACTGCACCTGTATTGGTCGGTATCTGAATATAGCTGTGATCCATCATATGGGCAAACTGCATATTCAGAGTATCTAGCGCGCGCTATCGATGAATGACAAAGAGAAAAAAGATTATTCTTCTGGCTTTGGTTTTCTTACTACCAAATAGACTGTGATTGCTATGAGGATCGCTGTTGTTGCTGTGAAAATGTACAGGATGTTTTTGATATTGATCGTCTGTTCTTGTTGTTTATTGATGGATGTTTGTATGGTTGAGTTCAACGAATCAATTCGCTCTTGTAGGCCTGCAATGGAGTGATTGATATTGACATATGCATTGTTAAGCAAGTTGATTTGGTCTTGTAGGCTAGCGCTTGTAGTGTTGAAGTTCAAAGTTAAGTTGCCGATTGAGTCTTGCAGGTCTTTGATTGTCTCTGTAACATTAGTAATCAATTCGTATAGTGTTGAGTTCATCTCAGTGTATTTGAATAAGAGGTTCCGATAAGCTATTCGAATTTCTTCCATTTCTGGTGCAAAGGGATACATTAGTGGATAATTGTCATGATTGCTCTTGTCGATGATATATGGAGAATCCCCTATCCCATCAGATCCTGTAACATTTTGACAAGGACCGTTATTGACATCTAATCCATCGTAGTCGCTCCAATAGTTTCCACCAGAAGGATACCCATCATCCCAGACGTCGTCCAAAAGATGCGTATTTTCATAAAATCCCACGTGTTTTAGATTGTTGATAAAGTTGTTATGATAGAATCTGTTATCTGAAGAATACTCCTCCACCTTTATCCCGCAGCCGTTGTCCGTTATGTTGTTTCCATAGATTCTGTTATATTCTGAATAAGCCACCCGGATGCCAGGATCGTTGTTCGTTATGTTGTTTTCAGATATGGTGTTGTCTGAGGAACTTGCGATAGAAACGCCGTATTCATTGCTCTTTAAGTTGTTTCTAGAAATTATGTTGCCAGCCGCGTCGCTAAGAATGATGCCACGGTTCCTGTTTGCTGTTATATTGTTTCCAAATATGCGGTTATTAAAGCTCTGAAAAACTGAGATTCCATGCCGCTGATTTGCTGTTATGTTGTTTTCAATAACGCTGTTGTTGGATGAAAAGTCCCAAAGAGACATACCGTCATAACCGTTGTCTACTATATTGTTTCGGGTTATGTTATTTTCGTGCGCTCGAGAGGCTAGGACAATACTGTTGAAGTTATCGGTTATTCGGTTCTCAATGATGATGTTCCTTGAAGAATCAGAACAATAGATTGCTACGTCGTTTCCTGTTATGTTGTTTGCACCTATGGTGTTGATTGTGGACTGGTACAGATTTATGGCAAGTAGATGGTATGCTATATCGTTTTCAAATACGCTATTATCTGAAGAACCGTTGGAAAAAATGCCTACTTTCTGTTTCGATGTTGTTGCCATATTGTTTCTGGTAATGTTACAATATCTAACATGGTCTAGAGCTATACCAGCAAATCCATTCATTATGCTGAAGCCAATTACATTAACGTAATACGCCACCACTTCTATAGCGTCTACATCCGTGGCGTTGGCATCAATTATCGTCCTTTCCCATCCGTTTCCAACCAGAGACAGAGATTTGTTGATAACCACATTTTCATAGTATATTCCTTCATCTACCAGTATTGTATGTCCATTCAAAGTTTCATTTGCATCTATTGCTCCTTGAATTGTTGTGTAATTTAAACCTGTGTTAAGGTTGTGAACCCGATAGTCATCAAGAGCTGTGACTTTAGTCTGGCCTAGTCTCATACTTGGTAAGAAAGAGAATAATAAGGAGAAGACCAAACCAAGAACTAATTTTCTTCTCATAGAGCATCAAAAATCAAGTAGTTGTTTTAAGTTCTTATGACTTGTGGAAGAATCTTCGATTGAATTTTGGTAGATTGGTCAAGCGCGCGCACTTTCCGCTTTGATACAAACTTTTTGCGTTTGATGTCTTCTTTGCAATCCTTGATTTTCTTTTGTCTCTCCATCTTTTCAGCACAAGTTGCCTCGAGATTGCCTATGTATGGACTAGGTTCGCAGAAGCCGCAATCTACGCATCTAACCATGGATACATAATCATGTTCAACGTTTTTCGTATAAACTGTTTCGTAAGCTATGTCGTGTAAAGCGTAAAGTCTCTCAAAAGACATGATACACTTTTATTAATTTATTGGATAATCCTTGAATGTTGCTACATTGGATACAAAATGAACTATCGGAAATCTTAAAGGCTGAAAAACCGAAAGAATAAGCACTATTCGAGAGGTGAACAAACTTGGTGAAAGTAGACGGATATGATGTGCCTGAAGGCCTATATTACACCAAAGATTTTGAGTGGCTGAAAATTGAAGGAGACAAGGTTCGAGTAGGTGTCACAGATTATGCCCAAAAACAGCTCCGAGAAATTGTTTATGCAGAGTTGCCAGGCCAAGGGACAACAACAAAGCAGAACGAACCCTACGGCACCGTAGAATCTGTGAAAGCTGTTTCAGATCTAGTGGCGCCAGTAAGCGGAACAGTAGAAGAAGTAAACGCAGAAGTTCAGTCAAAACCCGAACTTTTAAATGAAGATCCATACGGAAAAGGCTGGTTACTTGTCATAAAACCATCAAATCTGCAAGCAGATCTCGCCAACCTAATGAAATTTGATCAGGCAGTTGAATGGCACAAGACCTTAGGAAAATGAAGGAAAAGACATGTCTAAACATATAGTAATAATTGGTGCACATGCCGCAGGTGTGGATGCAGCCTCAGCAGCAAGAAAAACAGACCGCACAGCCGAAATTACATTAATAACTGAAGAAAAGAATGCTGGATATTCACGTTGTGGACTTCCCTTTGTAATAGGCGGACAGATACCAAGCTTCGAGAGTCTAATTGTTTTTCCACATGCCTTCTACCAAATGATGAAAGTGAACCTCAAAACCGAAACCAAGGCCGCAAAAATAAACACTGGAAACAAGACTGTTGAAGCAATAGACAAATCAGGCAATACTGAAAGTATACCGTACGACAGCATAATCATAGCCACGGGCGCCAGTTCATTCACACCGCCAATAAAAGGCAAGGAAAAACAAGGTATACACTCCCTCCGAACTTTGGAAGACGGAGAAAAAATCGATCAAGCTATTGAAAGCGGAGCGAAAACAGCAGTTGTCATGGGAGCTGGCCTAATTGGTCTCGAAACAGCTATAGCTTTACATGAAAGAGGCTTAAAGACCACAGTTGTGGAATTGCTTCCCCAAATCCTTCCTTTAATGCTTGATGCCGATATGGCAAAAATAGTTCAAGAAATGCTCCAACAGAAGGGAATAAACATTCTAACGGGAAAGGGAGTTGAAGAGTTTCTTGGGGCCGAAAAAGTGACAGGAATAATCGCGGGAGGCGAACAACATAGTGCAGACTTGTTTGTGAGCGCGTTCGGGGTGAGAGCCAACACTCAACTCGCAGCTGACGCCGGCATATTGTTAGGAGAGACGAGGGCCATAAAAACAAATGCCAGAATGGAGACAAATGTTAAAGATGTGTACGCTGTAGGCGACTGCGCCGAAAGCACACATATAGTTACTCAGAAACCAGCCTTGCAACAGTTAGGCACAGTAGCTGTAAGACACGGAAAAGTTGCAGGAATCAACGCAGCAGGAGGCTACTCGCTTTTCACAGGAGTCTTGGGCTCGGCAGTGACAAGGCTTTTTGACACCGATGTCGGCGTGACAGGTTTAACCGAAGCCTTTGCACAAAGAGCCAAAATTGAAACCATAACCGGGGCAATCGCATCAAAGACAAAGGCTGACTACTATCCAGGCGCCTTGCCTATAAAGGTGAAGCTCGTTGTTGAAAAGGAGTCACAGCGAATTATTGGTGCCCAGATCATTGGAGGAGAAGAGGTAACCCAGCGCATAAACGCCATATCCCTTGCGATACAGAAGCAAATGACAGTTCGTGAATTAGCTAAGGCGGACACTGCTTATGCTCCGCCTTTATGTGAGACTTGGGAACCGCTTGTTCTGGCTGCAGAAATGGTTCTGATGAAACTCCGCTGAAGTACCCTACTTTTTCTCTTGAACGTAGCGGAAAATTAATTAGAATAACTGGTCATTAATAATTGAAACTATGCATGATGGTGAAACTATATGCCAATAAAAGTAGCGATAAACGGATTTGGAAGAATAGGGAGACTATTGTTCAGAGCTGCAGTGGAACAAAACGCCAACATAGATTTTGTAGCTGTAAATGACATAACGGACGCTAAAACTCTAGCACATCTACTGAAATACGATTCAGTTCATGGAAAAGCCCCATTCCCCGTTGAAGCTGAAAAGGACGCCGTAATTGTCAGAGGAAAACGAATCCGCACCCTTGCCCAACGTGACCCATCCCAACTCCCATGGAAGGATCTGGATGTATACTTGGCTGTAGAATCCACGGGATTGTTCACGGATAGAGAAAAAGCTGCAATGCACCTCCAAGCAGGAGCTAAAAAGGTGTTGATTTCTGCTCCAGCCAAAAATCCGGACATAACTATAGTGATGGGTGTAAACGATGACAAATATGATCATGAGAAACACATCATACTTTCGAACGCTTCATGCACAACAAACTGTGTTGCACCTGTGGCAAAAGTACTGCACGATAACTTTGGCTTAAAAGTTGGGTTAATGACCACGGCTCACGCCTACACCAACGACCAAAGAATTCAAGACCTGGTACACGCTGACCTACGCCGTGCACGCGCCGGGGCGATAAACATTATACCAACCACCACAGGTGCGGCTGTGGCCGCAACTCTTGTCCTTCCGGAACTATCAGGCAGAATGAATGGAATTGCCTTGCGTGTTCCTGTTCCAAATGTTTCTATAGTTGACTTGACTTGTTTACTTGAGAAGAGCACCACCAAAGAAGAGATTAATACAGCTTTCAAAAAGTCTGCAGACGGGCCGCTTAAAGGCATCCTAGAATACACAGAAGATCCTGTCGTTTCCTCAGACTTCAACCACAGCACTTATTCAGCCAACTTCGATGCCCAGTCAACCATGGTGTTAGCAGGCAACTTTGTCAAAGTCCTAGCTTGGTATGACAATGAATGGGGCTTCTCATGCCGAATGGTTGAACTAATAGAGCTTATAGGGAAAAAAGCAGGCTTCTAGCTTATCCTAACATATAAAGCTTAAAAACAAATCTCCTCTATTTTTTTCGAACGGAGGTAAGAAGATGGCAAAATATCTCACTTTGGATGATGTAGCTGTGAAGGATAAGGTTGTGCTTGTTAGGGTCGATTTTAACTCCGCAGTAGATCCAGAAACCAAAAAAGTGTTAGATGAAACGAGAATTCGGGCTCACGGCGAAACAACAATTAAAGAGCTGACAGGAAAGGGTGCAAAAGTTGTGGTTTTGGCGCATCAAGGTAGAAAAGGCGACCCGGACTTTATACCTCTAAAACAGCATGCCGAAATTCTTGGCAAAGTCCTCGGGAAATCAGTCAGATATGTTGACGACGTTTTCGGTGACAAAGCCCAAAGGGCAATAAAAGATCTGGGAAGTGGCGAAATCCTTGTTTTGGAAAATGTCAGAACTTTCCTAGGAGAGACTAAAGAAGGAACACCTGAGGAGCACGCGAAAACAGAGTTTGTGAAAGCCATTGCCCCTCTAGCTGACTTATTTGTCAATGATGCCTTTGCAGCGGCACACAGAGCTCATGTGTCAATGGTCGGTTTCACAGCTGTATTGCCAAGTATTGCGGGCCGCATAATGGAAAGAGAGCTGAAATCTCTAAGTAAAGTTTTGGAAAAACCCGAAAAGCCATGTTTATATATTCTCGGAGGAGCCAAGGCAGATGACTCTCTTGAAATCTCAAAATATGTTTTAGATCATGGAGTAGCTGACTATGTGCTCACGGGAGGAGTTGTCGGCCATGTTTTCTTGGTGGCAGAGGACTTTAACCTCGGCAAACTAAACATGAGCCTTTTGGAAGAGAAAAAACTGATGGGCTTGGTACCCGGGATAAAAGGACTCATAAAGAAATATCCTGACAAAATTAAAGTTCCGGTTGATTTAGCTGTGGAGGCAGATAAAAGAAGAAAAGAGGTCCCGGTTGAAAAACTCCCAACTGATCACCCCATATTTGACATCGGGGTTAAAA
>Ga0315308_1001327_pt1 | contig 14240 bp, 11 predicted proteins | sample TDP3_MG_FD_203078 | JGI IMG/M metagenome (GOLD analysis project Ga0315308, IMG submission 203078) | Freshwater sediment microbial communities from Lake Towuti, South Sulawesi, Indonesia - TDP3 | ecosystem: Environmental > Aquatic > Freshwater > Lake > Sediment | place: Indonesia: South Sulawesi... | reverse complement strand
TGCGCCATAGCCAGGCCCGCAAGCAGGCAACCCTGGTCGCCGACATCGAGAAGCGGGACGAACTGAAGCAGGCCGTGGCGCGCCTGCCTGAGGTGAGGCAACAGGTGGAGGAGAAGGAAGGAGAGGTTGACAGGCTGCAAGAGGAGGAGCGCCGTGCCCGTGACGTGGTGGCCGCCATCAAGCAGCAGATAGCGCACTGCCAGTACCTGGTCAAAGAGAGGGAGAAAAGGGTGGCCGAACGCCAGAAAGCAGTTGAGGAGAAGGCTATCTACGATGAACTGAGGGTAGCTTTTGGCAAGAAGGGCCTGCAAGCCATGATCATCGAAAGCGCCATCCCCGAGATCGAGGACGAGGCCAACGCCCTGCTGGCCCGCATGACCGACGGCCGCATGAACGTGCGTTTCGAGACCCAGCGCGAGACCAAGAAAGGGGACACCGTCGAGACCCTGGACATCAAGATTTCCGATGAGTTGGGCACCAGGAGCTACGAAAGCTTTTCTGGGGGAGAAAGTTTTCGCATCAACTTTGCCATCCGCATCGCCCTGTCCAAGCTGTTGGCCCGCCGTGCTGGCGCTCGTTTGCAGACCCTGGTCATTGACGAGGGGTTCGGCACCCAGGATACTCAGGGGCGAGAACGGCTGGTGGAGGCCATCAACTCCATTCGGGAGGACTTTGAGAAAATCATCGTCATCACCCACATCGAGGAGTTGAGAGACCTCTTTCCCGTGCGCATCAACGTCTTCAAGACCCCTCAGGGGTCGCAGATTATGGTTAGCTGATCGAATATGTCCTATCACCCGCCAACATCAATGTCCAAAAACCAATACCCCGAGCGCAAGAAGGCTTTCCCCTTCCTGATCCTCAACCCTTCCCTGAAAACCGGCCCGTCTGTAACCACCGTATGGTACTCTCCTGCCTCTCCACAAGGATCAATAGCCAGGGAAGTCAACTGTTCAATCAAAGCCCTGTCTAGACGTTTCCCCAAGTACTCCCTTCCCATCTTCTCCGCATTGGTCGCTATGATCATGGCTTCAAAGCCCAACCCCACAAACTCCTCCAACAGTTCTTCCCTCGCTGCCTTCCACAACGGAAGAAGCGCTTCTATCCCGGCTTGTTCACACACCTTCTCCTCCCACTCTCGATGTGCGTCTATGTCCATATCGCCAAATACGCCTGCTTCCACTCCGCTCGCTGCCAGTTCTCGCAAAGCCGCTACAAAGACACTCTCATACTCCGACCACGACGCACACCCTGTCCTCAACGGTATCCCCAGTGAGGTAGCTTGACCACGCAGAACGTCCAAAGGTATCCCATGCGACCTTGACCTCTCACCCCCTTCGTCGAGCATCGTAAACAGAAAGTAAGGTCTGGCTCCAGCGCTCATGGCACGATATAGAGCCAGTGTTGAATCTTTACCTCCACTCCAGGAGCAAAAGAAAGCAACACCCTCTCGTATCGTCGAGTTTTCGCCCATTACATCAAACCTCTCCTGCCAAGTCGTGCAGCCGCCCAACAGCACGCGGCTCAGATCATCCCAGGTTGATTCCTCTTGTTCGCTATCTATTATAATGAGGACATTTGCATGGGTTCACGACCAGTTCTCTCTCGCCCTGTATCGTACCACAAAGTAAGGTTATGTGCAAAAGGGGGCAGCGAGCGCGAATGAACGCTGGGCCACCCATACCGCAACAATGGTAAAAGCAAAGCCGCCCTGGAATCAGGGCGGCTGTGGTTTCCTCTGCCACAACGATCGCTGTGCACATTCCAGGCCAGCAATCCTTTGGAGGCATAGACGACCGTCCAAGCGTCCGAACACTTCCGAGCCCGGATCGCATAGTCGGCAGGCATTTGTTGGTGAATGTTTGATTGACCATTTTCCTGTCGTAATCCATAAGCCAGTGAACCAATCGAAGTTATGCCTGACGCCAGCCTATGCCGTAGATTGCCTCATTCCGTTCTTGTTCCAGCGCACGATTCCGAAACGCTTTAGCTTTGGCTTTGCCTGCCTCACCCACCTTTCGGATACGCTCATCTTCGTGCGAGCAGAGCAGATCAAATCGCTCAACCCATCCTGCCCACATGGCGGATTCTTTGCCGTCCCATGAAATGATCATAGGGTAGCCGTAAACCGCATTTGCAACTTCCTCAAAGCTGTAGCCAGCATCTAGAGCCAGCTTTGCTTTCTCCACCCAGACTCCTTCAGGGTGCCCTAGCAATGGAACGAGATGAAGACGCTTCAATCGCTCGTCGTTCAATAGTTCGCGATACAGAGCAAGGTTTTCACTAACAAGACAAGCAACAAGTTCTGCTACCTCATACGTTTCGGGAACCTGGTGCAAGATGCGTCGTCTGGCTTCAATATCCAGCGCATTCACCGCAGTTTCGACAGTGTTTTCGTACCTGAAAAGTTCTGGAGCTTGTTTTACCATGCGTGCTTGCAGCCATTCATAAGCAAGAAGAGGGTCGTCTTTCAGCACCCTGCGAAGCCAGTAATCGTTGCTAACTCGGTTGATCACCACATCTCGCCAATCCCCGCAAAGGGAGTCTCGAACAGTCCCTTCTGGATCGGCGTGCCATTCGCCCCGGGCAGCTGCACTGGCTATCGCTGCGTCCTCGTGGCGTAGCAACCGCCCGACCAAATGCTCGGGGACTTCGTTTCGGATGCAGTGGATCTCCACAAGTTGAGCATAACCACCCATTTCCTGCAGCACCCTGGCAATCAGGTTTTCCGGGGAATCAGACAGCGTCAATGTCAGTGAGATAGTAGCACCTCTAAGTGTTGGTCGGTCGAGACAGGCGAAAGCTAACTCTATCCATCCCTTCTCCTCGACTTCAGCAGCCTTGCGTAGAAATGGTTCCACGAGATCACATGTAGCATCGGTATCAGTCATCGCCCGAACCCAGGCATTGGGCGACAAGGTGTTTCTAGCAATCTCCGCACATAAAAATGGCGTCCACCGTGGCCATCTTACACCTGTTGACTGTGCCTCGTGTTCAATTGAGACGATCCGTTCAACCACCCATATTGGATCGAGTTTGCTCCATACGTTAGCTAACTTGCGAACGGCGGATATTTGCTGTTTCTCAGCCGCTTCCCAATCTTCCAAATCCTCCACAGGATAGAGGGTCTCAAAGTCGGGATCTAATGGGATTTCGATCTCCACATCGAGATGTTCAGCAATTTGAGAGGCCCAGTGCAGAACACCTGGACGGTTCTTGGCTAGTGAAACGACGTCACCCAACATCTGGCCCGCGAAGGAGCGCATCGTGTGACTTGTCTCCGGTGACATTTTGACATTGACACGTCCCGGATATGCCCAAGCCTCGACCATAATATGAAGTGGCTCCCAATCAACTATCTTAAGCGTTCTGATTACATCCAAAATCTTTGGCCACAGGCCTTGGACAGCAAGCATTTCATCCGCTAAGATGTAACCATAACGTAGAGTGACGGTACTGCCCATGCCCGGATCCGTAAAATGAACCTCAAATTTCGGGGATAGGATGGACTGAAGTGCACGAAGCCCCACCTCAATATCACCACCTCCCAATAGCCAAGCCTGTACCGACTCAAAGAGCACTGTACGTCGCTTAAACGCTTCCCCGATTCCAGGATATCCGGCACAAACCCAATCATTGATCAAACGAAGGGGATGCTCTGGAGTGGAGTGAAGTGGACGTTGGTCACCAATTGCTGCCTTTAAAAGTAAGGGAATTGCGATTTCAGGAACTTGGTCCAATGCTGGCTGAGCTATCGTGATTACCTTTTCAGGGTGGTTTTGGAGTGTCCAACTTGCCTCGTCGCGCCCCAGCCATGCATATGCCCTCCATGCATCCTCCGAACGTGCCTGTTCCAGGACGCTAATGAGCAACCCTTGATGTATATCTCCACCCCCTGCTCTCACTCCGATCAATGTACGTGCAGCTTGCGGCAGGGAGGGGGCTTGCGCTAATAGTGGCTCAATGGGCAACGACGTTGCTCCTGCGAAGAACACATCCCGTACCAAAACATATCGCAGTACGGCAGGCCGAACAGAAAGGCAGTGTTGGTCGATCTCCCGAATAACACCACCAGCAGCGAGTTTGACGGTGGTTTCCCGCACATCAACCAAGTTCAGACCCAATTCCCTGGCAACTACATTCATCGGCATGCCAGCATCACCGCCGACAGAAAAAGCTGCAAGGACTACACTTGCCCACTGCCCAACGACAGTATCAAAAAACTTCAGAAATGATCTACTGAGCGCGTCACCCAAAGCTACTTCCTTTACCCCGCCTTGGAGGCAAAGATGAGCGAGGGTAACCGCCAACCCTGGGCGTCCCTCTGCCTGATTCACGATTTCGCGGATGAGTTGATTCGGGCTAGCAATTCCTGTTGCCCTGACGACTTCGACAATCTCATCACGGGTAAGTGGATCAAGATGACGGATACACGAGTCTGATAGATTGAGAGTTTGGGCGATCATTTCCTGAGCGCTGGGCCAGCAGCTAGCCAGGATTGAAAACTCCGCGCCGATGGCCTCCCGCATCTGTTTGAGATCCGCAAGGAGTTCACGATTAACCTGGGCGTCGTCAACTATGAGTACCTTGGGTTGCTCTGATCTGATGGCCGCTGCAATTTCCGCGCGATCCTTACTCACAACAAAAAGACCAACCCCTTCCAGAGCCAGCTTGTGTAACAGAAAAGTCTTGCCAGAACCTGGTTGACCAACCAATAACCTGTCGCCATTGTTATCGCGAAGCCAGGCAAGGTCAGCTTCACGGCCGATCAGCGCGTGGCTCAGTAGTGGGCGGTCTGTCCGTGGTACAACCGAAAGAGAGGCTGGGGCACCGGTGAGATTGAGTAACTCCAAACACCATTCAGGGCTGCGGTAGAGCAGGTTGGCCATCGCCGCCTGATCGTGTACCTGAACCAAAGTGAACCCAAGTTTCTCTGCTCGCTTCTCTAGGTTATTTCGTTTTCTTTGGCTTAGCGCTTGTGAAGTTACGACTACAACCCTACGACGAGTGCCTCCCCTTGCTACATATGATTCGAGGCTTCTTGTAAAGTTACGAATGACCCTTGGCGAAGTAGTGCAAACCAACGGGAAAGCCAATCCCTCTCCGTCCGCAATGGCTCCATTCATTCCGGCGTCAGCACCACCGCGAATTGGAACGAGGGTCGGGTAAACTGCCCGTAATAGCTCAGTAGCGCATCGCTCGAAGAGTTCTGGATCGAGTGGGCCTTCCAAACGATCAATTATCTGGCGATAAAACGAATCGCGTATCATGTCGTGTTTACCTCTGGTCGAGCCAGTTTCATTGAAGTTCAACACTCTCTAAATGACGCGTTGCGCGCTACGAGGTATTTCCCCCGTTTTGCGCATTGCAGGCTAGGGGGAGATTGCCTCCCCCACTAGCGCATGTTTCTCTATGTTTTATCACCCGAGATTGCCCCAGGTCCATGAAATGTTACGCCACGGTCAACGCCGCCTCCAGCGCGCCGGTGTGCACGTCTTCGCTACCGTGGATGGTGGCCCGCCCCGATTACAGACCCTTGGGGTCTTCGAAGACCCCAAGGGTCTCTAGGCGGTTTGTGTTTCAGACGTCAACACCCAAGAAGGAGCGAATGAGGAAGCCGATGAAGAAACTCAACGCTGCCACGCCCAGACTCACTCCGGTCATTTCAAGAAAACGCCTTCCGAACGGCACGTCCCTGGCCACGGAGATGTAGTAATTAAAGAAACCGATGATCAAGACCGCAGCAACCAGTGTGCAGCCCAGGCAAACGTAAAAGTTCTCCAATATCAAGTACGGCAGGATCAGGATGAACACGGTCCCCACATAGGCAACGCCTGTGTAGGCTGAGGCTCTCACAGGATGCTTCTCGGTCTCTTCAGACTTGGTGGAGAGATATTCCGAGGCCGCCATGGACAGGGCGGCGGCGATGCCCGTAATCAAGCCGGTCAGGGCGATCAGTTTCGTGTTCTGAAGCGCCAGAGTGAGACCAGCCAGAGCGCCGGTCAGTTCCACAAGGGCATCATTCAGACCCAACACGATCGAACCCGTATAGCGAAGTCGTTCTTCGTCCAGGAGTTCGAGCAAAGCGGCCTCGTGTTCGTTTTCATCGCGAACAATGGCCTCAGCCCCTTGGATTGTCCCTCGCAGTTGTTCGTAACTGTCCTGAGCCCCTTCCTCACCCCTCTCCATCAGCTTGACCCCGAAGGTGAACCCGAGAATACGACTGATCCAATAGTATTTCCAGATCTTCAGCTTGTCCGGTTTCACATCCTGCCGGGTGTGGGTTCGCCAGGCCCGATAGTGCCGGAGTTCGTCATGGGCAATCTCTTCCAGAACTCGCCTGTTTTCAGGAGATTTGACTGCTTTGGCCAACATCATGTAAATGTGATGCTCGGTAATTTCATTTTTCTGGTAGGCTAGCAGTTTCTCCCGCATCTCTTCGCTGATGGCCATTTGTTAGCTCTCTTTTTACTGAGGCGCTTGGGTTTTTAGTGCATCTGGAATTGCAGCAGTGGATTCTCTCGCTTTGCCCGCATGGCCCGGCCGCGGGTCACTTCGTGGCGGTCCAGATCAACAATCACCACTGTTGCGGTACAGGCAATCGAGAGTCCTGCAGGACATGGGTGCCGACAAGCTAAAACTAGGCTGCCACCTGCGCCAATTCCCGAACGTGCAGGACTTCTCTGCCGCCAATGGGTCGAATGTCCGCTCGGTTGAGCGTGAGCAGCGCAAACGTCCTGCCTTCAGCGGTCACAAACTCGACTTCGAAAGCCTCGCCATCATTGTAACAGTGCACCACTGCCCCTATGTCGCCTTGTTTCAGGCCGTATTCGTCAATGTCATGCGTAAGGACGACTGTATCTAATTCACGAATCATTTGACGCTCTTGCTTTCGGTTTCGCGACGCGCCAACTCTCGGTTGGCCTCAATGACAAGAAGTATTGGTTAATCGCCGAATGGTGTCCCCCCTTTCTCCTCTCCCTCGGTGATGAGAACCCGCCGCCCGCGACCACCACCCTCCTCAGGACCAATGATACCCTGCGCTTCCATCAAATCAATCAGGCGAGCCGCCCGCGAGTATCCGATGCGCAGCCTCCGCTGCAAAAGGGAAATAGAGGCCCGCTCATGTTTGCGCACCACTTCGATGGCCCTATCCAGCAGATCGTCGGCTTCTGCTGCCTCTTGTTCCTTGGCGATGAAATCAGCCCACAGCGGCTGCTGAACCACGTCCTCTGATCTGAGATCCTGAGGCACGCGAATGCCCTTCCAATAGTGGACCAGGCGGCTCAGTTCGCGGTCGGAGACAAAGCAACCTTGCAGCCTGGCCAGTTTGCTGGAGTCGGAGGCCATGTAGAGCATGTCGCCCCGGCCCAGCAGCCGCTCTGCCCCAACCATATCCAGGACCACCCGTGAGTCCACCTGCGAGGTCACGGCAAAGCTGATGCGGGCCGGGAAGTTGGCCTTGATCAGACCGGTGACTACGTCCACGCTGGGCCGTTGGGTGGCGATGACCAGGTGGATGCCCGTGGCCCGCGCCATCTGAGCAATGCGGCAAATGGAACGCTCCACTTCATCAGGAGAGATCATCATCAGGTCGGCCAACTCGTCTATGACCACCACAATATAGGGCAGGGGTGCCTTGCCCCGTGCCACCAGGCCCTCGTTGTGATTCTCAATGTTGCGTGAGCCAGCCTCAGAGAACAGGCGATAGCGGCGATCCATCTCTCTGGTAGTCCATTTCAGCACCCTGACCACCTCTTCCAACTCGACCACCACCGGACGAATGAGGTGAGGGATGCCGTTGTAATTGGTCAACTCGACCATTTTAGGGTCAATCATGAGCAGGCGCAGGGTATCAGGGGTATTGTTGCACAAAAAGCAGGCCACGATGGAATTGATGCAGACCGATTTGCCTGAACCGGTGGCCCCAGCGATGAGGAGGTGAGGCATGGTAGCCAGGTCTGCCACAACGGCTTGGCCCGAGACATCCTGGCCCAGAGCGATTTTGAGTTTGGAATCCAACTGGCGAAAAGTCTCGGATTCCATGACACTGCGAAGGGCTACCAGCGACGGTTCCGAGTTGGGTACTTCGATGCCCACTATAGGCCGGCCGGGCACGGGGGCCTCGATACGGATGGGCGAGGCAGCCAGAGCCAGGGCCAGGTCGTTGGCCAGGGAACTGATCTTGGAGACCTTGATCTTGACCCGTTTGACGCGCCCGCTGCTGTCCTTGTGTTCTACATAGCCTGGCTCGACACCAAATTGAGTCACCGTAGGCCCCTGGTTGACCTCCACCACCTTGGCTGTAACGCCAAAGCTGGCCAGAGTCTCCTCGATAATCTTGACCTTGGCCCGAATTTCCGCCTGGCTGATCTCTTGTTCCAGGCTATCTTCCAGAATCTCCCCGATGGCCGGCAGCCGCCATTCAGGACTGGGACCACCGATGATACGGGGAAGGAGAGAACTGCGCTGCGGAGGCAGCGGGGTCTGGGGTGAAGGTCCCATCTGGTCACCGCCGGGGCCAGCGGCAGAGGGCATGAATCGCTCGATGAATCGTGGTTGCGGTTCCTCCTCAACCGCGGCCGGTGGAGGCCTTGTCTTGAAGCTGGCAAAGCGGTAGCGGTAGAAGTCAACGAGACCGAGCCAGCCTCTTTTGACCAACTGCCCCATCTCGGCTGTGGAAAGGCCGGAAAGCAAAATGAGGGCAGTGATCATCAGAGCCAGGACGGCCACGAAGGCTCCCACCTTCCCTATGCCGGACACCAATGTCTGGCTGATCAACCATCCCAGGTAGCCCCCTCCGCCCCCCTGAGCAGCCAGCAATTCAGGATCGGCCGGAAAGGTGAAAAGGTGAAAAGCCGCCAGGACGGTGAGGAATAGCAAAACAGCGCCCACCGTCTTCTCCCAACTGATCTCCGGACGTCTCTCGAAATGCCTGACCAGAAGCCAGAAGCCCACCGCGCCCATCCCGAAAGGCACCACGTAGACACCCCATCCGAAACCCTGCTGCAAGAGACGGAGCCACCATTCGGTGAGGCGGCCCCGCGTGGCCGAGAGGAAACTGAGGATGGTTATGCCAGCCAGAGCCATCAGGAATATGCCCAGGATATCAAGTTGGCGGTCCAGAGAGATTTTGATCCCTGCGCTCTTCTTAGAACGTCCCTTTTTAGCCATAGCTCAAATGTTCTCCTAGTCTAACCCTATTATATCACAATCTCCAAAAAAGAAAAAGCAAAGTCACTCAGGGCGGCCAACCACCATATGCAGGGGGTGAGCGCGCGTTTATTTGGCCGACAGCCATGGAGCGTCCCCCCATTCCCGTGTCCCAACCGTGTAACGCTCACATTGGTAGGGAGTTACGCATTTGGGACAACTCCCGGAGGTTTCAGGCGGGCAGCCCAGCAACTGTCCGTGCAAGATACGGGCGATGGGTATCTGGCCGATGTCATAGCCAGCCAGCTCCAGGTGACACTTGCCGCAGATGTCCAGTACTCGTCCTTTCAACAGTCAGTTGTTTTGCGAAAGTGGGTCTTGAAAACTTTGAGCAGGTGTGCTATAATAATGAATAATGAAAGATGCTGATGGTATTCCATTCCGGAGGCGAGACTTTGCCAACCGTCACCCTGTTAGCTGCAAGCGCCACAAGCTGACTTGCTGTGCTCGAAACAAGGAGGAGATCTGCAAATGGTCGGTGAACATAGGAGATACGAGATCTTCATTAGCTCTACATCCAAAGACCTGAAAGAAGAACGGGAGACTCTCATTCGAACAACGCTCAAGTGCGGACATTTTCCATCTGCAATGGAACTCTTCACGGTTGCAGGGGCGCCAACCGTCGAACACATTGAAGACTGCATAAGCAAGGCAGACCTCTTTGTGATTCTGGTCGGTGCCCGTTATGGAGCGGAGGTGAAAGGCCTTGGAAAAACCTACACAGAACTTGAGTACGAGTTTGCAATCAAGTATGAAAAGCCGATTCTTGCATTCCTTCTGAGTGATGAAGAGTATGCCAGAGAGAGGGGAAAGCTGAAAGAAGGGGATCCCGAGCGCAAGCACGACGATGATCTTCGAGCTTTCAGGGAGTCGGTCAAGCAGTATGCTGAAGGAGTCGACAGGCACGTCCAGTTCTTTGAACTTGAAAAAAAAGGCGAACTCGCAGAGAAGTATGCACTCGCCCTACCGGATGAAATTAGTAAACTCGGAGGCAAGCAGGGATGGGTCAGGGGCGAGTTGTACGACGGACTTAAGACAAAGATATCTCTGGGTGAAACGGTTAGCGAGAATCCTTTCTTTCAGAGGTTCGTAGATCGTCTGAATGCCTTCGACGTGTTAAGTGATCGGTGCGTTAGCAAGGTTCCGCATCTAAAGCGAGCGATAGCGAATTTTTTCTTAGATATGTACTTGGCGCGAATTATCGATGCAGGAGTTCGGAACCTATTCTTTGAGTCCGGTTCTTCCATAGCGTTTCTATCGGAAGCGTTCGTTAAGCGGCTCCTAGAGGATTGGATGAGGAAGGTCTCGCCCGACTTGCGTATCCAAACCAACAACATCCTCACCTACCTCGACTTTGTATTGTCTGAACGCATCCAGGTCGAACTGTATCCTTACGGTCCGCCCGAAAAGAAGTACGGCGCTACCTTTGGACCCCTAACTGCAGTCCCAGAACGGGAATATCCTACTCATCCGCGTCTACTATCCAAAGCGGCCAGGGAAGCCATAGAAGAGATTTGCGATTGGCTCATCAAGCACTACAAAGATCGTGGCATTATTCTAATGGCTGCTTCTGGTGTCGACCTATCCAAAGAAAGTGAGTTTCCCGGCCTTCACGTGGGTAGCTACTATAATAAGCTCTTTAAGAGGGCTATTCTGGCAGCCGCCTGCCCGACTATCATATTCCTCGATGAAACCAAGATGCCCCAGGAGTTCAAGATTGGCAAATGCTTTTCCGTGTGCGATGAAGAAATGACTTGGTCCAGTGTTTGCCAGACAAATCCTCTGGCTATCGCGGTTGCTACCAGCACCAAGGAGAAGGCCAAGGAGCTAGAACGTTTGTCAAGCGAACTGACGCTTTGCCATGTCGAGGCCAAATATGAAGACACGTGCTGCACACTGATTGCCAGTAACGAGCATTTCCAGAATCTGTGGAGATAGTGCACAGATGGTACGCCTACAGCTAACATGGTTTTGCTGGCTCTGGCCTTTGGCCTCCGCCCAGCTTGCTTCGTGAGTAAGGAGGCGGGTCTACGCCTATTTGGCCGAGCGCCATAAATAGGGAGGTTCAAACCCATGAGTCAGAAACCTGATCGCAACTTGGCTTTGGAACTGGTGCGCGCAACGGAGGCCGCTGCTCTGGCGGGTGGGCGCTGGATGGGCCGTGGCGACAAAATAGGGGCCGACCAGGCGGCTGTGGACGCCATGCGCCTTTCCCTGAACAGTATCGTCATGGACGGGGTGGTGGTTATCGGTGAAGGGGAAAAGGACGAGGCCCCGATGCTGTATAACGGCGAGGTTCTGGGCACCGGTGATCCTCCTCCGGTGGACATCGCCCTTGATCCCATTGATGGCACCCGTTTGACCTCCCTCGGTCTGCCCGGGGCCCTGTCGGTTGTCGCCCTCTCGGAGCGGGGCACCATGTATTTCCCCAGTAGCATTGTTTACATGAACAAAATCGCCGTGGGTCCTGAGGCCAAAGGGGTCATTGACATCAACGCTCCGGTGGAGGACAACTTGAAAAAAGTAGCTAAAGCCAAAAAGCGCGACGTGGATGACCTGACAGTCGTCATCCTGGATCGGCCCCGGCATGAGCAGTTGATCAGTGAGGTAAGGGCTACCGGAGCGCGCATCAAGCTGATCCCCGACGGCGACATCGCCGGCGGGCTGATGACAGCCATCGAGGACACAGGAATGGATATATTGATGGGCATTGGTGGCTCACCGGAGGCTGTGATCACTGCCTGCGCTCTCAAATGTATCGGCGGGGAGATCCAATGCAAGCTCTGGCCCCACAACGAGGAAGAACGGCAGAAAGCCCTGGACGAGGGGCTGGACCTGGAGCGGGTGCTGACCATAGACGACTTGGTTCAAGGCGGCAACGTCTTCTTCGCTGCCACCGGCGTAACCGACGGTGAGCTCCTGCAAGGGGTCAAGTATTTCGGCAGCGGAGCCAAAACCTACTCCATCGTGATGCGTTCCAAGTCAGGCACGGTGCGTCTGGTGGAGGCTACCCACAAATGGGAGAAATTGATGCGCTTCAGCCAGATCAAGTTTGACTGACTCACCATCGCCTCAGAAATCCGTCCCACCTGAGAAATCATCCCCAGACCATATCGGCGGAGTAGCGAAACTTGTTTCGCGTTGTACCAGGCGCGGAACAAGACTTCGGCGAGCCCTCGGCCTGAGCTCGGGCCAAAGGCTCAGTCGAGCCGTTCCGCTACTCCGGAGCGATGAGTGCCTCGGTGGGATTTTGTTTGGCCGCTCATAGGTCCAGACACATCTGCACCAGCGTCTTCTCCTCCACAAAGCCATATCTTTTGAGAATCTCGATAGCCTCCTGATAGGAGGTAGACATTTTGACTGCCACGCCTTGCCCCGGGTAATTTCCCAGAAGGGCCAGGGCATGGGTGACCAACATCTCCTCCACCTGGCCCCGGTAATCAGGGTGGACCATGATCTCCAGACCGTGTCTTCCCCACAACCAGGAGGCGCGCACGGTGAGGGTGGCGATGAACCTGTCGCCCTCATCCACAGCCAGCCGGTAGGTTCGCTGGCCAGCAAAGATGTCACCAAGCCAATCAACCACCCTTCCGCCAAAGACCTTTCGGAAATCTTCCTCACGAAGGGGTCTGACTCGTTGCTCGCTGGCCGGAGTGGCGGCCCGGGCCAGCTCATACTCTTTGCGCCATTCGCTATAGTCCCTCTGGCGTAAGGTAAACCCCTCAGCGGGGACGAAAGCAACCGGGCCTACCCTCTTCAGTTGCAATTCCGTGGCGCCCATGAGTTCTTCAAAACCCAAATCCCGATAGAGCTTCAAGGCCGGCATATTGTCAGCACGGACCTGGAGAGTTACCGATTCTCCACCCTTATCGCGGGCCATGCCGATGGCTGCTTGCATCAACTCACGGGCGATGCCCCGTCCCTGGTAGGCACGCTTCACGGCCACATTGCTGATGAACCATCTCCGCGAGCGCCAGATGGAGCGATTGACGGTCACATTGCCCACCACGCGGCCCTCCTCCACCCAGACGAAACCGGAGAAAGTTTCGTGGAACTCGGGGCTGAGGCGGTCCAGCAGCCAGAGGAGAGGACCAAGACGGCTCATGGCCTTCAACTCGTGCAGGGCCTCTTGGCCCCAGAAGTCCAGTTGATCGGCGAAGGCCTCTTCGATAAGGGTGGCCACCTGCCCCAAATCGCGGCCGGGCTCCATGGGCCTGAGCCCTCTGAATTTTTTTTCTTTGCTGGCAACGCTGATTACCATCTCCTGCTCCGAGGGCTTTCCTACGATCCGAGTTACATACATGAACAGACAAGGTCACGCTCATCTGGGAGTAGACGATGCAAACTCGCAGGCATTCGGCTCAACGTCTCCTGCGGAAGTTTTCTAAAGTGAGGCCTAGGTCGTGGAGGATCGCTTGGAGAGTGCCAGGGGGAATTTCGCGGGAAGGGTGGCAGGGGATAACGGTGCGCCTATCGGTGCCGGGTCGCCACCAGATTTCGTGGCTACCTCCAGCCTGACGGAGGAATTCACAGCCCTGTTTGCGCAGCCTGCGGGCCAGCTCCTGGTAACGCATCAGGCAACCACCAGCGCCAGTTGCGGAAGCTCTGCCACCCAAATAATGTCCTCAGGGCGAGCATCTGGATAACCAGCGACGAATGTCCAGCCTTTCTCCTGACAGGCTTCGTAAAGAGCCTGAGCAACTATAGGCAGTTCCTCGAGTACCTGACTGATGGAATCACCCGTAACCAAGAGCCCTTGCACATCCGGGCAACGGATCATCCAGGTATCATCCTCATGAGTCAAGCGAATACTCAGTCGGTAGCTCATTTTCCCTCCTAACTGCGAGATGCTGGCCGGCATCCCACCCGTTGGGATAAGTATAGCACAGACATTATAGGCCGTCAAATGCAGCTTTACTCCAACTGCATCTGTATCCACCTGTGGCGGTCAGTGACCCTGGTGATGGGTAAGTCGGCCAAGAGCCGCCGACAACCTGGCTAAAGAGGTTGATGAGGCTGACCGCCTT
>Ga0315308_1001326_pt1 | contig 14253 bp, 12 predicted proteins | sample TDP3_MG_FD_203078 | JGI IMG/M metagenome (GOLD analysis project Ga0315308, IMG submission 203078) | Freshwater sediment microbial communities from Lake Towuti, South Sulawesi, Indonesia - TDP3 | ecosystem: Environmental > Aquatic > Freshwater > Lake > Sediment | place: Indonesia: South Sulawesi... | reverse complement strand
GGAACTCTGGGAACTGGGGCGAGGCCGTGTAGTTGGGGTAGTTGCGGTCGTACTCGTAGAACCGCCAGTTGGGGACGTAGAGGAGCGTGGCCGAGGAGTTCACTTGCTCCGACAGCGGGAGCAACAGGTTCTTCTCGACGTTCATGATGACGACGAACCTGATGTCCTTGGCCCAGGACACCTCCCCGAGAAGGGGGGAGAGTCCAAGGTTCTCGCCCATCCATTCCTTGTAGATCTGCGCACCAACTGTCCAGTCGCCTCTGAAGGCGGTGATCCTCCATGCAACCGATGAGACCTCCTTGAGGTCGTCGAAAGGGGCGACGTTCTGGGTGCCGAACCTCAGCTCCCAGCGGCCCTCGCGCCTCCTGTACTGGAAGTCCTTGAAACGGAAGTCCGTGTCATCGGACCATATCAGGAAGCCCCCCTTGGGCGTCTTGATGATCATCATCTGCGCCTCCCAGGTCATGGGCCATTGGAACTCGTATCCGTCGAGCTTGTAGGATGAGTCTATCTCGACGCCCGACGCGCCGGGAACTATGAGGCTTGTGTCCGATGCGTTCACGCCGGATATCCCCCAGTAGATCTCGGCAACACCGGGGACCTCGCTGAGCCCCGTCTGGGTCAGGATCACATCGCCGTTGGGGTGTGCCTGGGCGGCCAGGGTGTAGGTGGCTTTCTGGCCCTGGTATCTGGCCTCCACGGAGGTCTCGCTGGTCTTTAGGCTTGAGAGGGCCATGTCATCGGTCTGGATGCTGGTCTTGAGCAGCCGGATTCCGGCAAGCTCGATCCTGCCCTTCAGCTGGGAGCCGAGCGTCTCGCCGGTCAGCCGGTTCTCAAGGTCGATGATGTTGCCGGCCTCGAAGACCAGGGTGCAGGACGGTGTGGATAGCTGCCAGGTCGAGCTGCCCGCCGCAGGAGAAATCAGAAAAGCGAAGGCGAGATACAAGAGGGAAACGCGCACGGACGCAGCCGGATCCTCCGTTCTGATTAATATGATAGCCAGTCATTATGACCAGTCCGCATGCATCTTTGACTTCGCGGCGTCTGAGTTGGTAGGACTTGCGGCGCCGACCGCGGCCCAAAGTCTCCACGATGTATGCCGGAGGCACAAGTCTCGAAATTGCTGACCCCGCGTGATGGATGCGGGAGCTGGCAAGCAGAGGCTCGGTTCGTTCTCCCACCTCACATTTATACCGCTGTCACCCTAGCACGAGGATCAGGGAAGGCATTGCCGGTGTCGAAGTGGTGGCTGGCGGTGGGCAGGCCCGACCATTGGCAGATCGCCTTTGAGCACGGCAGCATCTGGGGGCTGAAGGCGACCTCGCGTCAGGAGGCCATCTGGCAGGACCTATCCACGGACGATCACGTCCTGTTCTACGCAACCCGCCCCGTATCAGGCGTGATCGGCCATGGGGTGGTGCGCACCAAGTTCAAGCAGCATGAGCCGCTCTGGCCCCAAGAGGTCAGGGAGGGCAAGGTGGTCTGGCCCAACAGATTCGAGTTTGACGTGACATACTGCCTGCCGCGGGATGAATGGGCAACCCGAAGGGTGGCTGCCGGCAATCTGATAGTCCGCGGCGGTTTCCAACCCGTGGCGCGGGAGGCCGCGGAGGCGATCATGGAGCCGTTTGCTGTCAAAGGGCCTGCGCAAGGCGAGGGGCCATCCCTTCACGAGGAGATGAAACGCAAGTTGGTGGAGATCGGGGGCCTCCAGAAAATGATCGCCGAGACAGAGTACAGGATGGACGGCGGCCAGCTGGACGTGGTGTGGAGAAGGGTTGAGAGGGGCGCGCCCACCTACGTCTTCGAGGTGCAGGTAGGCGGGGATCTGCAGCATGCCATCGGCAAGCTCAAGCATGCCCACGATCTGTGGAACAGCAACATCTTCCTTGTCGTGACCGAGAGGGACGCATCCAAGGCCGATCTTCTTCTGGCCGGGACGTTCCACGAGATACGAAGCAAGCTGGGCCTGATAGAGGTGGAGAAGGTCAACGAGCTGTTCAGGCGCAAGAAGGCACTGTACGACTTCGAGGCCGAGCTTGGCATCTGCTAGCCCTGCATGGTGGGCGCAAATGGTACGAGAAAGATGCATCAGCTCGTTCATGCGGCAGGGCTTTGCAGATGTCTGGGCTTCTTGGCGAGTGACTGCATCCCAAGGCAAGCCTCCTGCGGGGACCTAGGGGAAAGAGGAATAAGGCAACTGATGCCTATACGTCCTCAGGAAATCGCGTGGGTCCCTATACATGTCCTAGAAATGGCTCTTGAGGAGGGAAAGGGCTTGGGTGAGACCGTGAGCGTGCGCGTGAGGCTGTCCAGGGATGTTCTGGACTACGTTGAGGAGGAAGCCAGGAGGGAAAGCCTGGGTCGATCGACCATGATCAGGAGGCTGGTGGAGAGGGGGATAGCGGAATCCAGGAAGGAGAGGGCGGTGGAGTTCTACATGGAGGACAAGACGTCGATTAGCGGTGCGGCAGAGATGGCGGGCCTCATGATACCCGAAATGGTGGAGTTCCTTGTCAGAAGGGGGTACAAGTCAGGCTATTCGCTGGAGGATTTCAGAAGAGGGGTGACGTTGCTGGAGGAAAGACTCAAGCAACCATCGCCCCAGGTCGACAAGGGCGGGCAAAGGTGACCCGCCAGCTTCCGGGAACTTGCCCGTTCCGCCTTTTCCTTGTGCCACCGAGGAACGCCTTCTCGCGGGCGGCCGGCCTCCACAAAGATGACGAAAAGAGCTGCGTTTGAATCTATTGAATCGGTCTGTTGGGCCCATTGGAGCGCAGGAGACAATGCTGTTCTTCTTCACAGCAAGATTTAAATCTGTGAAAAACCGTTTCCTATGAGATGGGAAGAATACGAGAGACGAAAGTCTCAAAGGGATACCAGACCGTTGTTCCTTCCGACCTCAGACAAGCCTACGGCATCGCGCCAGGTGACAGGCTGGTCTGGGAGCAGGAACGAGGGGAAATAAGGGTCAGGGTCAAGAAGAGGAAGACCCTGGCGGACATCGGCGGAATAGTCTCGGTTGAATCGGATGCGGTGCAGCTCAAGCACAAAGCTCAGCGGGGAGAGCTTTGATCTTCGTGGACTCCTCCTTCTTCATAGCGCTTGCGAACAGTAGAGATCGATGGCATGGGAGGGCTGAAGAGCTCGCCATAAGTTTGCCCGACGGGAAACTGGTCACGGAACTCGTAATAGCCGAAAGCGTCACATCCATCGGCGCTCTGGGCGGGGGCAAGGCGGGGATGGATGTCTACGAGGCCATCACCGAGAACTGCGAGGTAGTATTTGTCGACGAACGACTGCTCATGGATTCCATGGAGGTTTATCTAAAATATGACGGCACCCTGTCGGTGGCCGATGCCGCTTCGGTTGCCATAATGCGTGAACGTGGAGTCAAAGAAATCGTTTCGTTCGACGGGGACTTCGATAAGGTGACAGAGATATCGAGGATTCATTGAGGCCTGGGCATAGCTCTAGACTTCATTAAGTGTGTTCTCCCAGATCGCCCAACTGGGGCTCGAGCCACAAGGCGGCCGAACAAGCCTTAGGAAAGTGTGGTTGTGGGAAGAGTCCAGAAACAAGAGAAGGCTCCACATCTGCGGGGTCATCTCGGGGGCTCTGGGAACCTTGGAAACGGGGACATGGCACATCCGGTAGCCCGGCCGAAACCTGACCCGGGAATGGGCGAAGAGCTAACACATGCGGGCGAGGCGTTATCGTCGAGCTGGGGTCTGCCTGTCCATGCTCAGGCACCGCAGGGCGCGCGAGATCGTGAATGTTGCTGGTGCTCGAACTTGCCAGCACGCGCCCGAGACAGAGCAGATATCAGGGGATGATTGTGAAAGCTGAACGTGCCCAGAAGAATGATTCGCCGCCGCGGCAGACGGGGTGCAGGCACTGTAGAGAGGACAGTGAGCAGCCTCATGGTCGGGGGCAGGGAGATAGCCCTGGTTGTGGAGAGGAAGGAGGTGCGCAATGTGTACCTGAGCATCGGCCCCGATTACCGTCTCAGGCTCGCGATCCCGCGGAGGGCCAGGATAGCGCCGGAGGAGATACTTGCGCAAAGGCGGCCCTGGATAGAGGACAAGGTGCGCCGGCTCTCCGCGATGAGCAGGGTGCTGACCGACGAGCAGGTCCTCATCGACGGCAGGCCGGTTGAGATCAGGCAGTCGCGGGGCGAGAGGCCGAGCGTCAGGCTGCAGGGCGGGACGATGCGCATCCGCGTGCCCCCGGGGGACAGCCGGGACAGGATGCTCCTGGAGCGCCTCGCCCGGATGACCCGGGAGCTTGTGGGCAGCAACCTGCCCCGGATGGCCCGGGATGTGGGGGTGGGGTACCGCTCAGCTTCGGTCAGGCACATGAAGAGGTGGGGCCAGTGCACCACGGCGGGGGATCTGCGCTTCAACAGCAAGCTCGTCTGCCTGCCCGCCGAGGTCGCGCGCTACGTCATGCTGCACGAGCTGGTCCACCTAGTGCACTTTAACCACTCGGCCGAGTTCAAGGCGCTGTTGCGGCGGCACTGCCCCGACCACAGGGAGCTGGAGAGGCGGCTCAAGACCTATCTGAAGTAGGGTCGCATGGTAGGGGCAGGGATCATTCGATCCGACTCTTGGCGTCGTCCCCGGACGCTGGGTTGATAAGGACCGGCCCCATGGATGGCTACCCTGGGCGGCACTCCGATCCAGCAGTGGCAGGGACAAGATGGTCACCGGCCACGGCCAGCCGGAAGTCGTGCGCCATGGCTTGCAGGCGCTGATGGAGGAGTCCGAGGAGGATTCGCTCATCAGGGACCAGATGAAGGGCATGATCATGATCCATCTCAAAACGCTGATCGACTGCCTCGACGCGTGAGGGTCTCCAACGTCGCCTCCATGCGCGCGGGCGATGGTCGCTCGGCCTCGGTGCCACGCTATCTAGGGACCTTGCGGGGGTCCCGGAAGACGACTTGTCCCACATCGAAACGCTCCGGGTCGAAATCCTCATACTCCTTCTGGAATTCGCTCTCGCCGGCTAGCAGTTCCTGATATCCCCATACGCCGCCGCAATCCTCGGGGGGACATGCCCTTCTCCCAGCGATGCACACCGGGTAGCGGACGCCGCTTTCCCGGGGCAGGATCCTCTCAAGCCTCAGGGCATGCTCCCAGTTGTCGCCGAAGTCGTAGACGTACAAGCCGACGCTCCTCCTCGGGGAGAAGTAGTCGGCGATCGCCTCCTTCCAGCAAGGCAGGATCTCCCAGGCAGAATCCTCGTCCGGGATCCCTATGCGAACCTTAAGCCCGTGAGGCGGGCAGGCCACCTCGAACTCGTAGAGGTGGTAGCCCGACCAGCCCATGGCATCCTGGATCGCAATGTGCAGATCCCAGAACGAGTAGCTCTCCGGAACCAGTATCCGGCGCCAGACGGGGGGCTTTGTGCCCTTAAGGTCGATTCTGAACTGATACACTCGCTCGATCTCCACCTTCACTCCCGCACCACCGAGCCCATCCAGGACAGACCTGCCCGGGCTTATTAAGGATGCTTGACTTGATCCTGATAGCCATAGTTGGATTTCAGGCCTGGGGTTCACTGGGCGCCGCCATCCCGATCACCGACACACTCGAACTCATCCGATGAAGGGCGTGCGTCGAATAGGGGGCCGGGACAGGGGACCCGTCGGGCCTAGTTGGCGCAACTGATGGCATTTCACCCTTCGACGTCAATGTACATCCATTCGATCCGCTGTCGGAGGTAGGGGTCATCCGTCGCGGCGAGCTGGAGCAACTCGGTGATGGGCATCTTGGAATGAAGATTGTCGAGCTTCTGCTCTGCGGCTTGTTCGGCCGGTTTTCGGGAAACGTCAGAGGGATTCCACGGGCCCGTCAGGTTGGGAGGGTTGCGTTGGCAATGTGCGCGGTCTCGTTCCTGTCTCCGGTTGTCCTCGGCACGGGCCAGATCCGCATGCTGGCGATAGGGCAGGCTTTGCGCGGGGAAGGTTTGGTGCGCGGGGAAGGTCTGGTGCGCGGGCGAGTTTGAAAACGAGTACGCGGGAGATGTCTTCGCGAACATTCTCTTCCACTCAACCGGGGCTCCGCTGCCCGAGGACATCGTCCAGCTGCACAGGCTGCGCAGGCTCTACTTCGACTACAACGTGGAGAGATCGCTGCTGACAGGCCTGCTCGACTTCATCGATAGTTTCGGGGCGAACACGCGAGGCGTACATGTCGGGATGGAGGAGATAGACAGGCTCAGGCTGGCGTCTTTCGAGGAATATCGGGCCTACGACTTCGCCGATGCCGCGGAGATCATGGAGTCAGCGATGTCAAGGTTCGCTGATCTGAGGGACGATGCCATGGATCTGAAGGACAGGGCTCTTCTCTGGGTCTACCTCACGGAGTGGGTGGCGGTTACCGGGACCTCTCTTGTCTGTGGGTTCGTGTTGTGGTCGTTGATGGTTCGCCGCAAGCTCTGTCGAGAGGTGGTCACCACGCGGCTCGCCCTACGATGACCTTTTTTATAGAACGAGCTGGAAAGAGAAGGGAGGCTTGCAGGAGGAGCGGAAATGGCGCCGGACAAAGAACATGGGACAACGCTGGCGTGCACCTTGACGTGCCTCTTGGTGCCGGCTATGCTTTGCCTGCTGTTGCCCGTCTGCACCTGCCTGGAAGTGAACAGGATCGGGGTCCTCGCCACAGGGCAGGTCCTGCCCCACGAGTGTCCGCTGAGAAACTGGCTAAAAGATGAACCCGGCTTCCACCTGATCCTCGTACCCACCAAGGGCGACTTCAAGCTCCTGAACAGGGAAGATCAGAAGAGGATGGTGAGACAATACTTTCCGCGAGCCAGGGATCAGCTGATCCGTGACTACAGCTTCATGGTATTCGTCGACGCCGACATTTTCCCATACACGGGTCGCCAGTTGGAGGACATGAAGTATGCGATCGGAGAAGCCGGCTTGAGCGCTCTAGCCACACTGGGCGGCGCGGTCGTGGGCACGGCCAACTTCTACGGTTGTATGTACGGGGAGTGGGCATCCTCTGTGCTGGCCGACGTCTTTCCCCACGACTTCACCAAACCGAACAGCGGCCAGCTTCCCTTATTCAAGATCGAAGTGGATCGAAGAGCGGATCTTGCGTCCGTGTTGAAGATGTTCATCCCGTTCGGCATAGAATCCATCATCGGCAAGAGCTGGGGGGTCGTGTACCCGAAGGACGGATCAACGGTTTGGGCGTGGACAACGCCAATCCAAGTCATCGCCGTGCACGGAAGAAGCCCGTTTCTGGTTTCAATGCCCTACGGGCGCAAGGGGGCGTTGACATGGGTTACGGCTGATGATCTGGACGGTCCTTGGTGGAGTTCGGTCTACGAGCCCTCGACGAATGAGTATGCGCAGGACATCTTCCTCAACATCCTTCACTACTCGCTGGGCCACGATCTCCCGGACGACATACTGGCCGTCCATGATGTCCGCATCAAGCTGGGATGTTACCAAGGTTGGAGGGCGAGTGCGATTGGCATGCTCGAATTCCTAGAGAGGTTCGGAGGCCCCAGCCGCGATCTTCTCGCCGAGCTTGCGTCCATGGACAGCAGGGTGGAGGAGGCCAAGGCGAGATATGTTCTTCAGCAGTATCGGGAGGCGGGAGAGTTGATGGAATCCCTCCTGGCCACGGTGCACGACTTCGATGCAAAGGCGATGAGGGAAAAGGATAGGGCGTTGCTTTGGATCTATGCGACGGAGTGGGCAGCGGTCACGGGCATGCTATTGGTAGCGCTGACCCTCATCCAGCTGCTCATGGTGAAAAGGAGCCTCTACAGGCGGGTCCGAGCCACAAGGTTTGGCTAACGTCACTCCCCAGCCAGCCTTTGCCCTTGCCCAGAAGCGGTCCGGCCCCCTCCTCCAACCCTTGGTAGAGATTGAACGATCGGAAGGATGGTGTAGCCCCTTCCAGATGCCATCCTTAGGAGAAGTCGATGCTGCGAGAAGGAATCGATGCGCTGCTAGCACGGACTGAGCGTCTGTGAACCGAGAGATGGACGAGTGGTTCGTGTCTTCTGGCTCCGGAAGACAGATACGGAACATAGGGGCCGGCTGGTCGCCAGGCACGGAGGCCGGCCAGGCCGTTGGAGTCCCCGTGTGGTTCCAACCTCCGGGGCATGGCCCCCGCCGGAAGCGGGCGTTGATAGGCCGTGTGCCGATGTTGTGAGTGGACCGCTGGACGCGGGTGCGTGCAATGGTGAGGAGCGCGCATTTTTCCCACCTAGGTGGATTTTTTTGCGGCGGGCGTTGCCCGTTCCCACTCCTCCAGATAGGCGCGGAGCTGCTTTTCAACTTCCGCGTATTCGTTTCTGCCTGAGAGGTTGTTCATCTCCAGCGGATCGGTTATTCTGTCGAAGAGCATGTCCCCGAAGCCGCGGAAATCCCGTCCCGCCATGGGCGGCTCGATCCAGTGTCCGAGCCTGTAGCGGTGGGTGATCGCGCAGATCTGTGAGTAGTTCTCGACGATCGCGTAGGGCCGCCCGACGCGTTCTCCCTCGGTGAGCGCGGGGACAAGGGAGCGTCCCGCAAGCCGCACGGACGCCGGCGGCTGAAGACCGCACAACTCGATCAGGGTGGGATAGATGTCCACAAGTTCGACGAGATCGGCTGGTTCTCTTCCGGCGAGGATCCGGCCTTTCCAGTAGAAGATCAGAGGAACGCGCAGGGTATCCTCATAGACGCTGTGCCCCTGGTAGCATTTCTCCACCATCCCGTGATGGCCCACGAAGTCGCCGTGGTCACTGGTGTAGATCACGAGGGTGTTTTCCGCGAGCCCTTCCGCCTCGAGCGCTTCCATGATGGTCCCGACATGATGGTCGATCTCTGTAACCAGCGCGTAGTAATAGGCGATGTAGTCGCGGTAGATTCCCTCGTCGCGTGCCGCCTCGGCGAGATTGACCGGGCGTCTTTCGCTCTTGCGCCATGCCTGCAGCAAGGGCGGCAGGTTCTCGGCCGGTTCGCGCAGACTTCCCGGCAACGCGATCTTCTCCGGTGGATACGTCTCGGCGTATTGCCGGATCGGCGTGTAGGGCTGGTGGGGTCGGTAGAAACTGGTCCAGCAGAAGAACGGCTTTTCCTTGCTTTTGGCCGATTCCAGGAACTCGATGGTTTTCTGGGCCGTATAGGCCTCCATGGTGGCGTCCCGCGGAAGCGAGGAAAGCCGCGCCATCAGGGGCGCGGAGCAATTGAACGGCACCCCCGGCATCCGGTCGCCGAACTCGGCCATCCAGTCTCGCAGGAACTCGTAGAACAGCCCGCGCTCCTGGATCCATTCCCAGTAGGACACGGGGGATTCCCCAGGCAGCGTGCTGAAGGCTTCGTCCCACTCCACCTGGAGCGCGGGCAGCATGTGCTGCTTGCCGTAGCAGACGACCTGGTAGCCCTCCTGCCGGAGATAGGTCGGCAGGGGCACGTGTACCGAGCCCTTGGGTGGCGCGTCCCCGTTGTCCAGCACCCCGATCGTGCGCGGGTAGAGGCCCGTCATCATCGAAGCGCGCGAAGGCCCGCAGACCGCATTCTGGCAGTAGGCGCGGCTGAACCGCACACCCTCGCGCGCCATCCGGTCCAGGTTGGGCGTCTTCGCATCCGGATGGCCCTCCGCCCCGAGGACGCCCGCGTGGTGCTGGTCGCTGTAGAGGAGCAGTATGTTGGGCCGCATCATGGAATCTCCTTTTGCCTTCGTGTGGTCACCTGCAAGGGATTCTGTCATTCGGGTTTGGCTCGATCGTCAGCATCCATCGTTTCAGGCTAGGTTTCGGTGGTCTGTGTTGTCAGTCTTGTGGCTCCGACTTCCTTGTAGATTCTGCGTCTAACCATCAGCGACCAGAGGACGAATCCGCAGGCCATGGCAGTTCCGGTGACTGCAAGCCACTCGATTGAGTAGATCCAGATCAGGGCGCGGTCTTTGGCCTTCATGGCGAGGATTTGTGCCTGTTCGAGGCCTGCGAATGCCTGGTCTATCAGGTTTTCGGATTCGTCCAGTTCCTTTGTTATGTAGAGTGCCCTGGCCTCGGCCATCTTCTGATCAGCGGATGTGGTGCGGTCATCGGCCTGTGCGGTGTTTGCTCCGAACATGTCCGCAAAGGCCAGGATGTCGATGACCGTCTTGCGTAGCTGCGAGTATTGTGCGAGCTTGTTTCGGAGGATGTGGGTTCTGAGGTAGTCGGCGGGGAGGGGGATCTGGGCCGGGTAGATGTGGAGGTTGCAGACGAAGTCTATGTGGAACTCCCACCCTGCGAAGGGCACGGTGCTGGCTCTGGTGCTGGCTATGTAGGGCGTGAACGATAGGCTCCTTCCCTGTCCGACCTGGATGACGGCTGCCACGGGATCTCGGCTGGGGATGTCTGCCACCGCCAGGGTGAGTGCGCCCTCCTTTGGGGAGGCCTCGGTATTCATGGTGTGGAACGCTGGCGCGGTCTCGAAGGGGAGGGAGGCCATGAGCGGATCGTCCGGCTTTGTGACGATCATCTTGAAGAACCTGCCGAGCAGCGGAGTGATACGGCAGTCGACCGCGAGAACTTCGCCAACTGAGGTGTCGCCCCAGGGTGGCTGGGTGAGATGTCCCCCGAAGCTCTCGGCCCCTCCTGACATGACGAACCCCAGGCCATCGGCGATCACTGCATCTGCCATCCATCTCAGCCATGTGGGCGTGTAGCTGCTCGCGCCCGAGTCGCAGATGTGGATGACGTCGTAGGAGGCTACGAGCTTCTCGTATGTCCGGGGCATGTAGGTGCGGAGGGAGCGGCGCACGTCCTCATCTCCCATCCCGTAGAGGTAGGCCGGCACGGGGTACGCTTGAAGGCTGGGATCCGCCGACATTATTCTCGTGAGTGGGATGGCGCCGAGAAAAAGTACCCTCACCCTGCCAAGCTCATCCGTCTTGGCCAGAGATCCGGGTATCCAGATCAACGTAAATATCAATGACGCCAGGAAGTGGATGTACCGGGCCAACTGAAAACGGAAAAGCAAGAGGGACTTAAAAATGGCCGACTCGGCCCCAACCAGGCGACCGGCCGGTTGGCAGAATGGCGGGGGAGGGGAGAAGGAGATGCATATATCCAGACGCTGCACCTCGTTCCGGCTGGTTCCAGGTTCGCGCCCAGAGCCGAGCGGAGATTCATGCGTCGAAGGGGAAGGGGGAAATCCGAAATGAAAACGACTGGGATAAGCAACTTTCCTTCCGGCGCTCGCCGGACCCGCCCTGGCAGGGCTCGCGGAGCCAGCCCCGCGAATGCGACGAAAGTGCCCGACCAGATGCACCGGGAGGAAACCCTGTACCTCTATACCCTGCTGCACGACGGGACGCCGGAATCCTACGACGAGTCCGTGGCGGTGGCCTGTCTCCAGGGGCTCATCAATCGTGCGGAACCGGCGGTTTACGCTCTGTCCGGCAAGGAGTCCCGGCCCCAGTATTGGTTGGACGTTCTGTCCCGGGAGGGACGTTGGCTGCAGGGCCGGAAGGCGGAACACCTTGCTGAGTTGACCGCTCTCGTGGATCTGGCGCGAGGCCGGGTGCAAGGGGTTGTGATCTGGGACCCCGAGGTGCCCGCCACCCTCAACGTGGCCACGAGCATCGCGGGGGTGGAAGACGCCTTGGTCCTGAGCCCGGAATATGCGGATCGGTATCTCGCGCGGTGGCGCCTCCCGGTCTTGAGAGACTTGCGCGGGCGGTTTAGGGGGGACGAGACGGGCAGCGCCAAGAACGATGCGTATCGCTTCGCGATCCGCGAGTACCTGTCGGTCGGAGCCTGCTCCGCGCACCTCCTGTGCCTCTACGAGGATGCCTTCCTCACCCGCGCTCGGGGGGACCTAGGCTACGTCCTCACCCGCGACTGGGCGGTGCGGAACCGCGCCTTCGTGTTCGATCTCTCTCCCTGGGGCGATGAGCCGCCTGGGGATGATCCCGGCCAGCGGTTGGGGACGGACCTGGAAACGTATCGGATGATTCTCGCGGAGACGCTGCGACAGTCGGCCGGGAAGCAGATGACGGAACTTTCGGGGTTTTTCTCCTTCGCGAAGTACAGTAACGTGCCGGGGCACACGAGTCGGCACGATCCGGTCCCGACCGAGTGGGAGACCGTCTGGCTGATCTCTCCCTACAACTGCTACCAGAACACGGTGGCCAGCGACTGCTTCAACCAGTCGTTCCACAGCTGGGCACCGCGGCGCCCCCTGCGGCAGCGCCGACCGAAGGAAGCCCCTCCGGTGGCGGACAAGACCTATCTGTGCATCCTGATGGCCGATTATGATTCCGCCACGCCGCTCTACGCCTTCCTGCCTGATCACTGGGAGGATCCGGGTCGGGGTCGCATCCCTCTGCTCTGGGGCATCAATCCTAATCTCCTGGAAACGTATCCGGACCTCATCGCCTATTTCTACGCCACCGCCACGGAGAACGACTACTTCGGTAGCGACGCCAGCGCAGCCGGATACATGAATCCCAATCGCATCGCCCCGGAGTATATGCCGCTGTTCGTCCGGCACAACCAGCGTTTCTTCCAGGAGGCGGACATGGCCTTGGCGCCCATGGTGTTGGACTGGGATGCGGCGAGCCCGGCCGTGAAGGATGCCTTCGCCCGGTTTGCGCCGGAGGGCCTTGCGACGATTGTGATGGATCTGCATGGGACGGGAGGCAAGCTGCCCCAGCCGCACGTCTGGAAGGGCATGCCGGTCCTTGAACTGATCAACGACGCCTGCAACTTCGCGGGCGTGGAACAGACGGCCGAGATCCTATACCGGGCGATCAAAGCGCGACGACCTGACGGTCGCGGTCTTTTCCTCTTCCGCATGGTGTGGACCGGCCCCAGTCAAGTCATCGCGACGATTGAGGCGCTCCGGCGACGCCATCCCGATCTGGATGTGGAGGTTCTGCATCCCCACACGTTCTTCCGTCTCTTCAAACAACGGATGTCGGCGCGGTAGCGCAGGGTAGAGGGAGGAAGTTGAGGGTGGACCAACAACCGGACGGGATGGAAATGACAATTCGGTGAGGCTGCCTACTTCAGACAAAGGAGCGTGAAGCGGATGCTCCTGTGTGCTGACGACGGGCTGTTCTCCCATGGTCCGTCAGGCGCAGGAAGAACTGGTGGGCAACTAGGCAGTGAAAAGGTGGCGGAGCATCTCGGTGGCGTTGGCGACGACGATGTCCAACGCGTCCGGTGTGAGCCGGGACCAGTTGCCGGTCACGGTCTCATGGCCGCCTCGAGGGAAGGCCTGCTTGGTGGGCAGGTAGCCTACGTACTGGTTGACTCCGTGCACGATATAGGTCGGATAGGTCGGCGAGGCCAGCTTGATCGCAAGGCCCCCTTCGACGAAGGGCTCTCCAGGGAGCCCGACGATGGCGACGTTCCCGATCCTGAAGATCTGGATCTCGTACTCATGCTCGGGGCTCCGCTGCTTGAGTTCGTGAAGATCCAGGAGCCCCGCGGCCATGGCCCATCGCGCATCGACAGCCGTCCCTTCGGGATTCCAGACCGGCCGAGGGTTCTGGCGGAGGATATCGCGGGCCTTCTCCAGTTCGCGGTCATCTATCTCCCGCAGCGGTATCCTCACGGTCCGGACCCGCCAGTCGATCTTTGCCTCCGATTCGAAATCGATTGTGTTCACTGCAACGCTGACCCGCTCGGCAAGAACTCGCCCCATCCTGTTCTGATCCTCCACGTAGTCGGGATCGAAGGGAGGCCACGGGTTGATGTTGCCGCAGGCCCCGTTCAGCACCAAAGGCACGCAGCCGGGACCGTAGAGGGATTGCAGCTGGCTTGACAACGCTCCGGGCCAGTCGGCCGAGACGCCTGGCCTTGGAAAGTTGTGGGCGGGGTGGCAGGTGTAGTTGACCAGCACGGCCAGGAAGCGGAGCGACTCCCGCCGGAAACACACAACACCCAGTTCCGGATCCATGGGGCCCTCCATGTATCGTATCTTCCTTGGCCCGAGGGATTCTCCCCCTACGCTCTTGAACTTCAGCACCCAGGAAGACATCGGTAAGATGAAGCCGTCCGGCCCCACCGCCCGGCGGTTGTGGGCCATCCTGCCCTCGATAACGCTTGCAGCCCCAACGTGCACCTTCTCAAGAGAGCTGTCCGCCTGTCTGATGGCATCCAGAATGCGTGGCTTGGCAAAGGCATTGTACCGGGCATCTCCGCCCTTGAGCCATTCAAACTCAGGCGGTAGCCCCTCGTAATCATCGCTCAGCATGAAGTGGCCGAGGGAGGGGGCCGAATGCGTCTGGGTCGCATGTATCA
>Ga0315308_1001324_pt1 | contig 14262 bp, 12 predicted proteins | sample TDP3_MG_FD_203078 | JGI IMG/M metagenome (GOLD analysis project Ga0315308, IMG submission 203078) | Freshwater sediment microbial communities from Lake Towuti, South Sulawesi, Indonesia - TDP3 | ecosystem: Environmental > Aquatic > Freshwater > Lake > Sediment | place: Indonesia: South Sulawesi... | reverse complement strand
TATGAGAAGGGAAATATTGGTTGATGTAGCTGAAGATGAAGTGAGAATTGCTCTGGTTGAAGATGGACATCTCGTTGAGTTATTTATTGAGAGAACAGAGGAGAAGAGTATAGTAGGAAATATCTATCAGGGAAGAGTTGTGAATGTCCTTAAAGGACTCAGGTCTGCCTTTCTGGATTTGGGCCTGGAAAAGAATGCTTTTCTCTCCTTATCGGACCTTCCACCTGATAAGAGGGAGATAAAAAAGGGTGACCGGCTATTGGTTCAGATAGTAAAGGAACCGATTGGAGGTAAAGGAGCAAAGGCCACAACCGAGATAAGTCTTCCTGGAAGGTATCTTGTATTCATGCCCAATGTGAATCATATCGGGATATCGAGGAAAATAACCGATGACGACGAACGAAGGAGATTAGGGGAAATAATTAATGAGATTACTCCTCAAGGAGCGGGATTTGTTGTTCGTACGGAAGCCAGTGGTCATCACAAAAAGGATTTAATTCGCGAATGTAAGTACCTTTTGAATTTGTGGCAGGTGATACAGAGAGAGAAAGAGGCAATTGGGGAGAGGTATCTTGTTCATAAGGCATTTGGCCTAATTTTCTATGTAGTGCGAGAGCTGTTTACTGAGGAGGTAGACAGTCTAATCATAAATTCCCGGGCGGAGTATAAACAGGTCAGAAGTTATGTGAAAATGATGGACCCCCGTCTTCTAAGGAAGTTACATTTATATAAGAAGAAATCGCCACTTTTTGAGATGCACAATTTGGAAAGTCAGATATCCAAAATGAAAAACCAGAAAATTCAATTGCCTTGCGGAGGTTCGATCATCATTGAGCAAGCCGAGGCCTTGACCGCGACTGATGTGAACACGGGCAGGTTTGCCGGGGGCGTAAGTCCAGAAGAGACAGCCTTCCTCACCAATTGCCAGGCAGCTGAGGAGATTATGCGTCAGGTTCGTCTCAGGAACATCGGTGGACTTATCATCATAGACTTCATCGAGATGAAACAGAAAAAGAACAGAGATAAAGTTATGGATATTCTACGCCAACAGTCTCTGAGGGATAAGGCGAAGATAGATCTGCTACCGATTACCAAGCTGGGACTGGTGGAAATGAGTCGTCAGAGGAGGAGGGAAAGTATCATTAATACACTTTGCAAGCCTTGCCCCTACTGTGAAGGCAGTGGATTGGTATTTTCAGAAAAGACTATGTTTATAAAGATCAAGAAAGAGATCTTAAGGACTGCGGCGAAGAGAGAAGATAAATATCTCAATATCTTTATGAATCCCAGAATTGCTCCCCTCTTTGACGAGAAGAGAGTAGAGCAAATTTCCAGAATAACTGGTAAGAGGATAAACATCCGACCCGATTATAAGCTACACATGGAGGAGTTCGACATCACTCCATAGAAACGATTTTTTTGTTTCCGGGAGTGAAACCGCCACTTTTCTCGAGCTTTCTTTTTTCCCAGAGGGGGTCGTAGATACTGTGAATTTCTTCACTATAGGAATCAAGACCTTCAGCGACCTCCCCACTCAGTAAACCGTCTCCGCCATCGGTAGCTCTGGCACCATAGGTATTAACTATTTCTCTTAGCACCCATGGCTGGTCGATAATCATACAGGGCGTGAGGAGGTTGTTACTGTAGGCTTGTGTAGCATTTTCGGCTTGTTGCATTCTTCTTACGGCTTTCAAGAAAGGCGAGTTCATTACTTCCCAGAGAGTTTTACCGTGAATGTTATCTACGGCAAAATGGGCGAAAGCACAGGGTTCCACGTCTCCTTTATTGTTAATGTGCAGGAATAGCCTTCCGGCCATGCAGCCTTCGACGTGTGGTCCATCGTTCCAGAAATCTCCTATAAAGATTTCCTTAGTATCTCTCCACTTGGTCACCTGTTGTCGCAATCTATTTCTTTGTTGAGGTGTGGGCATCATTTCCAGGTCAGGTGCCTTGCCTATGGGAAGGTACTGAAAGAACCAGCCGACATAGCAACCCCTGTCTATCATAATGTCAACGAACTCATCGCTGGTGAGCGCATCCGTATTCTGCCGGGTCATTGTGGCTGAGAAACCGAAAATACATCCTTCCTCTCGCAAATTATCCATTGCCTCCATAATTTTTTTCCAGACACCTTTACCCCGGCGGCTATCCGTCTCTTTTTCGAAGCCTTCTACACTGATGTTTACCTCGACATTTCCTAATTCTGCCAACCTCCTGGCTATTTTTCTATCTATGAGTGTGCCATTGGAGTAGACCTGGAAATACACATCGTCATGTTTTTCGTACATAGTGAACATGTCTTTGCGCAAAAACATCTCTCCTCCCTGGGTGGTGATGAAGTATATTCCCAGATCTTTAGCCTCTGAAATTATTCTATTTATGGTTTCGAAAGGCAGGTCGTTTTCTGTTGAGTATTCTCGCGTGGAGCATCCCACGCAACTTAAGTTACAGCGCATAGTGGGACTTAGTACCAAAAAGAAGGGAGGCCTGAAACCTTCTCTCAATTCTATATCCTGCCTTTTCCCGCTCCCCACAAGTATATTATTAATGAAGAAATTCTCGACGAGCTTGTCTACACATTTCTTGTTTGGACGGGAAAATAGCTTCTTACCCAATTCTATGCCAGGATGGCCTGATTCGAAAATTTCTATCAAGTTTTTGACTTTCCTTTTATTATCCAGGTCCGGGGTCAACTTCTGTGCCAATCTAAGCATGGTGAGCACATTCCTGTTAGAAGTGTTTGGAACGAGCTTGATGATTCTTTTTATAAGCTCTTTCTGGCCATAGCTCTTAATTTTTCCTTTTATTTCTTCAAGCATATGCATTATCACCCCTATTAACGCATATTGACTTTTTTAGGGTTATTTCGTGAGGCGAAATATCCAATTACATTATAATTTGATTAAAAACTTTGTCAAGAAAAAATTGAAGGTGTTTTTGGGAAATAACTATAGCGGCGCTTGACAAAAAGAGAATAAATATATAAAATTGGGATAAATTTCATCTGGAGGCTAATTATGTATGCAGTAATCGAGGCCGGCGGAAAACAGTATAGGGTGGAGGAAGGTGCAGTCTTAAATATCGCAAAGACTAGCAAAAAACCCGGAGATATTATCGAACTCGGTAATATCCTCCTATTGGTAGATAATGAAAAAGTAGAGATAGGAAGACCCTATGTTGATAAAGCAACAGTATTGGCAGAAGTCAGAAGACATTTCAGGGGAAAGAGAATCATAGTTTTTAAGAAAAAGCGGCGGAAAGAGTATGAGAAAACAGCCGGGCACAGACAAAATTATACGGAAGTAAGAATAAAGGAAATAAAGATAGCCTGAATTTAAGAGGTGGTGGCTTTTATGGCTCATAAGAAAGGGCAAGGTTCCACAGGAAATGGCAGGGATAGCGCGGGACAAAGATTGGGAGTGAAAGCTTTTGCCGGTCAATTTGTTTCGGCAGGTAGTGTGTTAGTTCGACAAAGAGGTACGAAATTCTACCCCGGATTTAATGTAGGCAGGGGAACTGACGATACCCTGTTTGCCTTAATTTCAGGACGTGTTGCTTTTGAGCACTCTGGGAAGAGAAGGAGACGGGTCAGCGTTTATCAGTAGAGGCTCTTGACTGGCCAGAAGCAATTTTGGCCTTCAGGAAAGGCTTGTATGTTCGTTGATAAGGCCAAGATATTTGTGCAAGCCGGAAATGGGGGCAACGGCTGTGTCTCCTTCCGACGTGAGAAGTATGTTCCTCGCGGCGGTCCAGATGGAGGGGATGGCGGTAAAGGTGGCAACGTCATTCTTATTGCCTCATCCAGCATAAAAACCCTTCTCGATTTCTCCCGTCACCCCCATTATCGAGCGGAAAAAGGGGAACATGGGTCGGGAAATAACCGTTCTGGGAAGGCAGGGTCGGATTTGATCTTAAGGGTGCCCCAGGGGACCCTTGTGTACAAGGGAGAGGAACTAATCTCGGACTTAGTGAATGAAGGAGAGACTGCCATTGTGGCATGGGGCGGTCGGGGTGGAAGGGGCAATGCGAAGCTTAAGTCACGCTCCGAGCCTCTCCCGCGGTTTGCCGAAAAAGGTGGAGCTGGAGAGACTGCCACTCTAAGATTAGAGTTGAAACTGATTGCCCAGGTAGGTCTTCTCGGCTATCCCAATGCAGGAAAGTCGACTCTCCTTTCAGCTATTTCCAATGCTCGTCCAAAGATTGCCGATTATCCCTTCACCACTTTAGCGCCAAACCTGGGAGTAGTACGGCTTGGAGAGGGCGAAAGTTTCGTAGTGGCAGACATTCCCGGACTAATTGCCGATGCCCATAAAGGTAAAGGCTTAGGTGACGAATTTCTGCGTCATATAGAAAGGACTGAAGTTCTGGTTCACCTGGTTGATATTCAGGGCTATGAAGGAGCAAGTCCGTTCGATAACTATATAGCAATTAACAAGGAATTGAAAGCCTTCAATCCCAAACTATTGAAGAAACCCCAGATAGTCGTTGCTAATAAAATGGACATTCCCTCCGCATCAAGCAAATTAAAAACTTTTCGTTCCAGAATTAGAAAGAAGCTCTATCCTATTTCAGCCCTTACCGGGGAAGGTGTAAAAGCACTACTTGATGCGATTAGGAGAAGATTGAAAAAGTGAAGAAGAGAATAGTGATAAAGATTGGTACTACTGTTTTAACCAAACCTTCTGGAGTTATCAATGAGGTCACTATAGGCAGAATTGTCGACGATGTGGCGAAACTCCTCAATTCAGGCGCGGAGGTGATTATCGTGACTTCTGGTGCAATCGGGGCGGGCCTGGGAAGGTTGAAATTGCAGGGCCGGTCCATCCGCGAAAAACAGGCACTGGCCAGTATCGGACAGGGCCATCTTATGAGTATATATGAGAAATTTTTCAGGAAGCACAATCGTCTGGTAGCTCAGGTTCTGTTGACCTCTGACGACCTCGCCCAACGACAGAGGTATCTCAATGCCAGAAACACCCTGTCGACACTTCTCAGCCTGGGTGTGGTTCCTGTGGTAAATGAGAACGATACAGTTGCTGTAGATGAAATTAAATTTGGTGATAATGACCGGCTCTCAGCGCTGGTGGCCAGTAAGGCAGAAGCTGATCAGTTAATAATTTTAACCGATGTTGATGGCTTCTTTTCTGCTGACCCCCGGGCGGAAAGGAAAGTGACATTAATAAAGGAAGTGGAGGCGATTACCCCTGAGCTGGAAGAGAAAGCTAGTGGCAGGGGAAGCCTGAGAGGAACCGGGGGAATGGTAACCAAGCTCGAGGCAGCCAAAATTGCCACTGCCAGCGGCATTACAATGTATATTGTAAATGGTGGTAGAAAGGGAGTCCTCAAAGAAATCTGGAATGGAGAAAACCCGGGAACAAAATTTCTGCCCACAAAGGAGAAAATAGTATCCCGCAAACGCTGGATAGCTTTTGATACCAGAATAGAAGGAAAGATTGCAGTTGATGAGGGAGCAAAGGATGCGCTTTTGAGGAGAGGGAAGAGTTTATTGCCTTCGGGGATTAGTAGAGTGGAAGGTACATTCAATACCGGAGCTTGCGTTTCTGTAGTAGATACGGAAGGAAAAGAATTCGCTCGCGGATTGACCTCATATTCATCTGATGAGATAGAAAAAATCAAGGGGAAAAAGACTTCCCAGATAGAGAAAACCCTCGGATATAAAGATTACGATGAGGTAATCCACAGGGATAACCTGGTTATCTTAAGAGAGTAGCATGGGCTAAGAGCCAGTTTGTTCGTCACTGGCAATTTTCTTAACGCTGTAGGAGCCATCTCTCCACAGGCGCAAAAGCAAACTCGTTCCGACTACGTCGGAACTCAGACAAGCTTTTGCTAAATTAGAGACGTAGCCGAGATGGCTTCCTCACTAAAAATTGCAATGCTCTTCACAAACTGCCTCTTAGCCCCAAGTTTGTCTTGCTTTTGGATTTCCAATTTTTGTTGACAAGGCATTGAAAATAAGGTAGAATTTTTTTACTTTTTTCTCGCGAAAGGTGATATTTGTGGAGCGAAAAGAGATCAAGAAGTATGTCTCAAGAATGGACGATGTATTACCGGTGCTGGTCAAGAACTTTCAGGTTCCCAAACTTCACAAGTTGCGGGGTATTAAGATTACTTTGCCGCAATATTTGGCTTTGACCACCATAACTCGAAAAGGGAAATGTATGGTGGGAGAATTGAGTAAACTACTGGGAGTTAGCGTAAACACCGTAAGTGAGCTTGTGAGTCGCCTGGTACAGAAGCACTTCGTTAAAAAGGAAAGAGATGAGAGGGACCGTCGAAAAGTCAATGTTCATCTCACCCATCTGGGGAAGAGAATCATTCGAAAGGTCGACAATTGTAGAAAGAGGCATGTTATGGGAATTCTTAGAAACTTAACGGAAGACGACTGCCGCATCCTGATTCAGATAATGGAAAAGATGGCCGGTGCTACTCAAGGGTTGGGGGAAGCGAGAAGGCTATAAATTTTTCAGTAGATATTTCGTATACCGAACTTTTTAAAACGATGTTAAGGAGGGAAAAAGATGAAATTCAAAGCTTCGGAATTGGCGAATAAATTATTATTAGCCGGATTGGGTTTAGCCGCCTTGACTCAAGAGAAGGCCAGGAAGTTGTTAAAAGAATTGACAGGAAGAGAGAAGATAAGCAAGGAGGAGGCTTCTGCCTTCGTTAGTGACTTATTGGAGAGAGGAAAAGAGGCGCGGAAGAGGTTGGGAGACCTGGTAAAGGGAGAGGTAGCCAGAATCCTTGGAAAAGCCGACTTTGCTTCCAAGAAGGATATTGCGGAACTGAAGAAAAGGATCGAAGAACTCGAAGCAAAGCTGAAAGGCGAATAGATTTGTAGGTGCGGTTTCAACCGTGCAAAGTTTATGCACAAATTGAATTTGTGCCTACAACACGATTTCAAATTGTGCTGGAGTGCTTCCCCAGGGAGGGAAAAAACGGATGCCCCCCTGCTTTCGCAGGGACTCCAAATGAATTTATCACAAGAGAGAGGAGGCAATGATGGAAAATGAACAGGGTCATTGGAAAGATTAAGAATTTTGCAATTGAGCGAATGGCCGGTCAGGCTATCAATTTGATGGCTAATTCCTCTGATACGAACTTGGTCAGGCTCGCTTCTCTTTTAGAAAGAGTTGCTGGCAAAATAAACTTCTCTCCACGCAAAGGAGAGGTGGAATTTGCCAGGAAACTATTTGAGACCGGGCATCCTTTTAGCCAATGGATGAAGAGAATAGGTAGAGAATTGGATCCGAGGTCGAGAGACCAATTCATAAGGAATGTTATCGTCAAATCTCACTTCACAAACCAGCAAACGAAAAATAGTTTCAGAGAGAAACACGGGTTTTTCCCACCTACCCATCTGGCTATCAGCCCGACCACGAGGTGCAACCTCCGTTGCGATGGCTGTTGGGCTGGTATGTATGCACAGGTTCCGGATATGGAAATGGACTTGTTAGAAAGGATTCTTTTTGAAGCCAGAGATGAGATGGGTATTCATTTCTTTACTATTACTGGTGGTGAGCCATTCATTAGAAAAGACTTGATTGATCTCTATGAGGAGTTCTCCGATTGTTTCTTTAATATTTACACAAATGGAGTTCTAATAACGGATAAGGTTATACAGAGGATGGCGAAATTGGGAAATGCAGCTCCTATGTTTAGTTTGAAAGGAGGCGGGGAAACTACAGATAGCAGACGAGGCAGCGGGGTCTATGACAAAGTAACAGCCACAATGAAGAAGTTACGGGATAAGGGAATATTTTTCGGGTTCTCAGTTACTGAGACTAGGCATAATGCTGAAGAGGTTAGTAGTGAAGCCTTTGTTGATGAGATGCTGGAGCTGGGCTGCTTTAACGGATGGTATTTCCAATATATTCCTATCGGGTTAGACCCGGATCCTTCCATGATGTTAACTCCGCAGCAAAGAGATATGCTTCGCAAGAGAATATATAAGCTGAGGAATACTAAACCTATCTTCCTTGTCGATTTTTGGAATGACGGCCCTGCCGCAGGTGGCTGTATGGCAGGAGGTAAGAAATATCTGCACATCAACTGTCAGGGAGATATAGAGCCCTGCGTGTTTGTCCATTTCGCTTGCGACAATATCAAGGAAAAAAGCCTGACAGAAGCGCTTAAATCTCCATTTTTTAGAGCGATCAGGGAAGGTATTCCCTACGAAGGAAATACTTTGCGGGCGTGTATGATTGTTGACCGACCGCAGGTCCTCCGCGAGTATTGCAGGAGATTTAATGCGCATCCCACCCATGAAGGTGGAGAGACGATTATCGGCCAGTTGAGTGGCGATATAGACAAGTATGCTCGCGGAATTGGCGAAATTTTTGACCGCGCCTGGCAGGATGGTGATTGGATGAAACTCTTTCGTCTTACAGAACCAAGGGAAGAAGTAGAGAGAGATTTCGAGACCTGGCAGGGCGCACCAATGCAAGAATAGAGGAGACTATTTTCTGGTATGCCAAATAAGATACTTTTCTTCTACTCTTCTCAGGATTCCGGGCACCACAGGGCGGCTCAGGCTCTACAGAGGGCATTTAAGGTACTACATTCTAACGTAGAAACTCTGGCATTAGATTCTATCGAATGTGCTTACCCAAGAACGGGGAGAGTGCTCATTGATTGGTACCCCAAGGTCATCAAAAAGATTCCTCTGATTTGGAGGGCCCTCTACGACAATCAGGATTTAGCGGACGCCACGAGAGACCTCAGGAAGTTCATTAATCGTTTTTATTTCGGGAAAATGGGAAGCATACTGAAGGAGTACAACCCCGATGCTATCATTTGCACCCAGGCTGCCCCCTGTCACGTAGCGGCTGCTTATAAGAAGGAGAAGGGGAACGGTCTTCCTCTGGCGGCTGTAATTACTGACTACCTGGTTCACCCCTATTGGCTCCACGACAATGTAGACCTCTACATTGTACCAACAGAAGAGACAAAGGAAACTCTTATGGAGAGAGGGATTCCCGGGAGAAAGATTAGGCACATAGGCATTCCCATCGACCCCAAATTTATGAGTTCATATGATAAACTGGAAAGGAGGTCGGAATTAGGGTTACCTGCCGAGGTGACTACGTTGTTAATTACAGGCGGGAGCCGGGGCATGATTCCAGTAGGGAGGATTCTGAGGTTACTCTCCCAAGTGAAAGCTCCTTTTCAGGTAATTGTAGTTGTCGGCAGAAACAGGAAGCTCTGGGCAAGAATAAAGAGAAAGGAAGGCAGCCTTCCGTTCAAGACCATGGTGATGGGTTATAGCAAAATCATGGATACCTTGATGGATGCCAGTGACCTGATAATTACTAAGCCTGGCGGACTGACCAGTGCCGAAGCATTGGCCAAGGGTCTACCGCTAATTATAGTTAAACCAATTCCTGGTCAGGAAGAGAGAAATGGCCGGTACCTAATTGACCAGGGGGCAGCTTTGGCAGTAGACCACCTGAAGGAGCTGCCAGAAGTTATAGAAGAGTTAGTCTCGTCTCCGCTCAAGATAAGAGAGATGAGCCAGAAAGCTCGACTTTTGGCAAGACCAGAGGCGGCTGAGGAATCGGTAAAGGCAATTATGGAACTGGTGGAGTCAATGGAATGAGAGCATTGGTAAGCGGTGGTAATGGATTTATTGGTAGCCATCTGGTGGAGGCATTAAAAAAGCGAGGATACTCGGTGACTTGCCTCATCAGGAAGACGAGCAACCTTAACTGGCTCAAGGGGTTAGATTTGGAATTCGTTTACGGAGACTGTACGGAAAAAGAGAGTCTGTACAAATCAATAGCAGGTGTCGATTACGTCTATCACCTGGCAGGGGTAGTGAGGGCTGTGGACCCGGAAACTTACTACAGGGTGAATTTTCTGGGGACAAAAAACTTACTTGAAGTATGTGACGAAATAAACCGAAACATAAAAAGATTCGTTTACCTTTCCACGCAATCCGCGGCGGGCCCTACTAATTATAAAGGTGAAGGGGATTGTAATCCAATCACCGATTACGGGAAGAGTAAACTTATGGGAGAAATTGTAGTTCATAGCTATAGTGACAGACTGCCGGTCCTGATTATTAGAGCGCCAGTAATTTACGGACCGCGGGATAAGGACATCTACACGTATTTCAAGTTTCTTAAGAGAGGAATAAGACCTCTTCCCGGGAAGGGGGAAGGGCGTTTTAACGCATTATACGTAGGAGACTTGATACAGGGAATGATTTTGGCGGCAGAAAATGAAAGTTCGAGTGGCGAGACCTACTTTATTGCAGATGAAAGATCGTATTCCTGGAAGGAAGCTTCAGATAGGGCAGCCCAGGCAGTGGGAGTAAAAGCAATCAAGATAAACGTGCCCCGTTGGCTCATTTTGGCAATGGCCTCCCTTTCAGAGCTATCCTCAGGAATTACCCGCAGGCCCGCTTTAATCGATAGGCAGAAGGCAAGAGAGATACTCCATAATGGATGGTTCTGTGATATAACCAAAACAAGAGAGAATCTGGGTTTTAAACCAAAGGTTAGCTTAGAGGAAGGACTGAGGATAACTGCCGGCTGGTACAAAGATAACGGCTGGCTCTGAATAAAAAAGGTGACAGGTACTTTTTCTCACTAAAAAAGTAGCCTGTCCCCTTTTTTCGTCCGCAGGAGGTAGAAATGGATATTCTTGAAAAATGCGCCAAGTTTACAACTGCCAGGGAAGTAATGGCAGCTGGGTTTTATCCTTATTTTACTACAATTGAGTCTGCTCAGGACCCGGAAGTTATTGTCAATGGGAAACCAATGATTATGATTGGCTCGAATGACTATCTGGGACTTACCACCCATCCCAGACTCAAAAGGGCAGCGGCGAGAGCTTTGAGGAAATATGGCACAGGTTGTACTGGTTCAAGGTTTTTGAATGGGACTTTCGATATTCACGAAGAACTGGAGTCGAAGCTCGCTAAATTTGAAGGAAGGGAAGCAGCCCTCTTTTTTACTACGGGATTTCTAACCAACTTAGGTACCATCGCTGGCTTAGTAGGAAAGGATGATGTGGTTATCACTGATAAACTGGACCACGCCAGCATCATTGACGCATGTCGGCTCTCGTTTGGTGAAACGAAAAGGTTCAGGCATAATAATATGGAAGATTTAGAGAGGACTCTGGAGTCCGTCGAGCCGTCGCGAGGTAGATTCATCGTGGTAGATGGAGTGTTCAGTACAGAAGGAGACATTGCGAATCTGCCTGAGATAGTGAGGTTGGCCAAGAAGTATAGGGCCAGAATTATGGTTGACGATGCCCATGCCATTGGCGTTTTGGGAAAAGGTGGTAGAGGGACAGCCGAGCATTTTGGCCTGCAGGACGAGGTTGACATCATAATGGGCACTTGCAGTAAGTCACTGGCTTCTATTGGAGGATTTATTGTTGCTTCTGAACAGGTGGTTCACTATTTAAAGCACCATTCACGGGCATTAATCTTTAGTGCCAGCCCTCCACCGGCTTCGGTAGCTGCAGTTTTGGAAGCACTGAAAATTATAGAGGAGGAACCTGAGCTTCGAGAACAATTGTGGAGAAATACCAGAAAAATGAAAAAAGGCTTCCAGGAGATGGGATATGATACGGGCACCAGTGAAACCCCGATCATTCCTCTTCTTGTTGGAGATGATATGAAGGCCTTCAAGATGCGAAAAATTCTCTTCGATAATGGCGTATTCTCCAATCCATTTGTCAGTCCAGCTGTTCCCCAAGGAAGAGCTGTAATTCGTACCAGTTATATGGCTACCCACACAACTGAACAATTGGATAGAGTCCTGGATATTTTTGAAAAGGTGGGAAAACAGTTAGGGATAATTCCTGGTCGAAGATTCCCCAGGAGAAGGCGACCGCCTACCTTTAGGGCCAGAATGAGAAAAGAAAGAATGGTGATGAAAGAAGCAATCAGGAGAAGATTCAAAAGTTGGATGGAAAGAATATACGGAATGAGGCAATAAGTTGGGCTCCTTCTCCTTTCGTTCGGAGGATATAGAAGAATGGAATTTCTCGGTTGGCTTTGGCGAAATTATCTGGTTAATATCTTAGATATTTTAGTTGTAGCATACATAACGTACAAATTGTCTATGTTGCTTAAAGGCACTCGCGCCATTCAGGTTGTGCGTGGGCTATTCATTCTAATTTTAGCTACGCTTGTGGCTCGGGCACTTGACTTTAAGACTGTAAGTTGGATACTGAAGGGTTTCTGGGTTGCTGGCGTAATTGCAATAGTTATTGTCTTTCAGCCAGAACTGCGAAGCCTGCTGGCACAGATCGGAAGGGGTCCTGTAATGAAAACACTTTTTAGTGAAAAATTAGTTTTTGTTGACGAGATTGTCAAAGCCCTGGACAGGCTTAGCAAGAAAGGGTTCGGGGCTTTAATTGTCCTTGAGCAGAATACAGGGCTTCGTGACTATATTGAAAGTGGCATAACTATTAATGGGGAAGTCACAGCTGAACTTATCTCTTCTATATTTATGAGTCGTGCACCCATCCACGATGGTGCAGTCATTATTCAGAATGAGAGACTCATTGCTGCTGGATGCGTCTTACCTTTAACTCATGAGCCCGGGGTGAGCAAAATTCTTGGTACCCGGCACAGGGCAGCAATCGGCATTACCGAAATCTCCGATGCCTGGGCAATAGTCGTTTCAGAGGAGACCGGGGATATTTCTCTGGCACGCAATCGAAAATTGGAAAGGAAGATAGATATAAAGGAATTGCACTCTGAGCTGACTAATCTCTATAAGGGGAAGCTGGCAGAAGCAAGAGAACAGTTCATTCGCTTCTAAAAAATGGGGTCAACTCTATTTCTTCACTGCGTATATTTGGAGTAGCAGACTTTAGTCTGCGTTTAGGAGTAGCAGACTTTCGTCTGCGTATTTGATTTTTTCAACAGTATCTTCATCACCGACAAATGTTAAAGAAATTTAAAGAAAACTTAGGAATAAAGATTTTGGCTCTACTTTTGGCAATTTTCTTGTGGTACTATGTCAAATACCTGGGAAAGTAGTTTCAGGAAGAGTTTATGGTAAGACTTTTCGGCACCGATGGGATTCGGGGTATTGCCGGTGAGTACCCTCTTACACCTGAGTTCGTTCAAAAAATTGGATTTGTCTCTGCTGAAATTCTAACCTACTATTTTCACCCCGCCAAGTTAGGTCCCCAAGAGGTCACCTCTCCCAAGCCAGCAATCATTATAGGTCGTGATACCAGAGAATCGGGTGAGATGCTCTTTGACGCCCTAGCAAATGGGTTAATCAAAAGAGGAGTTGACGTCTGGGATTGTGGTGTAATCACCACACCAGCCATCTCTTACTTAGCCCAGGCTACAAACTCCCTTGCGGGCATTGTCATTTCAGCCTCTCATAATCCATACCAGTATAATGGAATAAAATTCTTTTCCAATGCGGGGATGAAACTTCCAGATGAGGTAGAGAGCGAGATAGAAGAGAAGCTGGCGGCTTTCAACCTTTCTAAGACAAAAAGGGAGAGGAGAGGCAATGTTATTCCTTTGCCGGAAGCTAAACAGAGGTATATTGATTTTGTAAGGGGAAGCATATCTGAGAAAGCAAATTTTTCCGGGATTAAAATGGTTATTGATTGCGCCAATGGCTCGGTTTCTGAAATCGTTCCCCGGATTTTTCGCGACCTGGGAGGAGAAGTTGTTATGATAAACGATAGTCCGGACGGGAAGAATATCAACAAAGGTTGCGGCTCCCTCCATCTGGAAGCAATCCAGAAAGCAGTAAAGTCAAACCGAGCCGACTTAGGATTTGCCTTTGATGGTGACGGGGATAGAGTGCTATTTACAGATGAGAAGGGGAGCGACCTTGATGGCGACCATCTTATGGCATTGTGCGCTCAGTACCTGAAGAGAAAAGGAAAATTGAAGAATAATACCCTGGTGGTAACATCTATGTCCAATTTAGGACTTCTTCTGGCAATGGATAGGTTAGGAATTCGCGTGCTCCAGACTAAGGTTGGAGACCGCTATGTCCTGGAAGAGATGCTCAAAAGCGGAGCCACACTGGGCGGCGAACAGGCAGGCCATATAATATTTCTCGATTATGGTAAAACCGGAGATGGATTAATTACGGCGCTGAGAGTCCTTTCAATAATAAGAGAGGAGAAGAAGCCACTTTCTGAACTGGCAGGAATAATGGAGAGAGCCCCTCAGGTTCTCATAAATGTCGAGGTTAAGGAGAGAAAGCCGTTTAGTTCTCTTCCCCTGACTTCAAAACTGAT
>Ga0315308_1001323_pt1 | contig 14262 bp, 14 predicted proteins | sample TDP3_MG_FD_203078 | JGI IMG/M metagenome (GOLD analysis project Ga0315308, IMG submission 203078) | Freshwater sediment microbial communities from Lake Towuti, South Sulawesi, Indonesia - TDP3 | ecosystem: Environmental > Aquatic > Freshwater > Lake > Sediment | place: Indonesia: South Sulawesi... | reverse complement strand
TGTCGATTCAAGTTCAAGTGTCTAAGGACTTCGATTAGGTCAGATGTGGCTGTGTCTGGTCCGAGGTCTATTATGTTGGAGTAGTTGACGCCTAGGTCTTCGATCAGTTTTCTGATGGTGCCCCAGTGTTTGCCTGTTTCTCTTTCGATGTGTCTGATTGGTTTGCCTTGGATGTTCAGTCTGAGGTGGAGAAACTGCCTGACCAGCTCAGCTTCTTTAGGCGTCAGTTCTCGTCTGCGTCGATTCATTTTCGCTAGCAGTTTGATGCATCTGTTTTGTTTCTTCAAGCTCATTCTATTCTTTCTAGACGACATATATTCACCTCCTTTTTGTTGTGGTTGGTTTCGGGTGTTTGTGTGGCTGTGTGTGCCGCGTCTGATGCCTCGAAAAAAGTTGGGCGTGCGCAGCTTTCGGTGGGCGTTGAGACCCTATAACTAAGTGTGGGGTGAGGGGTCTCGAAGTTGATGTAGATGTCTGGATTGGTCGTCGATGCTGTGTGCTAGGTGCTGTTTGGCCTCGGTTTGTTGGTGGGTTATCCTTCGAATGGTTTGGGTAGTTTGATGAGTTCTCGAAGTAGTTCGATGATGTGGGGTATGAGTGGTCGTAGTAGTGCTAGGTGTAGGAGTGCTATGAGGCCTATGGGTATGTAGAATTCCGGTTTCTTTGTTTTGTGGTGGAATGTTGTTATGCCGAGTATTGTTCCCCAGACGCCTCCTGCTATGCTGAGAGTGTAGAAGATTTTTTCGGGTATTCTTTGTTGTTGGTGGGCTGCGGCGGCTTTGTCTGTGGCCATGAGTATGAATGTGGTTAGGTTGAGGGCTGCGAGGCCGGTTAGGAGGAGGGTGGTTGTGAGGTCCATTGTGTTTGTGCCTGTTTTCTCCTGTTTTTGGGCAATTTATTCGCCTACATTTCCTGTGTTGTGGAGTTACCATGGATACGCTTCCTCCTGTTGTTGGGGGTGTGTTGACAGAAGGTTGGGGTGTATGCGGTGTAGGTGTTTCCGTGGCGGTCCACGTCTGCGATGAGGAAGTGGGTGAGCCCTGTCTCTATTTCTAGGGTTTCCAGAATGATGAGGCCCCATTTGCTATTGCTGTATCTGGGTTTGTTGAAGGTGTGTTTGAGGCGGTCGTGTGCTGTGGGGTTTTGGGGGTCGCTGCCTGGGTTGAGTTGTGTGTCGAAGATGCTCTGTATGTTCCGGGGTGTGTATGTATTGTGGGGTAGTGTTCGTATTCTTACTTCGCAGGGCGTGGTTTGGCCGTTTTTGTGTAGGTCTAGGTCTGCTATGGGCGGGTGGTATCCCCCGTTTGCTATGACTTGTATGTAGAATCCTAGTTTGTGTGCGATGTGGGCTGCCAGTTGTTCTCCTACCGCTCCTGTGAGGTGGCTGTCTCGGGTGGCTGCTCCGTGGTGTATGAGTTTGTAGAGTGTCGCTGAGGGTGTCAGGCATGCGTTCTTGAGGTCTACGTCCACGTTTCCGGGTTCGCCGTGGAGGATGAGTCTGTTCTCCTCTTGTTGGGTGTGGAGGGTTAGGACGTCTGTCTGTTGGTTGTATTCTATGTGAGTTATGGGCTGTGGTTTGTGTTGGTTGTTTTGGATGAGATGGGTTTGGGTGGTGTGCGGGGTTTTTCTCTGTATTCGTAATTCTGTGGTTCGGTACTTTCCTACGTGGGCTTGGATTGCGGGCCCTTGGGGTGTGTGGGTGATTTGTGGGTTGTGGAGGGGGATCTCGAGGTTGTGGAGGCGTAGGATTGGTGCTAGGGTATTTTGGGTGAAGAGTTGAGCAATTTGGTTGCCGACTTGGATGTAGGTGGATGGATGTAGTACGTTTCGCCAGCTGTTAATGGGTGTCCACAAAGTTAGAGTTGTCTGCTTGAGATAGGGGTTCAGATGGTCACCTTCCAATTATTATCACCTCCTTTTTGGAAAACTGGTTGGGACCAAGGCCTAGTCGAGGTGCACGAACGTCAACGCTGGAAAGAGTGTGGAAGAGAGGGTGTTGTAGATGAGGTGGATCTTCTGTATGGGTTATGCTGGTCGGTTGGAGAGTGGTGGAGAAGTAGGGTTGTCGCTGGTGGTTGGTAGACGTGTCGTGTCGCTTTGACGATCGGGCCGTCGGGTGTGGATACGTCCTTTCCTGGGCGTTGAGGATTCGTGGAACTCGTTTAGGCTGTATTTCACTGGGTGGGCAGGGTACTTTAGGGTTTGTCTTTCTCATTTTTACCGCGCATAACTGCAGTTTCGCGTCATATGGAAGGTGGCATTCTCAGGTTTGGCGCGGTTGAGTGGCCGTTTTTCTCAGTTTGTGCGCAGTTAGCTGCAGCTGGACGTCATTTGAGGGGCGGTGTTTATAGCATCGGGTGAGAATGGGTTGGGTGGGAAGGGGAGGTTGAGCGAGCGTTGGTGGGTGGTGTGGATGAGCGGTTGCAGGTGATTCAGCGGCTGACGAAGCTGTTTGCGCATCCCGGTCAGTTTGGTGTGTTGAATCGTTTGTTGCGGGGTCCGGCGACGGCGGAGGAGTTGAGTGGGGAGCTGAACGTTTCCTTGTCGACGTTGTATCGGCATGCAGCGGCTTTGGCTGAGGGTGGGCTGGTTGATCGGCGTGGGGGTCCTGAGGGGTTCCTCTACCTTTTGACGGAGCGTGGACGGGGTTTGGTCAATAGGTTCTTTGCGGCTTGCAGCTGGTTCTTCGATTTGAAGGCTGGTGGTGAGGAGACGGAGTTGTTGGGGGTTGGGGTGTATGATCTGCGGAGGTTGGTGGGCGAGTGCTGGCGTTGGAATGAGTGGCGTCTGCTTCGGGGTTTTGTGGTGGAGGAGGAGTTCTTGAAGACAGAGTCGTGGCTCCAGTCGTTGAATGAGAAGTTGGGTTTGGGTTTGGAGCTGAAGGGGGCTGGGTCTTAGTTGTCGGGTGAGGATTTCAGGACTTTTGAGGCGTTTGTGGAGAGCGCGGCTGCTGTGCCTTTGATGGAGTTCAGCGATGAGTTGCTTCTGCATCATGTGCTTGTGGTTGGGGCTACTGGTGCTGGGAAGACGAATGATGCGTTGGCGTTGGTAATGCATGCTGCTCGTCATGGCAGGTCTGTTTTGGTTGTGGATCCTAAGGCGGAGTATCGTCAGCTGCTGAATGTGCCTGGTGTTGCGGGGAAGGTTCTTGTGGTCGGGGTTGGGAAGCCGTTTCCCTTTCTTTGGAATCCTTTGGAGGTTCCTGGGGGTGTTTCGGCTGGTCTTTGGTTGAAGGCTTTCGCCGATGTTTTTACGCGTGCTTATGGTTTGAGTGATCCGTCGCGCCGCATCCTCTTCGATTGTCTCCGTGGGCTGTATGGTCGGTATGGTGTGGTGGAGGGTCGCGGGGTGTTTCCGACTTTGCGGGAGTTGGAGGTTGAGGTGGGGCGGTTTAGGGCGGAGAGCCCGAACGAGGCGAACAGTAAGAGGGCGGTTGAGAACCGTCTTCACATCTTGAACACGGGGTTGCTGGGGGATGCGTTGAATGTTCCTCAGGGCTATGGGTTGAAGGATTTCGGGGAGCGGATAGTGGTTTTGGAGTTGGACAGGGTGCCTTCTATGCGTGACCAGGCGTTTGTGGTTGAGATGCTGCTGGGTGCGTTGTGGGAGGCTTTGCATCATGCTTCTTCTTCTGTGGGTGGTTTGAGGCAGCTTGTGGTGGTCGAGGAGGCTCATCGCTACCTGTCGGAGGCTCGGCCTCCCTCGCGTCGTGGTGAGCGCAGCTTGCTGGAGCTGGCTGTGGCTGAGGGGCGTCGGTACGGCTTCGGCTTCGTTATTCTGGATCAGCTGCCTGGGTTGTTGAGCCGCTATGTGTTGGAGAACTGTGCGACGAAGGTTGTTCATCGCCTTGAGTCTTGGGAGCAGGTTCGTCTTCTGATGGATGCTATGGCTGTTCGGCTTGACACGGTTTTAGCGAAGATTGCGCTGCACTCGCCTCCCGGCTACGCTGTTATGAAGACTCCTTGGCTTGAGGCGGTGCGTACGCCTTCCTTGGTTCGGTTTCCTCTGCTGCAGCGGGCGCTTCCCTCGGATGAGGATTTAGCTACGCGTGGTGTTTTCCTGTCTAGGGAGACAGCTGTTGCTGAGGAGCGTCGGCGCTACATCTCGTTGTTGCTTAAACGTGGGGACTTGAGCCCCGAGGTCAGGGTGGGGCTACAAGGCCGCGGGATGTAAGCCTCCAACGCCGTCCACAGATCGATCCATCCTGCCGACCGCCTCGATGACCGTATTGCTGATCGCCTAGCAGTCTGTCTGCTGAAGACCATAACGGCAATCTATAAAGCGGTTTTGCCTGATCGGGACATAAAGCATAAATACCTTACACTTCTCAATGATGGCAAAACCCGGTGATACATCTTGAGTGGAGTAGAGAAAGCGAAGGTCGCTAGGAGTAGGTACCTAACGTACGGTGCTGTAATCGTCGTTATCGCTATTGTCGTGGCAGCCGCTGGCTACTATTTTCTCGCCGCTCCAAAACCCCAAAAAGTAACTTTGAACTGGTTTAGCCACGTATACAAACCATGGAATGACTTATTGACACAGCAGATGGAAAAATATGTGGCGGACCATCCAAACGTGGAAATAGTGTACTCGCCTGTTTCAACTGAAGAACTCGACGTAAAATTCTGGTCTATGATTGAGGCTGGAAATCCTCCTGACATCATGGGGATCTACGAGCCTTGGTTTGTGGACCTTGCCAGAAACGGACATTTGGATCCACCGCCCGATTGGGTTATAAAGGACATACGAGACACGAAGATTCCTTTCAATTTTGAGGCCGCCGACTACCGTGGAAAAACCATGGGCTACGTGCAGCATGTGGGTCTGGTTACGTTTGTTGCCAATACTGGCGAGCTACAAAAACTAGGAATAACCAAATTGCCAGAAACGTGGGATGAAATGATAGCTCTTGATGAGCAGCTGAAGAAGTATGATGAGAAGGGTACACTAATACGAAGAGGGATTAACCTTGCGACAAAGAACGAGGTCTGGATTCTAATACACTTCCGCACAATTCTCCTCAGTTATGGAGGTGACATACTGACTTCCGACCTCAAGAAGGGAGCGCTCGACACTCCGGAAGCTCTTAGAGCCGCTGAGATATACAAAGAGCTATCCGATCCAAAAATACCGGATGTCTTTGAGAACTTCCCCGGTGGATTCACCCTCTTTGATATTAATGGTGAGTACTTCAAAGCCATAGTCCCTGCGAACTGGACAATAACCGCAACAATCCCACTGAAAGGCACCAAGCCCGCATCTCACATGTACTTCTGGTTCTGGACGGTGAGCAGCAAGTGCGAAAACAAGGACGAGGCGTGGAAGTTCTTACAATATCTTTCAAGCGCGGATCAATACAAAGACATCGTTAGCCAGATACATCTGTTGCCACTCAACACGGCTGAGGAACAGATGATCAAGGACGACCCTTGGATGCAAACATATGTTGAAGCCTCTCAATATGGAGTTTACTTCCCAAGAGTGCCATACTACGAACGGATACAGAAAACGATTGCTGAAGCCATCCAACGCATGGTTGCGGGCGAGCTGACGCCGAAAGAAGCGATGCTATGGGCAAATGACCGCATCGACGCGATTATGGGAGTGTAACAACTCCCAATCCATTTTTTATCCGTGAAAAACCAAAAAGGGGATTAACACGACAATAAGACGAAGATTGTTCCCGTACGTGGCTATCGTGCCTCCACTCGCTTGGTTTCTGTTTTTTCAGTTGTACCCCATCTCACATGCTTTATATGTTTCGTTTCATAGTTGGTTCTTCTTGGTTCCGGAACGGTCATTGGTTCTCTTCGGCAATTACGCTCAAGCATTCGGAGACACGGTGTTCCGGCAAAGTCTCATTCGAACACTCGCATATGTTTTCGGAACAAGTCTCGGGCTTCCTGTAGCTCTTGGATTGGCACTGGCCATAAATTCGATGAGAAGTCAACGACTGAAGATCTTGGCATCGATCATCATCTTTCTCCCCGCCATGATACCGACGGTCGCGGGAGCTGTGATGTGGTACTGGCTTATGCAGGAGTTTGGCCTAATTAACTATGTTCTGGGATCTCTGAATTTGGGAATATATCCTTGGCTTTCTTCTCCTAATCTTGCAATGCCCTCAATAATCATATCTTCTGTTTGGAAAAACATTGGTTTCCCGACAGTCATGTACATTGCAGCGCTAGGAGGCGTGCCTGAGATCTTCCACTCGGCAGCAAAGATCGACGGAGCGAAAAGGTGGCAACGATTCAGACATATTACATGGCCTTTGTTGGCTCCCACAACTCTCTTCGTAGTAATATTCGGGTTAATAAACGGCTTCACAAGTTTTGCTCAGATCTACGCCATGACGCAGGGCGGTCCTGGAAAAGCAAGCACCGTTTTGGTGTACTATATATTTGAGTCGGCTTTCAAGTTTCATGATGTTGGCTATGCTTCCGCGATGAGCGTCCTTCTGTATATGATCATATTTGCGTTGTCTCTTGTCCAGATAAGACTGATCAGGGCGGAGTACAAGATATAGGGTGGATGTTATGCCAGAGGGGAAGGTCTCTTCACGTGTTCTGACGATTGCTCTGTATGCACTAATATGTGTGACGCTGGTTTTTATGTTGATTCCGATCTTGTGGATGGCTGTAGTATCATTAGAGTCGTCTGAAGAGGTCATGCTGTACCCGCCCGTTCTGCCCAGTCAGCCTCACCTCGAAAATTTCGCCACAGTGATGAGAGATTTACCATTCGTCAGATTTATGTTCAATAGCATTATTGTAACGGGGGCAAACACGATCGTTGGCCTTCTCGTGGCTTCGTTATCAGGGTACGCCTTCGCAAAGTTCAGGTTCAGAGGGAGGGACTTCTTGTTCCTGTTGCTGTTAAGTGTGATGATGATCCCATTTGAAGTGACCATGGTGCCTCTATACCAGATTATGGTATCAATCGGTGGTGCAAACACCTACTGGGCGATGATACTGCCAACCTGCACAAACGTTTTCGCCATTTTTTTGATGAGACAATTCATCAGATACTTCATATCAGATGACATGATAAACGCGGCAAGAGTTGAAGGCTGTTCAGAGTTTCAGGTGTTCCGAAAAATCATTCTGCCATTGAGTCGGCCAGGCTTGGCAACGGTCGGAACACTACTTTTCATCTGGAACTGGGACTTATTCACCTGGCCTCTGTTGGTGGCCGACACAACAGATATGAGGGTTTTGACAGTCGGTCTGGTAATGTACAAGGCGTACACGTATGGAGGATGGGGATATAACTATCACTTGATAATGGCGGCGACTGTAATCACGATCATACCATCTTGTATTGTGTTTTTACTGATGAACAGGTACTTCATCAAACCCACGGCAATAGCTATCAGGAGGTATTGATATAAGTCCATTAGGTCGGAGGGACGTAGAGTGGTTCAAGTCAGACTTGAGAATGTGACCAAGAAATACGGTGACGTTGTAGCTTTAAAGCAAGTAAACTTGGAGATAAGAGACAGGGAACTGGTGGCGATTGTAGGTCCAAGCGGCAGCGGTAAGAGCACCCTACTAAAGATCATCGCAGGACTTGAGCCACTCGACGAAGGAAAGATCTACATTGGGGATGCTGTCGTGAACGATTTGGAGCCAGCTGAAAGAGATATAGCGTTAGTCTTTCAAAGCTACGCATTGTATCCTCACATGAATGTTTATGAGAACCTCGCGTTTCCCTTAAGAATCCGAAAGGCCTCAACCCAAGACATACGGAGGAAGGTGAATGAAGTTTCGGAGTTACTAAGGATACAAGGCTTACTTCAACGGAAGCCGTATGAACTTTCCGGAGGAGAGCAACAGAGAGTGGCGATTGGAAGAGCGATCGTGAGGAACCCAAACGTGTATTTAATGGACGAACCGCTTAGCAACCTTGATGCAAAGCTAAGAGTGGAAATGAGGGCCGAGTTGCTGAATCTACAGAAAATGTTGGAGGTCACAACGATATATGTGACTCATGACCAAGCTGAGGCTATGGCGCTAGGAGACAGAATTGCGGTGATTCATAGAGGAGAAATCCAACAATTTGACACGCCAATGGTGGTGTACAATAACCCTGTAACAAGGTTCGTTGCAGGTTTCGTCGGGTCTCCGACCATGAATTTCTTCGAAGGCAATCTACTGGAGAAGGATCGCCAGTTGTTCCTTGACGCAGGAGAATTTCTGTGTCCTTTTCCTAAGAGCACGGATACGATACTCAGGAAACGAACTCTCGGATCAAAGTTGGTACTTGGTGTGAGGCCAGAAGACATGATTATTTGTCCAGTTGACAAAGCAACGATGAAGGTGAAGGTGGGGGCAACTCAATATCTGGGTTCAGAAACCATCGTCTCAGCAACTTTAGGCTCGCAAGCTGTAGTTCTCAGATCCGATGCTTCTACGTGCGCTTCTCTCCGATTTGGTGATGAAATAGGTATAGTCTTTGACGAAAGAGCAGTCCATCTCTTTGATGTAGAAACTGGGCAGGCGATAATCTAGAATGAGGTCTCTGAGGTTGCAAGGAATAACGGTAAATGTCGTAAAAACGGGGGAAGTGAGGGCGGATAACGATGGTGAGAGATGGGAGAAATGCATATTTACTCTGGATCTTGTCGGCTTCAGCAAGTATGCGTCTTCGTCTATGCCGTCATCAATTAAGGGAAAAGTCGTCAAACTTGTCCGCTGGTGCTGTTTTGACTGGCATTACAAGATTGGTGTAAGGAAGACTCTAACGGACGAGGAGACCAAAGCAGTTCTCGATGGGGTTCCCACCTCAACGGTCTACTGGTGACGCAGCGTGAGCAACAAAGATTCGGGGATTCTAGCAAAGTTACGTCAAAGTATAGCTAGTATTGACTTACAGGCCGCGCGCGAGGCCGCTGCACAAGCGATGTCGTCTGGAATCCCTCTGCAAAAGATTCTGACGGAAGGTGTTTCCAACGGAGCAGATATCGTGGGACAAAAATATGAGGAAGGAGAATTTTTTCTTGCAGAGCTAGTTATGTGCGGCGAGATACTTAAGGAAATAACAATGGTACTCAGCCCGCTTCTTGCCAGGGAGACAAAAACCTCGATCAGCACCGTTGTAATTGGAACGGTCAAAGGCGATCTACATGACATAGGCAAGAACATCGTCGCCTCTCTTCTCAGGGCAGCCCAATTTACGGTAGTCGATCTAGGTGTAGATGTCTCTGTTGAGAAGTATATTGAGGCAGTTAAACAGCACAAAGCCAAGATACTCGGCATGTCTGCCTTGTTGACCGTTACGATGCCTCAAATAGAAGAGGTAAACAAGGCGTTGATCGACGCAGGCATTAGACATGGTGTAAAGGTTATCGTCGGTGGGGCTGCACTAACCGAAGACTACGCTTTGAAGGTGGGGGCTGACGCATATGCGGAGAACGCGGCAGTCGGGATTAGAAAATGTAAGGAATGGGCTGAAGCTGGCTACCGGAAGTAGGGACCTACGGGAACATAGCGCTGGAAGAATGGGAGGTCACACCGATTGAAACCAAGAGACAGATTTCTAACAGCGCTGTATGGAGAAGAGCCGGATCGGGTTCCCCTCTTTGAAATAGAGATCAATAAGCCGATACTTAGGAAGGTTCTTGGGAGAGACGCGACTAGCCCCCTCGACATATACTCCGTTTATAGTCAATTTAGGTTGGATGGCATAAACTTCTGGGACAACTGGATACCGAAGAAGTCTTTTGGTGGAGGCAAATACCTTGATGATTGGGGCAGAATCTGGGTGGATGTACCTGAGAACGAGGTGACGTACTACTTCGAAGGCACCATCCGCACAGCCGAAGATCTCGACAATTTTTCTCCCCCCGATCCCTTTGACTACAAGAGGCTGGAAAGACTGAAGACCATCATCGACAACAACCCGAGGGAGCTTGCCGTCGTCGGTGGAATCCACGACGCATATGAGATCCCGTCACAGATGAGAGGCGTCGCGGAGTTCCTGCGGGACCTCTACATAGATCCGAAACTGGTTTCAAGGTTAATCGAGGAATCGACCGAGTACAACATAGAGTTGGCAAAGGCTATGATAGATCTAGGGGCCGACGCGATAATTTCTGGTGATGACTATGCTTACAAGCACGGCCCGGTTATGTCGCCAAGACACTTCAGAGAGCTCATCCTCCCTGGACTTAGACGGATTGTCGACGCAGTTCACAGAAGGGGAAAACCGTTCATAAAGCACACCGACGGGTATCTCTGGCCCATCCTTCAAGACCTAATTGAAGCCGGAATAGATGCGCTTCATCCAATCGAACCGCAAGCTATGATGAGTCTTGGAGAAGTGAAAAGCAAATTTGGAGATAGGTTGTGTCTACTTGGAAATGTGGACGTCACATATGTTCTACCCAACGGCAGTGCATCAGAGGTCGTAGCTGATGTTAGGAGATGCATTGACGAAGCAGCAGAAGGAGGGGGATACATCCTAAGCTCAAGCAACTCGATTCACAATGCTGTGAGGATCGAAAATGTTGGAGTCATGGTAGAGGCGGCCAGAAAGTATGGAGCCTACCCACTTCCCACATAGATGTCTGTACCAAGAACTTCGGGTGCTCATCAAAGAAGGCATCACAAGCTTTAACTGTGTAACACGTGCTCTACACAACGAAGTATGAGGAGGAAACAAGATGACTCTGAGCCCCAGGGAACGCGTTATCAGACAGTTGATGTTCGAGGAAACCGACAGAGTACCGTTGTTCGAGCTATTTGTCAGTTCTAAGGTCTTGGAACAAGTTCTTGGTATAAGCTTGGTTGAGAAAGGACAGGCGGGAAGAACAGCAGCTCCCTTAAGCGAGACCGTGAAAGCTCACACAGGAGTTGGCCTAGATTGCTTTGTGGTAGACACATTAATCAAGAGTGAAAACAACAAGATCGTTGACGAAAAGAGCTACGTGGATGAGTGGGGAAGACTCTTCAGCCGAACTCTCAGGGGACAAGATTCAGATTTCTACATCGGCGGACACCTAGGATCACTTGAGCAATACGATGACTTTCCGAGGCCCGACCCATTCGACACGTGGAGGGTGGAACGATACATGGAGGCAGTGAAGGCCGCGGGCGACAGAATCCTCATCATCCCGGGGGTAGGAAGCATATACGAGGTAACAGCAGAGGCGATAGGCTATGAAAACTTCTTCCGCTGCATCTATCTAAAGCCGGACTTCATAGAAAGGGCACTACGCGATGCTGCCTACTTTACGATTGAACAGGGAAAGGTCTGTGTAGACGCGGGCGCGGAGGTGCTGATGGTATACGATGATTATGCGTATAAGCATGGACCGGAAATATCTCCAAAGCTTTGGATGAAATTTGTCTTCCCACTCTTGAAACAAACTGCTGATAGCTTCCACAAAAGGGGCGCATTTATGCTCCTTCACACAGACGGAAACATCAGGCCACTTATGGATGGAATAATCAATTCAGGGGTGGACGGGATCCAACCGATAGATCCCTCAGCCGGGATGACCTTAACCGAAGCAAAGGAAGCGTGGGGAGACAAGCTCTGTCTCATAGGCAACATCGACGTAGGAAGACATTCGTTTGGAACACCGACTGAGATAGCGGCCGAGGTGAAAAGAGCCATCGAAACGGCAGCCCCGGGGGGAGGATACTTGCTTGGCTCAGGACATTACATAAATGAAGCATGCAAACCGGAGAATTTCATCGCGCAAGTCGAAACCTGTAGGAAATATGGGGTCTACGCCAAGATCAGGTCCTAAAGGTTCGTTAAGCCAAAGGCACTCAGCGGGAAAAGCTCGCTGATCCTTGTTGAAAAGTTCGGGGTGAACCAGAGAGCGTTGGGTGTGGATAAGTGGCTTCGGGTGGTTCAGGGGTTAACGAAGCTCTTTGCGCATCCCGGCTGTTTTGGGGTTCTGAATCGGTTGTTGCGGGTCCGGCTACGGTTGAGGAGTTGAGTGAGGAAGCGCGGATGAGCCTGGTTTGGTGGAGCGGAAGGGGGTGGAGGGTGGGGGGGTCCTGGACGGTTTCTGTACTTTCTCACGGGGCGGCAGCGGAACGTCGCGTTGTTGCTGAGCCGTTGGGGAGGTGAGCCCTGAGGTTAAGGTCGAGTTGCAGAGCGGTGAGGCGCAAGGACATCGATCGATCAAAGACCTTTGAGCATCCCTAAGGAAGTCCTTGGCCTGTGTTTAACGATCGTCTGTTTGAGGCTGTAGTATGCCAGTGACATCGGCAAGGTGTCTGACACGCTCTATTTGACAGAGTCGCAGTCGCGGCGTTTGCAGATGCTTGGGGAGGATGAGGCTGTGGCGCTGCTCTCTCGGGTGAAGAACGTGATTCTAATAGAGCTTCAGGGCGGCAGGGAATAGAAGAGGTCGATTGGTTGATTTAAGACCTGAGGGGGATACTCCGATGCCTGGGGCGATGATCTCTGGTGATCCTTGATTTTGCCCCATACTAGTCTAGGCGGGTTCTCACCGGTTCAACCGACCTCCACAGGATTCTCACCGACAGCCTAAGCTAGGAGGAGATCAGTGCCATGCTGAACTGCTGTCCCTTCTGGGTGTTTTCTGGAGGGGGTTATTGAACCGGCAAGCATAAGGGTGGGGAAACGCGTCTAGCAGGTGTTGAATTGCCTATTCTTGGGGATGGCTTATTTTCAGTTCTAGAGAAAACTAGCGCAATATGTTCTGAGGGGTTGGGGAATCGTTTACGTCAGGCTGTTGAGAAATTTGATGAGGTTTGAGCTACAGTTGTCAAATGTTTTGTCTGGGATCTTTCCGTACGCTCCTTGTAGGCTGTGCCTGTAGTTCTTGTCCGTAACCTTGCTTCTCATTAGCCTGACCCTGTCCTTGATTATTTTTTCGTCGCACCTGTTCTTTACGATTTCTCTGATTAGGTTCCAGTTCAGTTCGGTTCCTGAGAGCATGAAGATGTCGCGCATATCCTGTCTCCTGGCGGATACAAACTTCATGGCGAACAGCACTTCGGGGTCGGCTATTCTGAGTCTGATCCTGATCGGGTTGGCTCTGCCCACCGTGAACCTTTCTCTTGAGTATTTCTTGAAAAGGCTGCCCTCAAAGACTATTCCACTCTCTCTATCAAGGACAGAGTTTATCAGTAGGTCGAATGAAACCCTCTCCCTCTTTCTCATGAACCGGATGTATTCGCCATGCGGCACGTCTCCCTTCTCAGTCTCCTCAAAACCATTCTTCAGGAGCATCTTCTTTATTTCTGTGACTCCCCTGAAAACGATCAAGTCGCAGTCGATTGAAAACCTGGGTGGAACATATGCATTGACGGCGTATCCCCCTACAAGAATGACATCCTTCGGTAACTCTTGCAGGGTCTGAAGGATCAGGGCCTCCCTAGACTCTAGCATTAGATCACCTTGGTTGCTTCCTCTAGTACCCTTTTGTCTATTCTCGCCTCGGTTCTAACCCCAAACTTGCCCTTTAGGTAGGCTAAGGGATATTCAAAGGCCTCAATATTTTTCTCGCAGAACTTCGCCGCCTCGCTCAGCTTATCAACGGGCTCTCCGTTGTAGATTTCGGACTCTAACCGTTCTCCAGGGAATAAGACGACGAACTCTCCGATGGCTGGCATTGCCTCTCTCACGAACACGTTTATCCTATGCTCGCTGAAATACTGTATCCAAAACTCCATATCTCTTCTCAACACCTTGATGAAGTAGGGAGAGTGCTCCCAGCTCCTCTGTATGTAGCTGTGGTCTGTCCAGACCTCAACTGCGCTGGCGCCTGTATAGGCGTACTTCTTTCCAGCCTCGTCCAGTAATCTTGGCACTCTGAATTGGACCATATCCCTGAAGACCTCATCCGGGTTCACACAAACGTAGCTCCCTTTCTTCACGCGTTTAATCCAATTTTTCCTCTCTAACACATGCAAGGTCTTTTTTACCATGCTCCTAGATAAGAACCAGGCTAAGTAGTTGGAGTCGAAGGGCTGATCTGCAAACCTATTGTACAAGATCGCGTAGGCTTGCTGGGCATACGTTGGAACGGGCTCGGTCATAGTTACTTCATTGGTAACCCTGCATTTAAAGGTTGTGGTTACTTACAAGGTAACCAAAATCGCGAGTGGTGGCAGCGTCACCTCGCGTTGTTGCTTGGGCGTGAGGACGTGAGCCCCGAGGTCAAGGTGGAGCTACAGGGTCGTGGTGCGCAGGCCTCAGGCGGCGTTCGCCATGGAGGCTAAGGGCTGTAAGCGACCGACTGGAGCAACGAACCGAAAGACCTATTAACTAACT
>Ga0315308_1001322_pt1 | contig 14265 bp, 18 predicted proteins | sample TDP3_MG_FD_203078 | JGI IMG/M metagenome (GOLD analysis project Ga0315308, IMG submission 203078) | Freshwater sediment microbial communities from Lake Towuti, South Sulawesi, Indonesia - TDP3 | ecosystem: Environmental > Aquatic > Freshwater > Lake > Sediment | place: Indonesia: South Sulawesi... | reverse complement strand
AACTACACCAACCCTCTAGAGCTTCTGGTGGCCACCATCCTTTCAGCCCAATGCACCGACAAAAGAGTAAACATTGTCACGCAAACCCTCTTCAAAAAGTATAGAAGAGCAGAAGATTACGCCAACACAGATCTAAAGGAACTCGAAGGAGACATAAAACCCACAGGCTTCTACAGAAACAAAGCCAGAAACATCAAGAAATGTTGCCAAATCCTGGTTGAAAAGTTCAACTCGCAGATTCCAAAAACAATGGAAGAAATGCTTGAATTGCCCGGCGTCGCCAGAAAAACCGCTAACATAGTCTTGTCAAATGCCTATGGTGTTGTTGAAGGGATAGCCGTGGACACCCATGTTCGCAGAGTTGCCAGAAGACTGGGACTTACCGAGCATGAAGATCCGAATAAAATAGAAGGCGATTTGATGAAAATAGTTCCGAAAGACAAATGGATGAGGTTCACGGACTTGCTGATATTTCATGGTAGGAGAATCTGTGTGGCAAAGAAACCAAAATGTGGAATATGTGTCTTAAACAAGCTCTGTCCCTCGGCCTTTACCTTCGACTAGGCGACAAATGTCAGTTTTATAAGCTCGAGTTTTCAATAAAACGAGTGGAGGTCTAGTGGCTATGAAAATGCCTCCCGAGGAGATGAAAAAGAGGTTGAAGGAATTCGAGGCCATGTGTATTTGTGGAAACTGTCCAACCTACCTGGGACTTGGCGAAGAAGACGATTACATTGTTTACTGCTTTCCCACCAGAGGAAAAAGCAAGAAAATAAAGGATGAAGTAAGCTGCGTTTGTCCATCCTGCCCCGTATACGAGGAAATGAACTTCACAACTGACTTCTTCTGCACTAGGGGCACCGAAGAACAACAACAAAAGAAAAAGTAAAAAGTGAACGCAAAATGGCAATGGCCGACGAGGCTTACGTGAAACACTGCCATTTCTGTGGAAAGAAAGTTGAAAGGCCTGTCCTGTACAAAGGTTACGTATTCTGTTCCACGAAATGCAAGGAGTCTTTCATTTCGCGCGCTAAGTAACAAGCTGAAAATCAACGCATGAATTTGAATATGAAGTCGGTTAGACATTCAAAAGGCGTGCCTAACAACTTGTAGACGCGAGCTCCCAAATATTTCCGAAGCTCAAACTGCACAGTGGCCTTCAGGATGGCAAACCTGAGCTTGGCCTCAGAAAAAGACGAGCGATACAATAGTTTGTGTTCTATGAGGCGTAGACGTTTAGGTTCTTCCCAGTTGTCCAGCATCATTTTGTCTTTCACTCTGTCATGGAGAGGTGTTCCAGGAATAGGGTAAGGGAAAGTAAAGGAGAGATAATCCAGAGGAAGCGAAGACGCAAACCTCACTGTATCTAGAATGGTCTCGTTGGTTTCGCCTGGATATCCGACAATGAAAAAAGCGCCAACTTGAATACCAGATTGTTTGGTCGTCTGCACCGCTTCTTTGGCTCGTTTGGTTGTTGCTTGCTTCTTCATCAAAGCCAGAACAGAGTCGTTTCCAGACTCCATACCAAAAAATACACGCACACACCCAGCCTGCTTCATTTTCTTTGTCATTTCTCTGTTTATTGTGTCCACTCTTGACAAGCATTCCCAATCTATTTTTATGTCTCTCTGAATTATTTCGTTGCATGTGTTCATGAGCCTTTTACGGTCTAAAGTGAAACAGTCATCGGCAAACCATATTCTGTCGTATCCAAGTGGAAGCATCATTTCTATCTCATCAACAATATTCGCTGCTGATCTGGTTCTAAACTGATTGCCAAAGATTGGGCGGCTGCAGAAGTCACAGTTGAAGGGACAACCTCTAGACGTTATCATCGATGTAATTGTGTAGCCGAATTTTCTTGAATAATAATTCTTGTATGCTTGGTCGTCAAACAGCTCTCTGGCTGGAAACGGTACACTATCCAAGTCATCAATGAATCCCCTCGCGGGAGTAAGCTTTATTTTGTCTTTCTCTTTGTAGGCAATTCCCCTCACTTTCGATAAATTGGCGTTCTTCTCCACCTCACGAACAAGTAAAAGCATAGTTTTCTCACCTTCTCCGATGACGACAACATCAAAGTCTCGAAGGAAATTCTCAGGGTTCGATGTAGGGAGTGGTCCGCCGGCAACAAGCAGCTCGCAGTTTTCCTTAACGAGTCTAGCTATTTGTATGGCCCTTTCTTTAATGGAAAACATTGAGTAAATGCCAATTATTTCCGGGTTTGAATTCCTAATTTTTTCTAGTGCTTCTTTTGGGGTGAGGAATGTGCAATCCACCAAGTAAACTGAGATGTTGTTCTGCTTTAGGTAGGCGGCTATGTAGCCCAAGCCTAGAGGTGGAAACCTGAATATTGACCTGTCGTAGGGAGGACGAAAATAGGGGTAGACAAGCGTAAGAGTTGTCATCTCAGTAGGTTAGGCCCCCAAAATTTTAATTTCATATTTGAAGACAGCGTTTTTCGGGTTGATTTCGTAGTCTAGGCCAATCCAGTCTCTGGAATCTTCTAGGAACTCTCTGCCTCTGCGCAGGACGCTGTTCTTCACCGTCCATAAATGGAAGCCAACTCTGCCTTGTAGATCTGTTATGTTTGCCCACTCAGCTTTAATTGTCTCCCAAGCTCCGATTTGTTTGTCAACTAACTTCGTTCCGTTTGAATCTGAGTATCTTCTGAAAAATCTCGAACCCTGTTCATTTAACATAAAAATCTTCTGGAGATTTTCTTTCTTCAGGAGGCTGAAAACAGCTTTCACATGGATGCTACTTTGATTTATGCCATAAGTCACAATTACCTTGGATGTTGGGGCGGTTTTTACGAAACTGGTACGAAGACCCATATTAATGGATAGTCTTTCAAATGTGAGAAATTGCAAGTGTCTGTGCTTTTGGTACATTTCAGCTAAATACTTTAATATGCTACGCACTTTTTGATTTTCCAGTTTGATTCTTCTAAATCTCTTCCTAGGAACCATGTCCATGAAGAACTCTTTGCGAATAACCTTGTAATCGTCATGCTCATAGAAATAAGTGTGGGACGATCTTGAAAAATACGTTTCATCGGAATATAACAGAACCGGAACTCCGAATCCTGTTCCTTCTCCGACTGTTTCCACTCCCTTGTGAACAAAAATTAGGCCTTTTTGCAAATCTGCTATGTGTGAGTTGCGCGGTCTCGTGTCTGAGTAAACTCTAATAGCCAGAGAGCTAGAAAGGGGAACTGTGCACTCATCGATCTTTAAGAATTCAGAATTAAGTCTTATGGTTGATGGTGCTGTTGAAGTCATCCATAAAATCCCTTATGCTGTTTCTGTAAGACTTTAACATTTGAGCATTTTAAGAGTTTCCAATCCTTTTGAGCAAGATGTTCAACTATTAAAATATTTTATAGATGAACGTTTTCATATTAAATACTATGTCTGGAATTCTTGGGACAAGAGCACCGCTTGCGTCTGATCTCAATCTGATACTTCAGTTAATTATCCTCGCTATCCTCCTTGTCGGGGTCAGGTTTGGCAAAAAGAAGACGGCGAAGAGCCTTAAGACACACGGAACAGTCATGACTTTAGCGGTTGCTTTGAATGCTATAGGAATTTTGCTGGTGATGCTCCCCTCTTTTGTCATAATTGTCTCTGAAGTTTTGAATCCTTTAACTATCGGTTTTACGTTAGCGTCCATCCATGCGTTCTTCGGCGTTTTAGCAGAGGGCTTTGGTGTCACACTTGTTTTCAAGAAATTTGGCAACGTGCAAAGGTGGATGCGACTCACAACAGCATTCTGGATCATCGCGATAATCCTTGGAATCTCTGTCTACCTAACATACTATCTAATCTAACTTATCTATGCAAAAATGAGAGACGCGAAAAAGTTAAGAGCAGTGTAGTCAGAACGGTGACATTGGAGCAGGGGAAAGCGAATGGATGGTAGAATAGATGTCGGCCAGAAGGCGCCAGATTTCACTCTCCCAGACACCAACCTGAAACCTCGAAGGCTAAGAGAATTCCTCAGCAAAAACACCGTGTTAGCCTTCTATCCCGGGGCCTTCACCAGCGTTTGTACAAAGGAGATGTGTACTTTCAGGGATTCTCTGGCAAAGCTGAGCGACTTGAAGGGTCAAGTTGTTGGAATAAGCGTCAATGATCCTTTTTCGAACGGTGCTTTCGCTAAAGCGAACATGCTAACCTTTCCTCTGTTAAGCGACTACAACCGGGAGGTTGTAAGGCTCTATGGTGTTGCAGCAACGGACTTCGCAGGACTAAAAGGCTACACGGCTGCTAAACGCTCCGTCTTTATTGTAGATAGACAAGGTACTATTCGTTATAAATGGGTGTCAGAAGACCCAAGGATAGAACCAAACTATAAAGAAATAGAAAGGGCTTTAGAGGAAATAGCCTAAGCTACATGCTTTGAAGCAGAAGTTTTGGCTATTTCTTTTCCATCAAAACTGAATAGAAGTATCGCTTGTAGCCATCTCCTTCAACAGAGGCTATGTCTTCGATGTTTTTGATTTTGAAATGATCCGAGAAAAGTTGAATTATCTGTTCTTTGGTGAAGTGGTTCCACGCGGGACCGTTCTTGAAACTGAAGCAGATCATGAGATAGGAGCCGCCTTTCTTCAAAACTCGGTGAACGCCCCTTATGAAGGTGCTTCTGTCCTCAACGTTTACATGGTGAAAGCAACCCATGTCGAAGACGAAGTCAAACTCTTCGTCTCCAAAGGGAAGGTTTAGGAAATTTTCTACTTGGAACTGGATTCTCGCGTTTTCGTTTCTGGCCTTTTCCTTTGCATATTCTATGGCTTTGGAAGAGATGTCTATTCCAGTGACTTGAAAGCCTTTTTTAGTTAGGTAAAGTGCGTTGGTTCCAGCCCCACAACATATGTCTAAGGCTTTTCCCTTTTTTATCAGCCCTTTCTCAACAAGCTCGACTAGAATTTTCCTTGGTTTACCGAGTTCCCATGGTAGGGCTTCTAGGGGATATGCTCTGTAGATTCGATCCCACTCCTCATAGTCAGAATCCATGTGACCGACTCCAAGTCACTAAACACAAAACTGCTTCAAATGGGTTTGTTTTTGTGGCTATCTTCAAGTAGCTCCTATTTCATAGAATGGTCAAGGAAAAATATAAATATGACGTACGTCATATTGTATCTTTCGGATCGCGTAGCAGAATGATGGGCTACCGAGCCGATACGGATTGTTCAGTTTTTGTAGAGGAATTGAAACCATCCGTACAAGAGCAAAACGAAATAAAAAAGGAATAATGGGATGATGAATCTTGGCTGAAAAAGTTGTGGTGCCTCCGCGCATGTTTGCGTGCCTTGATGCCAAAGGTGAGAACTACATTGTCGAGGTCGATTTGCCCGGAGTGAAGAAGGAGGACATAGACCTGAGCATGCACGAAGACATCATCCATGTCCTAGCAGAGAGGAAAGACCTAGAATTTCATGGACATTTGCATTTCCCCATAAAGGTCGATCCCAAGAAAGCCAAAGCCAAATTCAGCAACGGCCTACTTAGAGTGGAAGTGCCAGTAAAAGAAAAACGCAGCCCTCCAACAAAAATTGAAGTAGAATAAAAGAGTTTCTCACCAACCCCCACTTCCCACTTTTTATCGATAAATTCACGACTCTAAGACAAGATACTCTCAAAAACATTAACACGCCTGCATTTCCATTTTGTAGATGTCTTGAAACAGCAAACAAAAAAAGGAATATATAAAAGATAAGTTTCTTACTGGTAAAACCATACGAGATTTATACCCTTGTAAAGGAGAGAATGAGAATTATGAAAACCGAAAAGACACTTTCAGACCTGATCAAAGACCAAATTAAATTGGAGAAAGAAATCGCGAAAAAGTTTAGCACGTTGGAGGAACTGGTTGACAGCATAGCCGCAAGGCTTTTGATACGTGAGATGCAACTAGATACGGAGAAACACGCTGAAATCTTGGAAGCGGCATTGAAGGTTATTGGTGGACCAAAGTCGTTCTGGGAGTACGTAGTTCATATCGACGCTGATAAATGGGTTGTGAAAAAGCAGCTAGAAGAGCATGTGAAGGCTGAAGAAACAATGATGCGCCAAATCGAAAAGGAAGCTAAAGAGACTGATGACGAAGCTCTAAAATTATTGCTGCATCACTTTGCAGAAGACGAAAAGAAACACCACAAAATTCTTGGAACCATAATTAGCAAAGCCTACAAGGTAGAGCTATAAGCACTACATTCATCAAACCTTAGAAAACCCACAAGCTTTCTCAAGGGGCATCTATGTTTCTAGTGTTCGCCAACGGCTTTTGGGTAACCTTCATCCTCCAGCTGAATGGTGGTGTGGTCGATTCCAAACTCCTGTTTTAACATGTTGATCAAAGTAGTGATTAGTTTCTTTCTACTTGTACCCTCTTCGATCACTACATGACCGCTCATGCAACACATCTTAGTGGGAGTGATGCACCATACGTGGAGATCATGAACCCCCTTTACACCTTTCAATTCAAGTATTCTGCGCTCTAGCGCACTGACGTCGATGTGGGAGGGAACTCCTTCAAGGAGAACGTTCAGGGAGTCTCGGATGAGTTTCCCGGAACTATAGAAGATCAGCACGCCTATTATCATGCTGATTAAGGGGTCTGCTTGGTACCATCCCGTGAAAAACATGATTAGCCCGGCAGAAATTGCTCCTATCGAGCCTAAGGTGTCGGCGACCACGTGTAGAAAGGCGCCTTTAACGTTCAAGCTTTCATCCTTGGACCTTGAAAGGGTTACTGCGGACAATCCGTTAGCTATGAGACCCAAAACGGCAATGATCAGCATGTTTAGACTTTCTACTTTAGCCGGTTGTTGAATCCGCTGAATAGCCTCGTAGAAGATGAAAACTACGACTCCCCACAAGAAGGTGCCGTTTAAAAAGGCCGCTAGAATCTCTGCACGGTAATAGCCGTAGGTTCTTTTCACCGAGACGGGACGCAGGGCAAGCCATGAGGCTACGAGGGCGAAGACTAGGGCAAAGACGTCGTTTAGCATGTGCATAGCGTCCGTTTGAAGGGCTAGGCTGTTTGTTAGGATTCCTCCAACTAACTCGATAATGAAGAAAGTTATGGTAATGCCTAAGGCAATTCCAAGATACCTTGTGCTTCTTAGTGGATGGAGATGTTCGTGCATCGGAGCCTCGCGCTCATAATAATAATTTCCGTCTTTTACTATTAAACCTAAATCCCTAAACATTGAATACGCGCAAAGGTTATTTTTTCCTTTGTATTTACATGAATTGGGGTTTGAAGCATGACGAAGTTGCTCAAACTGCTTATACTCTACTACAGCCAAACAGGGAACACCGAGAAAATGGCTAGAGCAGTTGCAGAGGGAGCGAAATCGATAGTGGGCGTAAATGTGGAACTAAAGTATTTTGCGAGACCGGAAGATTTGGCGGAGGCAAACGGCATAATTCTTGGAATGCCAACATACCACCATGACATAGGCGTGGATATGAAGAGGCTCTTGGAAGAATTGGCGATCAAAGGAATAAACTTGAAGGGGAAGGTAGGGGCAGCCTTTGGCTCCTATGGCTGGAGCGGGGAGGCTCCTCGCATGTTGTTGGAGGTCATGAAAAACAAGTTTGAGATGGAAACCATGGAGCCGGGGTTGCTAATAAGATACAACCCAGACGAAAAAGGCTTAGAAGAATGTCGAAAATTGGGAAAAATTGTTGCTGAGAAGGTTGTAAAGGCGAGTCTAAGTTCCTAAAATTATGACGCCCAGCCTAACCCAGCCCGACCGAGTGTTTTTCACAAAAATAGGGAAGATTAATATTTAATGAATTATCAATTTCCGTCAGGTGAGACTTAATATGGCTTCGGTTAAAGTTTTAGAAAACATTTTCTGGGTTGGAGCCGTCGACTGGAATGTTAGAAACTTTCACGGCTTCACGTATTCAACCCACCGCGGAACCACATACAACGCCTATCTAATCGTCGACGAAAAAGCAGCCCTAATAGATAGCGTTTATGGTCCCTTCGCGAAAGAGATGATAGAAAAGATTAGAGAGATCATCAACCCCTCTAAGATAGACTATGTGGTGGCTAACCACGTTGAAACGGACCATTCTGGAGCCATCTCCGAAATTTTGAAACTAGCTCCTAAAGCAAAGGTCCTAGGCACTGCCCGATGTAAAGAGGGATTGCAAAAACACTATTTTGGCAACTGGGATTTTCAGGTTGTAAAGACCGGCGACGAGATAAGTTTAGGTGAAAGAAGTTTAAGGTTCATTGAGGCTCCTATGCTTCATTGGCCAGACAGCATGTTCACCTATGTAGAAAAGGATGCCCTACTCCTACCCAACGACGCCTTTGGACAGCACTTGGCTACCTCAAAAAGATTCGACGACGAAGTTGATGAGAAGATACTGATGGAAGAGGCATCCAAATACTATGCTAACATCTTGTGGCCCTTCAGTCAGTTGGTGATAAGGAAGATTGAGGAAATCCAGAAATTAGGCTTGAAGATTAGTATGATTGCGCCAAGCCATGGCATCATCTGGCGTAGCAACCCAACAAAAATTGTTGAAGCTTATCTTAAATGGGCGAAGGGCGAGGCTGGGAGAAAGATTCTGGTTGTTTACGATACTATGTGGGGTAGCACAGAAAAAATGGCTAAAGCTATAGTTGACGGCATTAGCAGCGAGGGTGTTGAAACAATGCTGTTCAGGCTTCCAGTTTCGGATCGAGGAGATATCATTAAAGAGCTTCTCGAAGCAAGGGGCATACTTATTGGGTCGTCAACCATTAACAACGGTGTCCTACCAACAGTGGCTCCATTTCTGGAGGAAATGCAGGGTCTAAGACCGAGAAATAAGATGGCTGCTGCTTTTGGTTCGTATGGCTGGGGAGGCGGAGCGGCTAAAACTGTCGAAGAGAGTCTGAAAAAGGCTGGTATGGAAATAGTTGCCCCTGCCTTAACAGTGAATTGGGTTCCCAACAAGAGTGAAATCCAGAAATGCTTCGAGTTTGGAAAGGAATTCGCAGAGAAAGTGGCAAAAACCAAATAATTTCGGATCGTTTTAGTGGCTCGCTGAAAGTTTGTCACCTCGATAATTGAGGTTTAAGACGTAGCATCGTAAGAGACGAAGTCTAAGGGACGGTTGGCGTTAGTGAACAGTTTTGATGGTATCAAGAAAGCCTATTATTTAAGAATCTGATTCTTCTGTCTCAGAGATGTGTGATACCATGCTCACTGGAATTCTTGATGTTGTTATACGTGTTGGGTTAGTGTTGGCTACGGGTTTTCTGTTTGGAATTGTCTTTCTAGCTTATCTTCGTCTAAGAAGCCAGAAGATGTTACTTATCTCCATAGGCTTTGGCATCTTTTTTGTTCACGCCCTAGCGTACATTCCCGAACTCGTCATCGAAGAATACCACTTGATATTGACGGAAAATATCCATCTTCTAATCCATTTGACGGCATTGATTTTCATTGCGCTAGGCATATTGAAGGACTAGTGAGTATGTTCAAGGAAGAAATTTTAGAGAGTGAGAGGAGGAGAGAAATCTACAAATTTATAGAGAAGAATCCTGGCGTTCACCTTCGAAAACTCCAAAGAACTCTAAAAATGCCTCTAACATCTCTGGAATATCACCTCAATTACATGGTGAGAAAGAACATCATCTTTAGAGAAAAAGACGGACGTTATAGGAGATACTATGTCAAACAATTGGACGCTGAAGATAAAAAGATACTGTCTGCCCTAAGGCAGGAAAGGATGAGGGAAATTGTCCTTATTGTGCTTTCAAAAGAGAAAGCAAAATATCAGACTTTATTAAACGATCTTCACCTTCCTCCTTCAACACTTTCACTCTATCTCAAATATTTGGTTGACCATAACATTCTCGCGAGACATATAATTGGCCGTGAAAACATATACACTCTTCAAGATGAAGATCGTATTGCCAGAGTATTAACATCGTACAAGTCCAGCTTTGTAGACAGACTCGTAGACAAAGCCCTGAGAACATGGATAGAAACAAAATTTCGCAAAAGTAAAGAAACCGAAAATTCTAGAGGCTAATACACATACTTTAGCCGTCAAGACTATACCAAAAATGATCCAATCTTTGTTCTAGTTTTTTCCATAGTTTGTCCGACGATGTTTATAAGACCAAAACTTGTTCATTGAAGCTTGGGGGTGTTCTACAAAAGATCTCGTAAAAGGTCCTTGAGTAACCCACTTTTCAACTCCTTTCTCCCTTTCAGCGTTGCTCTGGACCTTTTACGAGAACCCTGAGAAAATGGTTACGAACAATTGGTGATTAGAAGGTAGAGGAAACATGAGTAAACAATTGTTATTTAAAAAAACATCATTTGTTGAGAGGCGAATGCCGAACACTTCTGAAGAGTTGGAAATGGATGCAATGAGAAATGTTGTGGGAGCAGATGATGAAAGAAAGGTCCTATTTCAACTATTCTTCTTGACAGGCAATACAAACAAAAGAGTTAAGGTCTTGAAGGTTAAGAAAATCGATTTCAAAGAAGTCGAAAGACGTCTCAACCAAGGAGAATCAGTTTTTATAACACACAAGCGAAAAGAAAAATTGAACCCAAACTCGATAGCAAGTCAAGAAACAACAGAACCCTGGTACTTCACTCACAGTTAAGAACACAGTCATTTGCTTTCTTTGCGTTTCTTTGATTTTTCTTTCTCCAGCCTCGTCCACCATTCTGGAACCCTTGCGTCTTCCGCCATGTCCCAGTAGTCGAATGGTTTTATGTCCAAGACAGGTGTGCCGTCGAGGGCGTCGAGACCGCGAACAGTTAAGACGTTGCCTTCCACTTCCAAAAGCTCAACTAATGTTAATCCTATGGGATTTGGACGATAGGGTGTCCGTGTGGCAAAGACACCAAGCAGCGGCATGTCCTCCCTACCCCTGGGATGAACCTTCATCGTCCTTCTCTCTTCCTCTAGAACCCCATGCATCCAAAATATCACGAACAAATGCGAGAAATCTTCTATCCCGTCCAAAGCTTCTACCAAATCCTCGCGAAAAACTATCTTTGAAACCTTACCCTTATCCCTAACCTCCTTTCCAACCGCCTTCGTTTTGACGAAACCTATCGGTTTCAACTCAATCTTTTCTACGGCTGACATCCCATCACTCAGCCTTTCTAGTCTTACCATTTCTAAATTATAGCTTGCGGCGGCATGCATATGACCACTGGTGCAGGAGAAGGTGCCACAACCACAATTAAGGCAGCAACATAATGAAAAAAACGCAAAAATCCTAGAATAAATGCGTGTGCATGAATTTCTATATTTCCACATTCAAGGATATCCGTATAACAAACCCTATGCCGAATGTCAGAGCAGCTATTCCAAGGCTGATTAGTGCCATTTCGAAAAACCTGTTCCTGAAAGAAATGTCTTTGGCAACAGAGATATAAAAAGTGAAAATGAAAATCACTATAACTGCATTCGAAATTGTTAAGCCTAGGCAGAAGTAGAAGTTTGTGAAAACCAAATAAGGAAAGATTAGAAACAAAACCGTGATGACATAAACGGAACCCGTATAAACCGATGCCTTGAAAGGGTTTTTGGCACCCTCTTCTGTTCTGGTTGACAGATACTCTGACGCAGCCATCGACAGGGACGCAGCAATTCCCGTAATCAAACCCGTCATCGCAATTAGACGTGTATTTTGGAGAGCAAGAGTTAATCCTGCAAGGGCGCCGGTAAGTTCCACAAGGGCGTCGTTCAAGCCAAGAACCATAGAACCAACGTATCTAAGCCGCTCTTCATCTATTAGATCTATGAGTTGTTTTTCATGTTCATCTTCATCGGTTACAATACTTTTAGCATCTGGCACAAATTTGGAAATCTTTTCGTATGTTAGCTGGGCTTGTTCTTCTCCCCTCTCCATTAGCTTTATTCCAAATGTTATCCCGAATATTCTCGAAATTGAAAAATACTTCCATAACTTCACCTTATCTGGCTTTACATCCTCGTGAGTGTATTTTTTCCAGAAATTATAATGTTTTAGCTCATCACTTGAGATGCGTTTCAGAACGTTCCGATTATGAGGATCTCTTATTGATTGAGATAGTTTCTCATAGATAAAATGTTCCGTGATTTCATTCCTTTGAGCAGTTAAGATCGTCTTCTTAGTTTCTATATCTAATGGTTTAGCCTCCATGGATAAAATGGTTATTTAGTGCGTATATAAATGCGCGTGCATTGCCTACATCAAAAGTTGTCCGACCACTGCCATTGATATACTTAAGACTTAACCTTTCTCCTGACCATGGCGGGTTCCGAGTATCCTTTCTTTGGCAATGTTTAAAGCTGCGTCCCTAGGTCCTATATCTTTTTTCTTGGCGTATTCTAAAACGGTTCCAGTGTTTCGGCGAATCTTTCTCTGGACAAGTTTTAACATCTGTTTCGGGTTGTAACCCTTATATTCTGCGTAGGAAGATATGACGCCGCCAGCGTTTGCAATGATGTCAGGTACAACTAAGACTCCTCTCTTTCGTAGAACCTCCTCTATTTCCGGGCTCACGGGAATGTTGGAAGCCTCAACCACCATTTTTGCTTTGACACGATCTACGTTATCCTTTGTTATGACATCCGAAAGTGCGGCGGGAATAAGAATGTCCACTGGGACCTCAAAGATTTCCTTGTTGTCCAAAACTCTTCCAGGCCTGTAGTTTATGACCGATTGAGTTTCCTTCTTAACCCTGTATAGTTTTTCGTACTCCAGCCCTTCCGGGTTGTATATGCAACCCTTAGAATCGGAAACTGCTACGACTCTTGCACCAATCTGTGTTAAGTATTCGGTCACATAAGAACCGACATTTCCAAAGCCCTCTATCGCTGCTGTCGCGCCTTCAACGTCCAAGCCTACGTAATCTGCTCCCGTAAACGTGGCTTGGACTACCCCAAAGCCCGTGGACCCATACTCATGGGGGATGCCACATTTCACACCAGGCTTGACGCACATATAGGCGGGTTTTCCGGTACAAGCCTTCATGGATCCGTTTTCTTTAGCAAAAACAGCCATTTCTTCCTCTCCAGTGTTTATGTCTGGTGCTGCCACGTAGAGTTTTGGGCATACGGGTTTCAGGGCTCTGGAGAAGGCTCCTATTATTCCCATCTTCTTCTTTTTGGATATCTGCTTTGGATCAGCGATTATCCCGGATTTTGCTCCTCCGAAAGGTAACTCTGCGAGGGCGCATTTCCATGTCATTGTTCTTGCCAAACGAAAGATCTCTTCTGTTGTGACGGAGGGTAACATTCTGATTCCGCCTTTGCCTGGACCAAGAGTCGTGTTGTCAATGACCAGAACACCTTTCATCCCCACTCTGGGGTCATAGACGTCCAGTATTTTCTCTGGTCCCCACTTGTCGGTGAACTTTTCTATTTCGATGCTTAATTTTGCTCCCTCGAAGGATTTTATGGCAACCGCACATTTTTAATTGATGTTAAAAGAGTTCTTCAAAGAGAGAAAAATCTCTGTCAGGATTTTGAATAATGAGTTAGAGAAATGAGGGGAAATGCGGGTCAGTCTTCAATGGTTTATTTTCTCTTTATTTCTAGGAGATTTTCGAAGGCTTCTTCATGTTGTATTTCTTCTGACATTATATGCTGTATCAGGTGGAAGGTTGTTATGTCCGTGGCATAGCAATGTGCTAGCTTCTGAATTAGCTTATTGTATACGTCAATTGCACATCCTTCTGCCTCGGCAACAGCATTGAGTACGCCTTCAAGGTCTCTTTCGTTCTTGGGAAATACAACTTTTTTGCAGGTTGCTATCTTCTGTAAATCTTCGAGGTCTCTTTCAGGTTCCCCATTCAATTCAAGGATTCTGTCAGCCAGTTCTGACAGGTGCTCAAACTCCTCTTTTGCTATTCTATCCAGTTCGCTGGCTACTGTTGGGTAGTCTGGTCCTTCAATGAAGTCTGCTGCCCATGTGTAGTAGAAAAAGGCTATCCATTCGTCAGCGTAGGCACTGTTCAAGTCTTTCAGCAAATCTTTGATGTCAACTTTTACTATTTCTCTTCCTTTCTTTCCCATAACAGACACCTCACCCTAATTCTAGTTGGTATGAATAAAAAACTTTCTAATTCGCTGGTCAAAGTAGATTATTATGGGTTGTGGATGTTAAAACGTGCTACTTCAATGATTCTTTGAGCCTCTTGTTTACTTCATCCCAGTTAACGATGTTCCAGAAGGCATCAACAAATTTTGCTCTTTCATTCTTGTAATCAATGTAGTAGGCATGCTCAAA
>Ga0315308_1001321_pt1 | contig 14268 bp, 11 predicted proteins | sample TDP3_MG_FD_203078 | JGI IMG/M metagenome (GOLD analysis project Ga0315308, IMG submission 203078) | Freshwater sediment microbial communities from Lake Towuti, South Sulawesi, Indonesia - TDP3 | ecosystem: Environmental > Aquatic > Freshwater > Lake > Sediment | place: Indonesia: South Sulawesi... | reverse complement strand
CGCCTGCGCCGCCTTTTCTTTAATTGAGACGACTTTCCCCTTTTTTATTTCAAATCTGCCGAATCTGCTTGGGTCTTCTACTCGATAAACCGCTATGACAGGCGGCTTCAGCTTGATAAAGTCGATAAGAGGATCTGTGAAAAACATGTCGCCATTTATCCCTAAGAAAAACGGCTCGTCCACAAACTCTTTAGCTTGCAGGAACGCGTGCGCAGTTCCCAGCCGTTCTTTCTGCTCGTAATAGGCCACGCTGTCGCCCACAACTTCTCTGACCATTTCGCCTTTGTAACCAACAACTACAGCGATTTGATTTATGCCAAGGCTGCGTAGCTTAGCGAGATTGTGCTCAATCAGAGTCTTGTCGCCTATTTTGACTAGGACTTTGGGTTTGTCAACTGTTATTGCGGCTAGTCTTTTGCCCAGTCCTGCTGCCAAAACAACAGCTTTCATCTAACGCGTTCAGCCTCTTCCTTCAGCATCTTCTGCGCCAAATCCAGAAGTTGCGCCAGCCTGTCTTGCGTCTTTGCTTCTACGAATATTCGTATGATTGGTTCAGTGTTGGATGGTCGCAACAGAACCCAGCCTATTTTGTTTCGAGCCTTTACTCCATCGATGTCGAGGATGCTGAATCCCATTTTTTCAAACTTGGGTTTCAACCGCTTCACGGTCTTAAACTTATGTTCATCTGGAAAGGGCACGTTAACAGTGGTCGAATAATGCCTAGGAATTTGATCAACTATATTTGAGAGCGACTTGCCGCTTTGAGACAGGATTTCAGCCATCTTCAAGCTGGCGAAGGTTCCGTCATCCAAGCCATAAATATGTGGGAAATAGAAATGCCCACTTCGCTCGCCCCCAAAAACAGCATTTTCCTGTAGAACACGAGTCATCATGAAAGGACGTCCTATGCGTTCAACCAATGGGGTGCCGCCTTCAGCCTTGACGGCATCTTCGAGGGCTGATGAGCAACTTACATCGATGACTACTTTCCTGTTGCTTTTGGTCATTAGGGCTCGAGCGAAGATTATTGATGAGAAGTCGCCTGTGAGAAGTCTGCCCTTATCGTCCACGAATACTGCTCTGTCGCCGTCTCCGTCATATCCGACGCCTAAATCTGCATGCGTCTTTTTCACTTCGCCAATCAATTGTTGCAAGGCAGCCTCTGTAGGTTCAGGTGGGTGCGAGGGGAAAGTGCCATCTAGTTTTTCATTCAGTACCTTGACTTTGCATCCAGTTTCTTTGAAAAGTTTGGGTGCTACAATGCCAGACACGCTGTTTCCGGTGTCCAAGACAACGTTTAGTTCCTTCTCAACATGGATTTTGTCAAGAACGAAATCGGAGTATTCGACAACGATGCCTTTGTAAGCTTCCACTTTGCCTTTCGTGCATGGTTCCACGAATCTTCTTTCAGCGATTATCTGCTGCAGTTGTTCGACGCCTGACCCTTGGCCGACTATTATGCCTTTTTCTCGGCAGAGTTTGAAGCCGTTCCATTCCTGTGGATTGTGGGAGGCAGTGGTCATGGCACCGCCTTCTCTGTTCTGGTGGGCTATGCCGAAATAGAACATAGGCGTGGTGGTTACTCCATAGTCAACGATGTTGCAGCCTGTTGACACCAAACCTTTAACTATGGAGTTCTTGAGTTGTTCGCCGCCGTTTCGTATGTCTCTGGCAACAGCCAAATTCTTATTGCCACCAAGGAAAGTGCCGAACCCCTTTCCGATCGTCTCTGCTATTTCCAGAGTCAAATCTTTTCCATAGATACCACGTATGTCGTAGGCGCGAAAGATGTGCGCTGGCACAAAGCTTCGTGACATCTGCCTCTCCTCAAAGATGCTACCTATCTTGACTCCGGGGCTAGATTTAGATTTAACGCCGTACTTTGCGGCATATACACATGTATTCCCTATTCATTTCATCCAGTTTCAGCTTGTCGACTCTGAGACCAGCATGGTTGAGCGTCTCCACGAAATCCTTCAGAGTGAACCGTTTCCTTAACCCGGTCACCACAATTGGCGCGGTGTGTTTGCTGACTCGCATGATTTCAGCCAAAGTTACGTTTGGATTTGGCACATTCTGAAGAAGTGTAACCGCGAAGGCTGCGCCGAAAATCCGCTCACGAAGGGGCATGTTGTCGACATCTGCCAAGACTAACGCCACGTTTTGGCAGAGGCGTGCCTTCTTTCCTGCTTCTCGAAGTAAGCCTCGGGAGATGTCCACGCCTACGAAGAACTTTGATCTGTTTGCGAGATGTTTGATGAGCAAGCCTGTGCCGCAGCCAGCGTCGAGAACTCTGCTGTCTTGTAGCAATCGTAGGTTTTGCATGATGGTTTTGATTTTTGCCCCCTGTTCCTCAAAGTATTGAGTGTCATAAATCTGGGCTGATTGGTTGTATCGGCGCATTGTTCGCCGCTTCTGGTTCCATGCGGTCAAGTGCGTTCAGAAGCCTTATCTTGCATCGATGTCTTGTAAAGGTGTCGGGAGTACAGCATGTCAACTTCTCCTCGACAGCCTTTGACAGCTCTGATCAGCCCTAACGTGGAAGAGAGCATCTCACTTGTTAAGGAGACGTTCTCCAGACACCGAGGTATTCTCATAGTGGGCAACTGCATTGTGAATTACCATGGACGCGCCAGTTCTAAGCTGGAATCTGGCGAACGCATCGCAGTCTTCAAAGAGGATGGCTCTGTTCTGGTTCATCGACCAGTCGGATATGAACCTGTGAACTGGCAGCCACCTGGCTGCGTCTTTCATGTTGAGGCAGTTGGCAGTGATTTGCAGGTTACTGCTGTGAGACGTCAGCCTGCAGAGTCTGTTAAGATTTCTTTCGACCGCGTATATTTGGTTGCAGCTTTGAATTTGGTTGACGTGGGCAAGTTTGCGCTTCACGCCAGCGAGGAAGATATGCAGAGAGCAGTGTTGCTGATGCCATCTCTTGTTGAAGAGGGGTTGAAGCCGATTGCATATGAGAAGAAGGTTGAGCCTGGGTTTGTGGACGTTTACTGCGAGGACAATGCTGGAGGACTTGTGGTGATTGAAATCAAAAGAACAACAGCCAGCAAACAAGCCGCACTTCAACTGGCTAAGTATGTGGAAGCCGTTCGAAGCATGGTCAACAAAGACGTACGAGGAGTGCTAGCTGCACCAAGCTTGGGTAAAGGCGTTCAACGGCTGCTCACAACTCTTGGGTTGGAACATAAAGCTTTAGACCCGAGAAAGTGCGCTGAAGTCTTGAGCCGAACTGAGACAAGGCGCCTACAAGAATTCTTCGAGGAAAAATAAATGTATGCCTGAAGCAACCTGAGAGAGTGACTAATTTGAGAATTCTTGTCGTAGAGCCTATAGTGAAAAGCGAGATTACTGAAAGCATTGATAAGACATGGCTCAAAAAGAAAGGCGTAGGCTTAGACTTAGATTTCACCAGTCTCCAGAATGGACCGAGCTTCATTGAAACCGAGGAACATGAAAAACTAGCTGTGCCTGATCTTCTCAGAGTAGTGAAAAATGGAGAAAAACAGGGATACAATGCGATTATAATCAATTGCTTTGGCGATCCTGGAGTGGAGGAAGCAAGGAAAATGGTGAATGTTCCCGTCGTGGGCGCCGGCGAGGCCTCATTCTTGAATGTAAAAGAAGCTAAAAAGAGGTTCACGGTCATAACAACTGTGCAAGAAGCGGTTGCGAGGGTGAGGCGAAACGCCCGCAAACATGGTGCAGAACCGTTTCTAGCCTCAATACGATCGTTAGATATGCATGTGCCTGAGCTTGTTCAAAAGCAACGGCTAAGAAAAGCCTTACTAAACGAAGGCAGGAAAGCGCTCAAGGAAGACCATGTGGACATCATCGTTCTGGGCTGCACCGCCATGGCGGGTAACGCTGAATGGCTTTCGAAAAAACTTGATGTGCCAGTGATAGACCCTACACAGGCTGCCTTTGACAAGGCAGTGGAACAAATCAAAAGCAGGGTGAGGTAGAGGTTGACACGAAAGTCTTTATGTCTAATGCTTAATGAAAGAGTTCTCTCAGACATTGAGGAGAAGGAAAGTGCATTTTCGTGGCGAAACTAACCATAAGCGAATGTGAATACAAGAGGCGCATCGAAAGCGTTAGAAAAAAGCTTGTCAAGATGAAGCTTGACGCACTTTACCTAACAAGTGGAACAAGCTTCTTCTATTTGACTGGCTACTCGTATATCGCAACTGAAAGACCGGCTGCACTGGTTATCCCTGTCGATGGAGACATAGCCTTCCTTGGTCCATTCTTAGAGATCGACCACATACCTCTGAAAACCAAATTGATTAAGAAGGTTTTCACGTATCTCGACTATCCAGGGGAAAAGCATCCAATCGAGCATTTCGCAGGCTTTCTGAAAGAGCTGAAGCTTGACCGCAAAAGGATAGGAGTAGATAACCCCGCAGGTGCAGCTGGAATTTGGGGGTACAAGGGTCCTCCTATAAGAAAGAAGCTGCCCACAGCCAAGTTTGTTATGGCAAAGGACATCATCCAGAACATGCGGCTCGTCAAGTCAGACGAGGAGATTCAGCTGATAAAAGAGAGTGCAAGATGGGCGAATCTAGCTCACACGCTGCTTCAAGAATACACGCAACCAAGTCTCTGGGACCTCGACATATCATTGAAAGCCTCTTACGAAGCATCTATGACGATGAAGAAGACGCTTGGACCCGACTATGAACCGTTAAGAGGACGCTCTCCAGCTGCAGCAGGCTTTAGAGGACAAGTTGGTCCGATGTCGGCGATTCCTCACTCTCTCAGCACAAAACGACCAATAAGAGAAGGCGATGTGGTGGTTACCGGCGCAAGTGCGGACGTCGGCGGATACAGCTGCGAACTCGAGCGCACAATGGTCGTTGGAGATCCGACAGAGAAGCAGAAACGGCACTTTGAGGCTATGCTGAAGGCTCAAGACGCAGCCCTAGCAGTGTTCAAGCCTGGGGCAAAGTGCAGCGACGTAGACAAGGCTGCAGCAACGGCAGTTAAAAGGGCTGGTTTAACGAGACTGATACGGCATCACACTGGGCATGGACTTGGCTTAGAAGGGCACGAACCACCGTGGCTTGACATTGGCGACAACACCGTTCTTAAACCAGGTATGGTTCTCAGCTGTGAACCTGGCATATACGAGCCAAACTACGCTGGTTTTAGGCACTCGGACACAGTCATAATAACCAAGGAAGGTTCAGAGGTCGTAACCGACTACCCGAGAGACTTGAAATCGTTAACTATTCACATGGGCTAAGAAACCTAACCAAGCTTTTTTCTATGTTATATAAGGCAGTTCAACAACCATGCTCATCGCTTACTCAGAGCTCTACTTGTCTTTGGACCAGTCATCTAAGACGGCTCGCGTTTGATTTATTGCAGCGTCCATTTCCGGTGCGTTCCATTTTTGAGCGAAGTGCAGTTGCTTGTAGAACTCGTGAAAGGGGTCGGAAGCGTTTGCTAGCTTCCCAATCATGCCCACATGATTTTCTCCGTTGCAGATTTCTGCCTTTATCTTAGCTTCCATTTTAGGTTCCCGCTTGTTGATGATGTGAAAGCCCAGCCAATATGCAGAGTACCTAGTTGAAAGCAGGGCGCCGACAATGTTTCTTTTGAGGAGGCAGCTTCTTGCATTTTCGTATTCTGAGCGGGGTCCAATTCGTTTAGCACCCCATTCTGTGTCAATGAATTCCTTTAGCTTGACAAGTAAACCTTCAACTGAATTGTAGTCTAACCCGCTAACATCGTTTACAAGCTCGAACACTGCTGACAATTCTCTCTCTTTGTCCTTTATGATGCTGAGTTTCTGGCTGAGGTCTTTTGGTCTAAAGCTGGGAATTAGCCCGTTCTTCATGACATGTGCAGCGGACAAGCAGGTCAAAGCTTCTCGCAGGCAAATCAACGAGTAGAAAGCTTTGCCGCTTGTCAAATGGTGTTGCGCTGCATTCACGTTGTCTCCAGTTTGTTTCACTGCTCCCTCTATTTCGCCTTGCCGCCACTTCCAGTGCTTTGCCTTCGCCTTCCACTCTGCAAGCCTCTGCGTTGGGTCAGCCAGTATGACGCCGTTTTGCATAGCCTCGATCCATAATCCTGTCCACATCCACGTGTCGGGCTTGTTCCGGAGTTTCTCGTCTTCAAAAGTGTTCATGAACGGTGCGATGGGATAGCGCCAGGTTTCCAGTCGGAGACCTTCTATTTTTCTCTCATCCTTGCCCACTTGAATATCAGCTGCAACTGTATTGTAGACAACAGCCAAGTCGATGTCGCTTTCTTCATGTATCTCGCCAGAAGCTATTGAGCCGAAGAGAAAAGCACCGATGGCATATTTCTCCTTCATTAACTCGGCACATTGTTTCGAGGCTAATTCTCTCATTTGCTTTAACTTAGCTGCTTTGTTCATATCCATGCTCCAAGAGCTTCAACATTATGCGAATCTGAAATAATCGGTGAGTCTCTTCTGGTACAACGCTTCCCGTATAAGCTTACTGTTCTGTATCCATCTGTTCAGTGGAATTTGGAACTGGTTTGCGACCTGCATCAAGGCTTCGTCTAGGGTCTTGGATTTGAACGGTGTCTGCCGCATGGCGTTGCGCACGTTTTCCCTCACTTGCCAAACTCCAACAGGCATGATATAGCCTGGATGCGCCTCACGGAGCACAATAACAGCTGCCTGCCTCCTCTCTTTCTCCAACAACTCACACACAGCCAGTCGTGCAGCGTAGTAGCATCCGCCTATTTCAGCGTAAGTGGTTCTTCCTTCATAGCCTTCCCAATCTGAGTAAATGAGTATACTTTGTCCACTTGGATTCCAAATGGTGCCTGGATACCAAGCCTCCATGGCTTCGTAGCTCCAAGCCTGAGGCAACATCAAAACTTCAAAAATGTTGTCTAAATAACGCGACTCGTAAACTCGGTATTCGTTGATTTCAGGGTAGGTCTTGATTTTTTCTCTTAAGCTCTTAGACAGCATGTCGTCAACTGCCGTAATGCTCCAACGAGTAGGCACCAAACGTCTGTTCTGCTCAATTCCAAAGGCGCCAACGCTGAAAGCACGCTGAATTTTGGTGACTAAAACATTGTTTTGATACAACGTTCGAACAGCGTCCACAGCCTTCAAGTCAATGTCATAAAACGCTTTCTCAATCTGATGGTCCCAACGCATGTTGCCGACATGCAGGTCTCTGACAGGTGCAGAGGGCCCGAAAGGTTGAACATCATCATCTAAAATGAGACTGCGATGAGGCGGTTTTTTTAGCGCTAACTCTACATCAACAGAACCCACGGATAAAGCAAGTTCCTGTGTTTGGTCCATGATTCTGCCGGCTTCTTCGAATCGCCTAACGTGAACAGGATGCATTCCTCGAACAAGCATTGAGCGGAAGCCTACGATTTCGTCCATGGATTTGCCAAACCACAGTTCTGGTATGTCCATGAGGCTGGTATCTTCATGCACTGGCGGAACCATCGGACCCGCATAGACGTAAGGGTAACCGATTCTGCCGATGAACACGCTGGGGGGAGAAGCACCGTCCACATCTAAGCCATCGATAAGTGGCATTGTTTTCAAGTAGTAGTTAGCTCGAACTAGTAAGGGGCACCGCGTCTTGCCGCAGAGAAATTTGCCGCCCTTGCAGACTACACATTGTCCCTTGCCCCATGCTACGCCTACAGCCCTCGCTGGGTGTTCTGGGTTGTAACTCAAATTAGCGCCCAGCTCCTTGTTGTCGAGAAGCTCAAGTATCCAGCGATTATCCTCTGAAGAGAGCTTCGATGCTGTTGTCTTCTTGGCTGGCTCGACAAGCCTACGCATGGGCTTTCAGCAATAATTCAGCTGATAACAGGCTTAAAACCATTGAGTACACGCAACTATCAAATTACGCGAAAAGGGTTACTGCCGCGATCATGGGAGCGAACACGGAAGCTACCAGAGACATAACCGTAATCATCGTGTTAAGCGACGGACCAGCTGTGTCCTTGAATGGGTCGCCAACTGTGTCGCCCACAACCGCCGCTTTATGTGCGTCAGAGCCTTCGCCACCAAAGCCACCTGCCTCAATGTATTTCTTGGCGTTGTCCCAAGTGCCACCAGCGTTTGCCATAAATAATGCGAAGATTATACCTGTGATGATACTGCCAGCAAGAAATCCGCCTAGAGCTTCTTTGCCTAAAGCAAATCCCACGATAATCGGGGCAATGATGGACAAAACGCCTGGAAGAACAAGCTCTTTCAACGCTCCTTTGGCTGCGATGTCAACACACCTTGCGTAATCTGGCTTACCCTTCCCTTCCAGCAAACCAGGAATTTCTTTGAACTGCCTTCTGACCTCTTCCACCATCCGAAATGCGTTTCTTCCAACACCTAAGATCAGCATGGCAGATATCAACGGCGGCATCATAGCGCCTAAGAAAAGACCAGCGATAACTCTTGGATCAATGATGTTGATTGCGTATAAGTGGGTCGTAGGATCTTTAGGAAGGTTGACAAGTTCGGCATAAGCAACGAACAGAGCAAGAACGGTCAAGGCTGCGGCGGCAATGGCAAAGCCCTTCGTAATGGCCTTCGCCGTGTTGCCAGCTGCATCTAGCTTGTCGGCAACTTCTATCATCTCTTTTCCAGAGCCTGCTTGCTCGGCGATGCCTTTGGCGTTGTCTACTATCGGGCCATAAGCATCAGCGGATATTATCATTCCAACTATGGATAGCATTCCCACGGCGGAAACAGCGACTCCGTAAACGGCAAACTGAGGACCGTGTACTCCAGCCAAGTACCAAGCGGCTATCGTTGCCACACTTATCCCAATCATAGGCGGCACAATACTGATCACACCATAAGAAAAGCCTGACAAAATGTTTATTGCAGCCCCAGTCTTTGCGGACTCAGCCGTCTTCATGACGGGACCTCTGTCAATCGACGTGAAGAAATCGCTTGTCATACCGATAATGACTCCGGCAATTAATCCAGCAAGAGTGGCATAGAATAGTCCGATTTCAAGGCCGAGAGAATAGACTACCACGAACGCGAACACAGCAAACACTATGGTTGTTGCAAGCGTGCCTCGATTCAGAGCCGCCCCAGGATTACCTCCTTTTACGCCAATGGGAACAAAGAGCATACCAATAAGAGACGCGAATATGCCAACTGCAGCCAGAAGAAGGGGCAGAATCACGTAGATTGGGTTCACGCTGGTCAACGTTACACCTATTATCATGGCTGCGACTATGCTGGCAACGTAAGAGTCAAACAAATCCGCGCCCATGCCAGCCACGTCACCGACATTATCGCCCACATTGTCTGCAATCACAGCTGGGTTTCTAGGGTCATCCTCAGGAATACTGAGCTCCACCTTTCCAACTAGGTCAGCACCAATGTCAGCCGTTTTAGTGTAAATGCCTCCTCCAGCTTTTGCCAACAGTGCCAGAGAACTTGCGCCCAAACTGTAGCCGAGGATAATTTCTGGGTCTTTAAACACGTAGTAAAGGACGCTTATTCCGATCAGGGCTAATCCAACTACAGAAAGCCCCATGACTGCACCACCGTAAAACGCGATTGGAAATGCCTTGTTCAAGCCCTTTGCCGCGGCGTTTGATGTTCGGACATTGGCTTTGACTGCCACATTGAGTCCGAAAAAACCCGCTAGAGCCGAAAAAACTGAACCAGTAACGTATGCCATTGGCATTTTCCAGTCTCTGAAAGCTATTTCAAGGACTATTGCTATAACAATAACAAAAACTGCGAGTGTCATGTTTTGCCTCTTGAGGTAGGCGTTGGCCCCTTCCTTGATAGCCTTGGAAATCTCTTGCATTCTAGCATTTCCGCTATCCTGCTTATTCACGTAATAATACAGGGATACTGCAAACGCTATTGAAACGAATCCAGCGATTGGCGCGATTATCAGCCACTCCATTTTCACGATTCACCTGGCCAAATAGCTCGAATTTTCTAAAACGTTATTGTTATCAACTATATAAGAAAATTGTGTGCACAATACTTAAATGCGTAACGTCAGTTTCAGTTTGGCTTCTAAACTGAAAGGGAAGACCGCAAATATGAGTGAAAAACTTGCTAACCCAGCACCGCTCGGATTATTGGGCTTCGGCATGACGACTGTTCTGCTCAACTTTGTTCACAATGCTAGGCTAGGTCCAATAGACAGCATGATTTTAGGGATGGGTATATTCTACGGCGGCTTGGCCCAAATTTTCGCAGGAATGCTTGAATACAAGAGAGGCAATACATTCGGAACAACAGCGTTTACTTCGTATGGACTGTTTTGGCTTTCGTTCGTGGCGTTGAACTGGCTTGGAGTAAGAGACGTTGCGACCCGCGGAGTGTGGCCTTTCATTGGTGGCGCCACGCCTTGGACTGTCAGCCAAGAAGCATTCGCAGCTTACTTCTTCATGTGGGGACTTTTCACCTTCATTATGTTCTTTGGCACACTCAGGACTAACCACGCCCTGCAATTCGTTTTCATGAGCCTTGCGATACTCTTCTTCCTACTCGCAGTCAAATCAGCGCTTCTAGCCTACACATCAGTCTCAGTTTCAAGCTTAGAGTGGTTCACCCGAATAATCGGCGTTGAAGGCATAATCTGTGGTTTCAGCGCCATCTATCTGGCACTCGCCGAAGTCCTGAATGAAGCACATGGAAAAACCATATTGCCCATTGGAAAAGTATCGTGAACTGAGCATCTTGTTTTGGTTTGTTGTTTTTTGGAGGCGGTTAGGCTTCGTTTGGTTCGTCAATTTGGTTGTTTTTTGTTGTTTTTTCTTGTTTTCTGGTGTTGTGGGTAAGTTTTAATTAGTTTTTGTGATATTTTGTTATTTTTTGTTATTTGCGTTTGGGTTTGGTTGGGTGGAGTGTGTGTGGCGTGAGTGGTGTGGGTGAGGTTTTTGTGGCTCGGGTTATTTCTGATGGTAAGGTGACTGTGCCTCGGCGTGTGCGTGAACTGCTTAGAATTGTGGGAGTTATGTGATTGAGGTGTGGGAAAATGTTATTAGGTATAGCTCCCTGTACCTAGTATGGGTACCCATACATGTATTTTGATCCGAGACCTAAGACTAGAAAAGAGGACTTGTTCGATCGTGAGAGGGAACTGGAGCACAATAGCAGCTAGGGTTCTCTCACTCCTAGATAATATATTTTATCCGACAAGGTTGATATTCTTCGGCAGCTGGTCGTTTTGCTGAAGGTAATATCAAGATGACTGCTTTACGGCATGGGTTGTGGCGCATCGGCTTCATGCTCTGCGACCGCTGCACCATCAAAAAAGACGCTCACGAGTAACTCGTCAAGGAACGAGCCAAACACATTATCATTCTACATCTTTGCCATCATCATTCGGTTTAGCTTCTCCGAAGATTTTATTAGGTGAAGGTTTCCTTTCATAGAGCCTCACGATAAAGGAAGCCTTGAACAAAAAATGTCAAAACCACCTAAATGGGTCAAAGAGGATCCAAACAACAAATACGTATTCTGGCCCAACGAGGAAATGAAGAAACAGGCATGGATAAGCGACGAAAGCATTTACAAAGAAGCAGCAAAAGACCCCGTGGCTTTCTGGGCTGCAAAATCCAAAGAAGGGCTGGAATGGTTCAAAGAATGGACCAAAACCTACGAGTGGAATCCTCCCTTCTACAAATGGTTTGTAGATGGAAAAATCAACGCATCATACAACGCTCTGGATAGACATATCAGGACTTGGCGCAAGAACAAAGCGGCAATAATCTGGGAGCCTGAACCCCCAAACGAACAGGGCAGAGTCCTAACCTACCAAGATCTTTACCGAGAAGTCAACAAGTTCGCAAATGTTCTCAAGAGCTTAGGCGTTAAGAAAGGTGATCGCGTCGGCATTTATCTGCCTATGATTCCAGAAGTTCAGATAGCCATGCTTGCCTGCGCACGCATAGGTGCAGTTCACAGTGTGGTCTTTTCAGCCTTCAGCGGGCAGTCTCTCAAAGACCGCATGGAGGATGCAGAAGCCAAGGTTCTGGTTACTGCTGACGGCTACTATCGAAGAGGCAAAATCGTTGATCTCAAGAGCCAAGCGGATATTGGCATGCAAGGCACTACAATCAAGCACATCGTGGTTGTCAAGAGAACAGGCAGTCAGGTAGATATGGTTGAGGGCAGAGACTTTTGGTGGCACGATTTGATGGCTAAAGCACCGTTGTACTGTGAGCCTGAGCATATGGACAGCGAAGACATGCTCTACACTCTTTATACAAGCGGCACTACAGGCAAACCTAAAGGTATAGTGCACCACACAGGCGGATACTTAACAGTTGCCTACTGGACAGCAAAATGGGACTTCGACCTCCACGATGAAGATATTTTCTGGTGCACAGCCGACATAGGCTGGGTTACGGGACACACCTACGCCTGCTACGGACCCCTCTTGATTGGAGCTACAATCCTCGTCTATGAAGGTTCATTGGATTATCCTGACTTTGATAGATGGTGGGCGATAATAGAGAAGTATGGCGTCACAGTTTTCTACACGGCGCCAACTGCCATAAGAATGATACTAAAATGGGGAGAAGAATACCCAAAGAAGCATGACTTGAGCACCTTGCGACTTTTGGGCACCGTCGGTGAACCAATCAACCAAGACGCCTGGATGTGGTACTTCAAACATATAGGCCACGAAAGATGCCCAGTAATCGACACTTGGTGGCAAACTGAAACTGGTGCAACGCTAATTAACTCTCTGCCAGGCATAGGACCCTTCATACCGACGGTTGCAGGCAGAAGTTTCCCCGGTACCACGCATGACATTCTTGATGAAGCAGGAAAACCAGTGAAAATCGGCGAAGGCGGCTACCTCGTACAAAAAAGCCCCATTGCTCCAGGCATGCTGAGAACAGTTTTCAAAGATCCTGAACGTTACAAGACGCAGTATTGGAGTGTTTATGGTCCGGAAATCTACTACACCAGTGACGGTGCCATCCGATGGGATGAGATGGGAAACATTCGACTGACTGGCAGAGTAGATGATGTTATGAAGGTTGCGGGACATAGGCTTTCAACGGCTGAAGTTGAGAACGCCTTGACACAGCATCCTGCAGTTGCCGAGTGCGCAGTAGTGGCAGCTCCACACGACATCAAAGGCGAAGTTCCAGTGGCTTTCGTGACTTTGAAGGAAGGAATGAAACCTTCAACAGCGCTTGAAGGAGAGCTTTCACAGACTGTCGTCAGAGTGATTGGACCCACGGCTAGACCAGAGAAAATAGTGTTGACAGAAGCGTTGCCAAAGACTAGAAGCGGGAAAATAATGAGGCGCATACTCAAAGCCCTTGTTAAGCATGAATCTGTTGGCGACACAACGACATTAATGAACCCCGAGGCAGTGGAAGAACTCAAGCAAAAAGTGGGTTAACTCGAAGATCTGAAAAATCGCTTGGCTTTTTCTATTCTTTCCTAGCCAAGTAATCGCTCCCACGGTCACGGTCGTGACGAGAGTCTTATATGTCTTATAGTTATAAATAATATTAGAGGAGATCTGACGCTTTGACGTGTAGATTTTTCAAGAGAGAAAAGGGAGAGGTCAGCAGGAATCTTTGCATGGCAGAAGTGGCTATTATGGGAGAGGCAGGAGATCCTTATAGTCCTTCTGATGATGAAGTGTTCGACTATTGCGTTTCAGAAAAAAAATTCCAGGATTGTCACCGCTTCCAGTGGGTTCAAAGAGAAAAAGACAAGGCAGTGCTAAGAAGCCAATTCTAGCCCTTCTCATTCCTATTGGGAATCTTGAGCTCGAACTATTCAGCCGCCTCTTCGCTGTGTCACTCAAAGGACTACGTACTTTCTGTTGATGGACTCCATATCTGCGAAAACATTTAAAGCGATGCTTCACGTTTAGCATAAAGGTTCAAGCTGATGTTGGTCGGTTACTATGAGTTCAGCATGGCATTCAATGGACAAGGATGCAGTTCTGCAGGCTTTGAAAACTACACCATCAGGCATTGCTAGTGAAGAGGCAAAAGAACGCCTGAACCAATATGGATACAACGAGCTGGTGGAGAAGAAGCGCAGAACAGCCTTGCAGATGTTTCTAGGCGAGTTCAAAGACATCTTCATACTTCTCCTGATATTTGCTACAATCGCCTCAGCTGCAATTGGATACTACGAGTTGTTGCAAGGGGCGTCGGAAGGCGTTCTTGACGCATTTACAGATGCCATAACAATTGGGATAATAGTTGTCCTCGTTGCAATTGCAAGTTTCGTTCAGGAATACAGGGCGGAGAAGGCACTTGACGCCCTGAAGAAGT
>Ga0315308_1001320_pt1 | contig 14274 bp, 14 predicted proteins | sample TDP3_MG_FD_203078 | JGI IMG/M metagenome (GOLD analysis project Ga0315308, IMG submission 203078) | Freshwater sediment microbial communities from Lake Towuti, South Sulawesi, Indonesia - TDP3 | ecosystem: Environmental > Aquatic > Freshwater > Lake > Sediment | place: Indonesia: South Sulawesi... | reverse complement strand
TGTGGACTGCTCTCACTGGTTTTCTAATCGATGCCTATGGCTCCTTCAACCCTGCGTGGATTCTCAGAGCAATCCTAGGATTCATCGCACTCTTCCTAATCATATTGGCTTCCCTACAAAGATCACCTCACTAGCCGAGTTCGATATTCCCTCATTCAAGATTAGCGCTGGCTAACGTCTTCGATCAAGATCATTATTGACAGCTTGACTTTTGGAGCTGATATGCCGAAGTATGCCAGCCAAATAGCGTCTTGGATCGCGAAGCCAAGCGCCCAATCATGGCCCGCGCTCAAGACCACCTGCGTCAATCGAAAACAGGTATTATCCTGCGTCCGTCAGGAATAACAGCCACGGTCGCCTCTCTACCCAGTTGGCTCTCTGCCATTGCCATTGCCCTTCCAATAGACGGAGCCACTTCTATGAAGGTGCCTTTCAAGTCATCGTTGATCCCTGTGACTGCTATCAACTGGCAGTCAAGCTCAGCCACAGCTTTTGAAAACAAATAGCTGCTCGAAGACGGAACCGCTCCATATTTCGCAGAGTGATCCTGCTTCTGAAACCGTTCGTATAGATCCTTGAGGATGTCTTCTGGCTTCCGCTCGCTTAGGCTCTTGCGTGAGCTTTGGTCCTCCACTCCCCATCCGTCTTGACACTCTCCGACAAGAATGATCGTCCCCCCGGGCCTCACACACTCCATGGCGGGCACTATGCTCTTCTTTGTCTGGCAGAGATCGAAGTCGTAAGGATACCCGCCGGCGCTTGCTACAACGATATCGGCCTTCTGCTTCTCCTTGGAAAGACGGTACTGGTATGTCTTAGCGGACATCTTGCAGGCAGCTCTGTTCGCCTTCTCCATTTCTCCGCAAAAGATCCCTGAATATGTGTCGTCCGGGTTGAGTGCCACATCCGCGATCCAGTGCAGACCTACCCTACGGGCGAACTCGATGGCATCTTCACTTAGAGCGTTGCCGTCCAGTACACCTAGCTTGCGACCGGGGCTCAGTAGCAGAAAATGGTTGTGGGCAATAGCCCGCTCCGAGGCAACACCGGGCATGATGATCTTGCGGCCTCCCGTGAATCCGAGAAGGTAGGTCGGCTCCACGAACCCGATTGCGATGCGCGCATCGTAATCCATGACCCTCTTGTCTACCTCGATGGGTGTGCCGAATGATGTGACGCCACCTGACCACATAGGCCCGTTAGCGTCGCTCTGAAGAACGTTGGTTCCTCCGATGTGATCTTCTAGTTCTTTGGAGGTCATTGGCCGATGCATGCCCAGGCCTACGATGACCTCTGCCTTAGCCCCCAAGTCTTTCAGCCTTCGCTCAATGATGTTGACGAGGGCTCTGGGGGATGGTCGAGTTATGTCCACGGTCAAGATGAGCACACGATTGCCATTCCTGATCACGTCCTCGAAGCGAGGGCCGTAGCAGTTCTCCATGGCTTGGCTCAAGGATTTATTGACATCATGCAGCGCAGGCTGGGGATTGGGCTCTATGATCCCTATCAGACGTTCCTGAGCTATGTCGAAACTCACTTTTCCCTTTCCATACTTCAGATCTATGGTCCTGTTCATCTGAGAATCGTCCTAACTGACTTTCTGCCTCGCCGGAAATATAAGATGTTTCAAGATGCGCTGAGAGAGAAACTGATCTAAAGTGATATAGGCTACCTGAAAGCCTTTCAGTGGGATAGACATGCAGAGCGAGCTGATCCTTCAAGTAGTTGTGAACGGATTTCTCGCGGCCGGCGTCTACATGCTTGTCGCAGTAGGACTCAACATGATCTACGGCGTGATGCGTGTATTCAACTATGCTCAAGGGGAACTTCTGATGCTGGGCATGTACGCGGCATACTGGATGAATGTAACTCTGAATCTTAGCCCATACGTATCTCTTCCTGCCGTCGTTCCTCTTCTTTTCGTGGTTGGATTAGGGATCCAAAGGGTCATAGTAGCCCCCCTCTTCAAACATAGACTGCCTCCCGAAAGTCACGTTCTCACAATGATAGGATTGATCTTCGTTCTTCAGTATTCAGCCATGCTCGCATGGACAAGCGACTACAGAAATGTGGTTGTGCCCATAGCAACAACATCCATAAGCATCCCGCCGTTCCAAGTTCCCATCGGAAGACTGATCGCCTCCCTCGCTTCGGTGTCAATTGCAGTTGCACTGTTCTTCTTCTTCAAGTACTCCAAGATGGGCAAAATCATTCGAGCAACCTGTCAAGACAGAGAAGCCGCCGTCTACATGGGTATCAATATTGACAGAGTCGAAGCCATTACTTTCGGAATTGGAGCGGCATTGGCAGGTGTCGCAGCAGGCCTACTTCTCCCGTTATATTATGTGAATCCATTCGCCGGCTTTCCATTCACAATCATCTCGTTCATCATAGTCACTCTTGGTGGACTTGGAAATTTCATTGGAGCGATAGTTGGCAGCCTGATCATAGGGATGATAGAATCTGTTGTGGGTTTCTTCATAAGTGCGGAAATCGCTAGTGCTGTAGCCTTTACAATCTTTGTCTTGGTACTGTTTCTAAAACCTTCGGGACTCTTCGAGGAATGATCAAGCAATGAAAACATCAATGTTTTGGAAGATACCGTGTCCGCGCAATCTACTGATCGTGACTGTTTTGGCCGCAGTTGTTCCAATCCTGCCTTTGCCGTCGTATGTCTTTCACATCTTGATAATGCTGCTATTTTTCTCATATCTCTCTACTGCGTGGACAATAGTTAGCGGATATGGCAAGCAAATCTCCCTTGGGCACTCGTCTTTTGTGGGGTTAGGAGCTTATGTTCCAACGTTGCTTCTAGTATACTTCGGAATAACTCCTTGGTTCGGAGCAGCAGCTGGTATTGCTGTCTCCCTTACCGTTGCGTTGCTAATAGGGTTTCCAGCGTTCAAATTCGGCCTAAGGGGCCCGCATTTCTCATTTGCAACAATGGCGTTGCCAGCGATCTTGGAATCTATCTTTATCAGTGCAAGGAACGTAACTGGCGGTTCTCTAGGGATATCAATTCCCTACAAGGAGTCGTGGGTCTATTTTCAGTTCGCGTCAAAGATTCCCTACTACTATATCGCGCTCTTGATGTGGTTTCTCGCAGCCAACCTAGCGTTTAGCATTGAGCGAAACTGGTTCGGCTACTACCTTATGGCGATCAGAGAAGACGAAGATGCTGCTGGAGCCGTCGGCATAAACGTCACTAGATGCAAACTGATCGCGTTGCTTCTTAGTGTAGCATTGACGGCGTGGGGAGGAGTGTTCTATGCTCAATACAATCTGTACATAGATCCTGCAACGCTCTTTGGTCTTCCCTTATCATTTCAGATCGCCACTACTTCGACAATAGGAAACCCCAAGAGATGGATAGGACCTACCATAGGAGCACTCGTACTCGTTCCCTTCTCAGAGATTCTCAGAATACTTACGGGAGCCACTTTCGGTAGCCTATCTTTTCTGTTCTATGGTGCTCTGCTCATGATCGTCGCAAGGTTCCTGCCGGACGGCCTCCTCGGCCTAATGACCAAAAGGGCGAAATGAGGTTTCCGAAATGGCCCTACTAGATATTCAAACAGTCACCAAAAAGTTCGGAGGACTTAGTGCTCTGCGGAATGTCGATTTGAAACTCGAAAAGGAAGAGATAGTTGGGTTGATCGGACCAAACGGATCCGGAAAGACGACCCTCATAAACGTAATCGCAGGCTTCTACAAGCCGGACACTGGAAAAGTATTCTTTGATGGGCACGAGATCACAGGTCTCTATCCTCACGAGATTGCCTACAGAGGGATTGTCAGAACGTTTCAGCTCACACGACCATTTGGGAACCTGTCAGTTTTGGAGAATGTCACTATCGGAGCATTACTGAAAAAAAGAACAGTTGAAGAGGCCGAACGTGAGGCCTTAGAAATCCTACGATCGATCGAACTCTACGAGATGAGAAACTCACGGTCAAAAGACCTCACCACGGGCAACAGAAAACGGCTTGAGCTTGCTCGAGCTCTGGCCGTGGGGCCAAGGATTCTTCTCTTGGACGAAGTTCTCGCAGGGCTGACAACGTCAGAAGCTCAGTCGATTCTCTCATTGCTTGACAAACTCAGAAGGGAACATGGAGTTTCCTTCCTTATCGTAGAGCATATTGTCAGGGCAATTATGACCATATCTGACAGAATTGCCGTCTTAGACGCTGGAGAAAAAATTGCGGAGGGAAAGCCGGACTCTGTCGCTGCAGACGAAACTGTGAGAGCTATCTATCTCGGAAAGGAACTCGTGTAGGTGAACTGCCTCATGCTTGAGCTGAGAAATCTATCCGCAGGATACGATGATCTGATAGTTCTGCGAAATATCAATCTAAGAGTGGAAAAGGGCGAGAAAGTCGCTGTGATCGGACCGAACGGAGCAGGCAAGAGTACGCTGCTGAAGAGCATCGTCAGGTCTGTCGATATCAGAGCAGGGCACATCACATATCGTGGCGAGGACATAACTTCGCTTACTTCTCATGGTAGGGTTCGCAAAGGAATATCTCTAGTTCCTGAAGGACGGAAGCTATTCCCGAAAATGACTGTCCTAGAGAACTTGCAGGTTGCGTCATACGGTGTTGGAATGAACCAAGAGGACTACCAGAAGCATCTTGAGCAAGTGTTCCTGATTTTTCCGCGGCTTGAAGAACGTCTGTCACAGAAGGCTGGGACGCTGAGCGGAGGTGAGCAGCAAATGGTTGCGATCGCCAGAGGATTGATGTGCAACCCGCAACTTCTACTCTTGGACGAACCGTCTCTCGGCCTTGCACCCAAAGTCATAGACGAAGTTTACCAGGTGCTTGAGAAACTGATCGATGCAGGACTGACAATACTTGTCGTGGAACAGCATGTTTTTCGTGTGTTGAACCTTGCAGATCGAGCCTATCTTCTTGAGAGAGGCGAAATCACGAAGGAAGGGATCGCTCAAGATCTTCTGAAGGATCCGAGTATTGGAAAGGCTTATATTGGCTAGGAGTCGCACTTTCGATTGGAATGAGAAAATGTTCTTCACAAATCAGCGAGCAATAACTAAGATCCAATCCATCATTATCGCCGTGATCATCATTGTGGCTGGCGTCGGCGGATATTTCGCCTACTCAACTCTGACTCGGCCCAAAGTCGAAGAGATCCGTGCCGGAGTTCTGTTCCCTCTGACAGGTGCCTACGCTCCCTTTGGTGAGGACTGCAGAAAAGGAGTCATGCTAGCAATTGACATGCTCAACGAAGAAGGCGGCATACAAGGGGTCAAGATTCGCGCCATCGTCGGAGACTCACAAAGTGACACCAAAGTCGCAGTCAGCGAAGCGGAACGACTAATTACGGTCGAGAAAGTTCACATTGTGCTGGGCTCGTATGCGGGCCCGCTTGCCATGGCGATAGGCGGAGTCACTGAGCGAAACAAGACCCCGTTCTTCGAACTCATTGCTGCTCCAAACGAGCTGACCCTAGGCAAGGACAACCAATACACATTCAGATTCGGGCCGATGGGGCTCTACTACGGGTACGTTGCGGTGGATTTCCTGAAGCAATATGCCATTCCGAAACTAGGCTGGGATGCAAGTAAAGTCAAAGTGGCGATCGTTCACGAAGACGGAGCATATGGTGCCAGTGTCGCTGCCGGAGACGAAGAGCGCGCAAAGGAGCTGGGCTTGAATGTGGTCATCAAGGAGGCATACTCTTCAAGAGCCACAGATCTCTCAGCGTTGATAACCAAGCTGAAGGCAGCAAACCCCGATGTTCTACTAGTAACATCATACGCTGTAGATGGGCAGCTATTCATCCGACAGTCATCTGAGCTGGGATTCAATCCGAAACTATTCATAGGGCACAGTGCGGGATACGAGTTGCCGGTCACAGCAGGCGCTGTTGGTGACAAAATCATAGGAGTTCTCGCAGTTGGCTTCCCAGTAACCGCAATGAACACGAAGGTGCTCCTGCCGAACGTGTTGAAGGACAGGACAACCTTCCTTAGCAGATACGCAGCGAAGTTCGGCGGAATTCCTGCCAGTTGGGGTGCAAAGGCATTCAGTGCAGTCTACCATGCTCTTAGAGATGCGTTGAACAAGGCAGTGACCAAATACGGTGATGTGAGTGCGGATAGCCTTCGAAAGGCCTTCCTCGAAGTGGACATCCCGAAGGGAGGGACCTTCGTGGGCTTTGGAGTGAAGTTCTTGGGTTCAGGTACACGGGCACCCGGAGAAAATGAGAGAGCAACATTGCATCCGGTCTGTCAGTGGTTCAACTCTACAGAAACAGGATTCGTGGCCGTCTGGCCTAGCGATTTCGCTCTGAGAGATCCGGTCCTGCCAAAGCCACCGTGGTAGCAGCCATCTACCCCCCTTTCTTTTTTGCGTTCTCACCGCAAATCAGGCCGGACCATCGGCTGAGTTCCCGAGCCCTATAACATTTATTAGCTCTCTGGTTCGCATCAACTCACTACTAAGCCACAAAGGTGAATATGGTTGAATCGTCCGGATCTTAGAGGAATAATTCCTGCCACAGTTCTCCCAATGAAAGAGGACTTCTCCATCGACGAAGATTCTCTTGCCAACTACATGAAGTGGATGTCGAAGTTCAAGATCGGTGGTCTCGCAATAAATGTCGACACAGGCGAGGGCCCACATCTCTTTCCTGAAGAGCGTGTCAAAGTCTTAGAGGTTGTGTCTGACATCGCAAGGGCTCCCATAATTGCCGGCTTGACTTCCCGTTTCACGGCTGAAGCCGTTCAGATGGCTCTCGATGCGAAGAAAGCTGGCGCAGACGGACTGCTGATGTTTCCGATACCCGCCTTCGCCGGTCAACCGCTCGATCCTGACCTGCCATATCAATACCACAAGATTGTTGCCGAGAAAGCAAACTTGCCAATGGTGCTGTTCCAACTCCAACCCGCACTAGGAGGCATCGAATTCAGCCCTGAGTGTTTGATGAAGCTCATCGAGATTGAGCAAGTAGTGGCAATAAAGGAAGCATCGTTTGATGCCAAGAAGTATGCTGACACGCTTCGGACGCTTAGACACGCATCTAGGAAGATCAACATGCTAACCGGAAATGACAATTTCATCTATGAGTCGTTCATTCTTGGCGCTGAAGGAGCTCTCATTGGATTCGGTACGCTAGCCACAGACCTGCAGGTGGAAATGTTTGAGCTCGTTCAGAAGAAGAGGCTTGATGAGGCGAGAGAGATCTCTAGCAGATTGCAGCCTCTTATTGATGCGATCTTCGCACCTCCAGTTAGAGACTACAGAGCAAGGACAAAAGAGGCTCTCGTGATGCAAGGAGTCATCAAGCACGCCTACGTGCGTCCACCTCTTCTTCCAGTCAGCGAATCAGATCGATCAAGAATCAAGAACGCTCTCAAGAAGGCCGGCTTGCTGTAAGCCGCGGAGCCGCATGGCCCTGTTGGTGTTGATCAATGGTCGATCTAAGCGTAGAAATAGCAGGAGTAAGGTTCAAGAATCCAATAGTTGTGGCTTCCGGTACTCCAACCACTTCAGCATCGGCGATGATCAAGTGCATCGAGGCAGGCGCTGGAGGAATTGTAGGCAAAACTGCAACATATGACCCGATGCACCAAATTCAGCCACGCCCACGATTCAGCCTAATACATGCCGACGACATCTTTCGGGAACGCTTCTTCTCTCTATCTTCCATTGAGCTCATGGCAGATCTGACGCCTGAGCAATGGGCAAAAGAGATCGAGAATACAAGAAACACGGCGGAGAAACATGGATGTGCGCTGATCGCAAGCATAGCTGGAAGAGATTATGAAGAATGGGAGAAACTAGCGAAGCTGATGGAGAACAGTGGAGCGGACATGATCGAGCTGAACCTTTCGTGTCCGCACATAGAGCCTGGTGAATCAGTCCTGATGGGAAGATCAGCTGGCACAAGTCCTGAATTGTCAGAGAAAATCGTGAGGACCGTGAAAAAGTCAACGACCCTGCCGGTCATCGGCAAGTTGACTCCTGATGGAGCAAGCCCAGTCGTTTTGGCAAAAGCCATGGTTCAAGGAGGTGCCGACGCCGTCGTGGCTACTGCACGTTTCCAGGGACTCGTGATAGATATTGATTCGATGCGCCCGGAGCTCTGGGGAGGCTATGGAGCCTACGGTGGCTCTTGGATGACCCCCATAAGCTGTAAATGGATCGCCCGACTAGTGGAAAGCAAGATCGGGGTTCCGATTTTCGGGTCAGCAGGGGCAGCCAATACGGAGGATGCAATCCGCTTCCTACTCGTAGGTGCAGACGCAGTGCAGATGTGCACGGCCGTGATAGTCAAGGGACTTTCCCTCATTCCTCAAGCTTTGACTGGTCTTGAGAAGTGGATGTCGAAACACGGATTTGATGAGATCACATCCTTTCGTGGAGCAGCTTTGAGAAATATCGTGCCTTTCGAGAAACTCGACAGAACATCAGACCTTAGAAGCTCTGTAGACACCTTGAAGTGCATAGGATGTGGACGTTGCGCGGCTTCATGCTTCTATGAAGCCGCCACTATGGTGGACAAGAAGGCCAAGATCAATGCCGATTCATGTGTTGGTTGCGGATTGTGCGACGCCATCTGTCCTGTAGATGCTATCGCTTTGAAGAAGATCCATTAAGGTGCGTGAGGCCACGCTGATCTGGTTGAATGCGGCATTGAACTGGAGATCTCATTATGCTTGAGATAGCGAAGGCAACATGGCCTGAAGCAGAGAAGGCATTCAAAGAGAAGAAACTAGTGATCATTCCTCTAGGCGCCATGGAGGAACACGGGTATCATCTTCCTCTAGCGACTGACACTATACTGGCCGAGTTCATAGGGCGAGTAGTTGCTGAAAGACTTGACTCGATCTTGATGCCTGCAGTCAACTATGGCTACGTCCTGTTAGCAAGAAACTTCCCTGGTAGCATCCAACTCAAGGAAAGCACTCTGAACGCTTTCTTTAATGATGTCTGTAGAGAACTCTACCGACAGGGAGTAAGGCGTGTTGTGGTGATCAATCAACATCTTCCGAACGCATCCATCTTGAGAACTCTCTCGCAGCGACTATGGGATGAGATCGGGCTCAGGCTTCTATGCGTTACCCTTCCCGGCATCTCTGAGATTGCGAAGGAGGTTTGTGAGTCAAGGCAATGGCATCCTGCGATAATCCACTCGGAGGAAATTGAAACCTCTCTCATGCTAGCTGTTGAACCCAAACTCGTTCGCTTGGAGAAGGCTGTGAAAGAGTACCCGCCAGTACCTAAATCCCTAGATAGCCTGCCGATACCTTGGAAGGAGTTCTCCAAGAGCGGAGCGTTCGGCGATCCGACAATTGCCACTGGTGAAAAAGGCCACAAGATCTTGAAACGGTTAATTGACAATATCGTAGAAATCATCATCTCATCTGAGAAAGAAGCGCCCTGAAAAGCGGTTCACAGCCACGTTTCTAGTACTGTTGAATCTTCGAGATTGGTCTGTGAACAGAACATGTACTGACTGTACTTCTTGCAGACTATTAAGTCGCCGGGACTGCATATTACCCAGATGGTCTAAATGGAAAAAGTGCGAATCGGAATAGTGGGCTCAAAGTTTGCCGCGACTCTGCACATCCAAGCTTACAAAAGAAACCCTTATGCTCAGATTGTAGCAGCAGCCTCACCTGGCCCTGCGCTACCTGGGTTTTGCAACGAACACGGGATCCCATCTTGCTATAGTGACTATCGAGAGATGTTGGAAAAGGCGAAGATCGATGTGGTAGACGCATGTGTGCCCAACTTTCTGCATGGAGAAGTGGCCGTCGCAGCAGCAGAATCAGGTAGGCATGTCATAGTCGAGAAGCCTTTGGCCACGACTCTTGAAGATGCTGACGCTATGTTGGAAGCATGTACAAGAAACAAAGTGAAACTGATGTACGCAGAGGACTGGATATTCGCTCCAGCTCTCCAAAGAGCAAAGTCCATCTGCAACGAGGATGGCATAGGCGAGATTCTCTACATTAAGGCAAAGGAAACCCATTCTGGCTCACACTCCCCGTACGCTCAGAAGATCAAGTTCTGTGGTGGTGGATCAATGATACATCTCGGCATCCATGCCGTAGGATTCGTCCGCTGGTTCAAAGAAAAGGAAGTCGTAGAAGTTATTGGAAAGACTAGTGGCGGAGGTGCAAGAAACCTGAAGCTTCACTCTATGGAAGGGGAGGACTGGGCTGCGGGCATCTTAACCTTTGAAGATGGCTCGTTCGCTATGGTGGAAGGCAACTACATTACTCTTGGTGGGCTGGACGATGCAGTTGAAATCTATGGGAGCAAAGGCCTCATGAAGATCAATCTTTCACAGGGATCACCTATCTCAGTCTACAGCTCTGAGGGCTATAGCTACGCTGTCGAGAAGGCTGAAACTACAAAGGGGTGGACCAGGCCCGCAGTAGACGAGAAATGGTCTTTGGGCTATCCAAGTGAGATCTCCCATTTCATCGACTGCGTAAGACTCGACGAAGACCCTATGCCGGGTGTACGTGGTGTGGATGGACGAGCTGCTCTTCAGATTGTATTAGCAATATGCGATTCTGCTAGGGAGCGAAGATCAATCGAGTTGTCATAGAAAGCTCGCACGACGGACCGAACCTACGTGCTAGAGTGTCCAACGAATAGCTTGTGAGGAAGATGGGACTATACTTTTGCTAGGAAGTTCTCGTAGTTGGCTACGAGATACTTGCTGCCTTTCCGGACTACCTCGTGTCCCTCCTTCTCTAAGAGCTTCTTCTGCCCCTCGACACCGCCTGGATACTTCTCATTTATCACTCCACCTCTCTTCAGCGTCCGCCAATAAGGCGTAAGGTTCACTTCACCTCTCTGCCTTTGCTCCTCAGCCGCGTTGGCTGCAATATAGGCAAAGATGCCAGTAGTAATCGGACAACCAATGGTTGCGCCGTGCTTTCTCGCCAGAGCTGCACGAATCTCATTAATTGTGATGAGTCTTCCTTCGGGCACGCTCCTCATGATCTCGTGAACTTCTATCGGTGCTGGAATGACCACCGTGCCGGTTCCCCACCTCTTGCTCATCTTGCGGGTGATTTTTACTACTCTTGGGAAATCCTTACTGTCCAGCAGTTTTTCACACCAGCTCTTTTTCCCCGGCATAACCATCTCTCAAGATCAGATCAGCTCTCAACATCAATAAAAAGGTAAGCGACGTAGACAGTCGAATAGAGACACATACTTGCTGCCTTACATGTCGGATAAGTTGCCGGTGCAGACATTGCAGAAGTGACGCTTGAGGTAGCAGTGTGAGGCCATGTCTGATAGCTCTTCAAACAAAAATGCTCGTTATCCGTTATGAATCAACCTCGGAACTATTCACTTGACTGGAGGCTTGGCTCCCGGAGGATACTTTGCCTTGATCTCCTCTACTAGCTCGGTAAGCCACTTAACAACAAATGTCACCATTCTTCTACCCTTTTCCGCAGTGGCACGAGTAGGGTATCCCACCACTCCATACTTCAGATGCTTGTACTCCGGATGCGAAACTGTGGCGTAGAACGTTCGGATGTGGCTTCTGATCAACGTGCCCGGTCCGGCTAGCCACTTCCTATCGATAAGCGATTCTGGAGGCTCATCGTGAGCCTTAGTCATGTCAACTTGATCAGGTATCAAGTACAACCCCAGAGACGTTTCAGCCTCGTCCGCATGTATCATCGGCGTTTCAAGTATCCTGCCAAATTCTTCCTTCCCTATCTCCCAAATAGTGGGTGCCACCACGAAGAAACCTTCATGAGCCAGCCTCTGGACAGCGCTGGCAACAGCCCATTCCTGTCCGTGGCAGTTGAAAAATATGAACTTCCCATAGCCCGCATCCGAGGCCCCGCGAACAACATCAACAAGGAGGTTCACGAAAGTTTCTTCTCTCAGCGGAACCGTGCCTGCATAATGCCAGTGCTGGTATGGATGTGCGCCGTACCATGGGCAGGGCAGAAGCATCACACCTGTATTCTCAGCAACCATCTCGGCTATCTTCGTGGCATGGTAGGAATCCTCCCCAGTCGGGAGGTGCTCCCCGTGCTGTTCTACGGATCCAAGAGGCAGAAACGCGATATCACATTTCTTTGCATGTTCGACAATTTCTGGTCTTGTAAGGTTCTGCCACCACAATTTCCTCTTCTCCCTCAACAAGAACTCGTCACCCGCACCGATGACAGGTACATGCAGATATATCTAACCTGCGAGGATACCATCAATAGTTCAAGGTGTAGTGCTAGAACTCTCAGTTCGCTGAGGCATCTTGCAAGGCATGAGAAGTCCGCTCATATCCGTCTGCGAATGAGAAGAGGTCTGTAGATGGTCGAGATCAGTTACGGTGTGTTCCCAAACGTCAGGGCCGGCTGGGAGTCAACAAGGTTCGTTGCTGTGGAGACCGAAAGGCTAGGTTACGACTCTTTGTGGCTGGCCGATCACTTGATGGGTCAGAGGCCGATCCTTGAGTGTTGGACCACGCTCTCGGCTCTCTCAAGCCTAACAAGAAAAATCAGGCTCGGTACAATGGTTCTGTGCAACTCCTTTCGCAATCCGGCCCTACTCGCGAAGATGGCCGCAACCCTGGACAACGCTTCAGGAGGAAGAGTCGAACTGGGCATTGGAGCAGGATGGAAACAAGAGGAATATGTCGCATACGGATACGAGTTTCCAAACTCAGCCAAGCGCGTCCGCCAGCTGGAAGAAGCCCTAATCATAATTGATAAGCTATGGAACGAGAGCCCAGCAAGCTTCGAAGGCAAGCACTTCAAGATATTTCAGGCATTCTGCGAGCCCAAGCCTATCCAGAAACCAAGAATCCCCATAACGGTGGGAGGAACAGGCGAGAAACTCATGCTCAGGCTCGTAGCCAAATACGCAGACCGATCGAACTGGTGGGTCTGCCCCAAGGAATTATTCTCAAGAAGGACCAAGATCCTAGACGAATACTGCGTCAGGTTTAGGAAGCGTCCAAAGATAGAGAAATCCGCAACAGCGCTCGTCAACATAGCCGAGAGTCAAGAACGACTGGCCAGGAACCTGAAGGAGTTTCATCGCGCTGAAGGATCCGACAAGCCGTATGAGGAGTGGCTGAAGCAGGTTTCGAACAGGATGATCTCAGGAACGCCAGAGCAATGCCTAGAGGAGCTGCATAGGTATGTGGATTTGGGGACCACATACTTCATGGTTAGACCGATAGACTTGCCGAATACAGAGGGACTCAAGCTTTTCGCAGAAGAGATTGTGGGCCGACAAATCTAGGAAGACTTCCTGAAGAGGAGTCGCCGAAGCAACAATGAAAGGTTTTGCGCTGAGCCTTCGTTTCTCTTCTTTCTCTTCCTCAGGTAGTCTTATGGATGATTGTGATTACTTGTTTTTCAAGCCGCACCTCATTCCTGAAGGAAGTAGTCCTCTTCATCATGGGGCAGCCATCTTCCTCGTCATGGGCTTAGCCACGATCATGAAGACACCTTGTGGGGAAGTGAGTCGAGATTCCTCAGTCCCCACTCTTCTCATTGGAGAGGGCGCGGTGCCTTGTTCTCTTTGGAAGCTTCTCTTTGCTGTGTCTCAGTGTGTGCGTCTTCAAGGTTCTTCAGTTTCATGCTTACTATCTTGGCGAGCCTCAGTCTTCTTGCGAAATGCTAAGAGCGAAGATCTTCTGCAAGCCTCACAGATGCGGAGATTTCTACTTCCCGGGATCGGCCCACCACAGAACTCACAGCGCGTGCCGTTCACTTGAATGACCAGCAAACAATCGGCTTTGGAGCATATGACACCACTTGCCGTTTCCAGCCGGAAGCTTTCATATCTCTCACAGTGCCGGCATTGCGCGACGTACACGCTCTCCTCTCGTTCAGGGCTCGAATAGAAAGGCTATTTGAGCCAAGAAAGCTCTATGTGGCCTGATGGTGTTCGGAATGGTGTTGGTTTTCAGAGAGAAGGTGCTCGATAGCTACCGTAGAAAGAACAGCGTACTATGCGTGGGTCTTGATCCGGCCCTCCCTTCGCAGAGAAGTAGTAACGTACTTCCCTCTAGGTATGCCAACCAGCGAGACGAGAACAAATCAAGACTCGATTTCTGCCTCTCCCTTGTTGAGCAGACATCGCCCTACTGTGTCGCCTTCAAGCCCAACCAGCAATACGTAGCCGGATTCGCCTCTAACGATCATCGAAACCTCACAGACGCCATAAAGGCTGCGGGGTGCTTCTCAATCCTAGACTACAAGCTGAACGATATAGGGGACACTGTTGAGTCGGCTATCTTTCACATCAAGAGATGGGG
>Ga0315308_1001319_pt1 | contig 14277 bp, 12 predicted proteins | sample TDP3_MG_FD_203078 | JGI IMG/M metagenome (GOLD analysis project Ga0315308, IMG submission 203078) | Freshwater sediment microbial communities from Lake Towuti, South Sulawesi, Indonesia - TDP3 | ecosystem: Environmental > Aquatic > Freshwater > Lake > Sediment | place: Indonesia: South Sulawesi... | reverse complement strand
TTGTTACTTCGGATAAGAGAGCGCCTGCCAAACTAGCTCCAGAAGCCGTGATGTAGAAAACTGTGCTGTAAGAAGATCTGGTTACGGGATTTACTGGAATACTTTCTATCAGCATTAATGTCATGTAACTCCATGTAAGAGCATTAAACAATAGAGTGAAAACTATCGCGAAGTCTCTTCGAGATATACCCAGAACCTCGAAACGAGGCCATTTCAACATTCCTGACACGGCAAGAATCTTCTAAACTAAATTGACAAATGAAGATTGCGAATTATGAATAAAGATTTAATAAAGAACATGGAGCAATTTGTAGACGTGTACAACAAGACTTAAAAACACATGTGTTGAGCAAATATACAGGAATAACATATGAAGAAGTACCCTAGGATCAAAGTCCGCTGGTCTTGGTGGCGTTAGCCCCTTTTACAGGTATTTGTTTCAATCAATGAGGAAAGCGTAGCTTTTACTAATTGCTTAAGTTGTGTTCCTTTAACTTTTTCTGTTCTTAATTTTGATATGGCATCTTTAGCTAGTTCACTCATAAGTTTTGCATACTTCTTGGGCACATCAGTTTGTTGAATTGTTTCAAATAGGAATTGGGCGTCCTTTCTTGTGACAGTCCTTTTGACGAGAACAGTTTCTAGTCTATCCTTAACCGCTGAACGTTGCAGACCAAAAAGCAATGGAAGCGGCAGAGACTCGTTACTGATTCTGCTGCGGCTCTCTTCAACATCAAGAATGTCTATCCAATCGTCCCTCAGAATAATGAGCATTCCCAATATTCTACCATATTCGCCAAGCGCTTTAACCTTTTTCGAAGATGCGCCACCTAAGATGGCACTTATACGTGTGTGAGCCTCAACGTCTGCTGCTTTCTTCCGCAGAACTCGAAGATACTCTTGAGGTGAAACATCTAGATTACGTCGGAATTGAAGCTCCAGCGCTTCAGCGTCTCCTAGTTCAAAGAACATATTCTTGACGACATCAATAATTATCCTCATCTTTTCAGATGATATGACCTTTTCAGGAATTTTGTTCAGCAGTGTTAAGCCTTTGAACAAGAGAGCGTCGCCGACCAACAGAGCTATATCTTTACCATATTTTCCATAAACCGTTGGTTTGCCATTTTTGATTTTTGACTGATCTATTATGTCGTCGTGCATGTCTATGGCGCCACTTATTAATATCATGGGAATGGCTACAGGAATCGTAACCTCCGGATCTCCGCCGACCGCTTCACAAGCTAGAGATAGAAGACTCGGTCTGGCTAAGTCGTGCCAATACTCGTTCATAAAATAGGATAGAGCCTCTCGGGCTTCCTTGCATTCAACCTTCTCCTGCAAAATTTCTTTTCTTGCCATTTCAAGAGCTTTTCTTCCTCGTCTTTTGAAGATTTTTTGGACTTGTTTCATGGCATCTTCTGGGCTGTCTTCTTTTTCTTTCATCGGCTTGTCCCCGAGCTCTTGCGTGTCTGCGCTCGTAAGAAGTCATTGTACGCATACAAGAGCTGCTTACCATCTTCTGTGATCTCGTAGATTTTTCTGGCACGGCCTTTCTGTAGTTCTCTTCTACTCTTCACGAGTCCCTTTGCCTCCAACTTGTTTAACATGGGGTAGAGAGCACCATGTCTAAGCTTGACCTTGTAGGACATCTCAGTTTTCTTGATGATGTCATACCCCCATGTGGGTTCAGCTTCAACGAATTGAAGAATGAGCATGTCGAGAAAACCTTTGGCGAATCGACGCGTGAGTTCATTGTTGAACTCTGCATTCGACTCTTCATCTTTCATTTTGTTTACCAGGTCGGTCTGTTTCGGTACATATTGACTATGATGTGACTTATTTGATTATGCTTGGATTTTGATGGAGTCTATGTGTTGATATGCCCAGATTATGTGCGAATCTTTATATTGGCGTTTAGACACTATAGAGTCTTGAATATGTCTAAAAATAGACATATTGTATCCGTGTAAAACCGAACAACTGTGCGACAAAACTACAAGAAAAAGGGGCGAAACAAGTTGGGCGGACCAAAAGCGCGGGAGGTTCAAATGAAACTTATGAGGGGCCTCCTTGACTTGGTGGTCCTACAGTTTTTGAGAGCCCATCCCATGCACGGATACCAAATAATCACCAGTCTGCGCAAACAATTCGGCGTGTACTTCGGCCCCAGCACCATCTATCCACTATTGTCTGTAATGGAAGAAAATGGGTACATCAAAAGCCACTGGGATCTGGAAAATGACAGACCCCGCAAGGTTTATGGCATAACACAACAGGGTTCAGAACTGCTAAATTGCACCGAAGATTCGTTAAGCCACATATACCGAAAGCTGGCGATAGGCACAGGCAAGATTCCGTTCAGCAACGACCTACCTCTAGGCGGCTTATTAAACGGCAAAAAACACCTAAACGGACAGCCCGGGCACTCAGGAAATACGTTGACGTGAAGGACAAAAGAGCATTAGATGCGGTCAGCGAAAAACAGAAAAATGATCTCCGTGCATGGGAAGGGCGACAACCACAGCATCCCAAACAAACGTCCCTAGAATCTCATTTTTTTGACTATGGATCCGACTATTTTAGCTTCGTTTAGACGCAGTTTATTTCGCTTTTAAATAGCTAATTTATTTATACATTTTTCTTTGCTGGGATGTGTTTGGAAGAAGCAGACGTTCTCATCCAAGGCTGCACTATACTAACCATGGATAATAAACAACCCATCATAAAGAAGGGCTACTTGACAATCAAAAACAAACTGATAATGGCTGTGGCCAAAAGGATCAAAGCTTCGTCATTGATCAAGGCTAAGGAAACAATAAGCGGCGCCGGAAAGGTAGCTATTCCAGGTTTAATCAACTGCCACACTCATGTTGCCACGACCCTATTCCGCGGGGTAGCCGAAGACAAACCGCTCGACACATGGTTGCGCAATATCATATGGCCCTTAGAAGCCAAACTGAAACCACTGAACATCTACGATGGTGCCCTCCTAGGCTGTTTAGAGATGATCAAGAGTGGCACGACGTCTTTTGCCGACATGTATTTTCATGAAGACATGGTGGCTAAGGCAGTGGAGAAAGCTGGGCTCCGAGCAGTGCTGGCGGAAGGCATCATCGAGGCTGGTGACAACGCAAGAGGTGAAAAAATGTTGAAAGACAGCGTGAATGTCGCCAGAAAATTCAATGGCTATGCCGACGGCAGAGTAAGCATTCTTTTGGGTCCACACGCAATTTATTCGTGCAGTCCTAACTTGCTCCGACGGGTTCGAGAAGCCGCGTTAAGGCTTAGAGTGGGCGTTCACATGCATTTGGCCGAGTCGTTGGAGATGACTCGGTCTTTGAAGTCAAAGTATGGGCTGAGCGAGGTCGAACTCTTAGAAAAAATAGGCTTTCTACACGGCTTAAGCACGTTAGCGGCTCATTGCATTTATCTCTCCGACGACGAGATGCGCATTCTAGCTGAACACGGGGTCAAGGTGGCTTACAACCCAGTTGCCAATATGAAACTCGGGATGGACGCAGCCAAGATTAACCGCCTTTTGAAATTGGGTGTAACCGTTGGACTCGGCACAGATGGGCCAGCAAGCAACAACTCGCTTGACATGTTTGAGACCATGAAGATCGCAGCCCTCTTCCAAAAGTCGTACTACCACGACGCCACAATTCTCCCGGCAGAAACCGTCTTGCACATGGCTACAACAGGTGGAGCCCGAGCCTTAGGGCTTGAAAAACAAATCGGTTCTTTAGAAGCTGGCAAAAAAGCCGACATCATTCTTCTCGACTTTGAAAAACCCCATCTGACTCCTAACCACAACCTCTACGCCAACATCGTGTATTCAGCTAGAGGAAGCGATGTAGACACAGTTATCGTAGATGGTAACATAATAATGGAAAAACGAAAGGTCAGAGCCCTCAAAGAAAAGGAGGTTATGGAAAAAGCGCAACGAACAGCCTTAAACCTGGTAGCCTCCGCCTAAAATACAGATTTTTCATCTAGCTTTTCAAAATTGAGTGAAAATTATTCGTTAAGAACAATAATATCTTTATAGAGTCACCCTGCATATTAAAACAAAGGTGCAGAACTTGCTCGAGCTAGTGGCAAACTTGCTCCTCCCCTTTTCTAGTTTGGCAAAAGACCGTACGCTCCCTTTTGCAGAAGAAATGGAGATGGCGGCAGTCTTCTGCATGGCGGAGTCTGACCGCAAAAAAGGCGAAGGCATAATCCTAAAGAGACCACAAGAAGAGCTGGTTTTCATCACTAAATCTTGTTACCCGATCTGGCTGGTTCCATGGGGCAGGAAAACTCTCCTCTTCGACGGATTGGGTGTGTCAACACGCACCTTACTTTACGAAGTGTTGCCAGACGTGAAGACGTTCATCAATGATATTCAGGGAAGCGCGGAGAAGCGTCAAGCCTATTCAGCCGCATTGACAGACCATGCTCACTATTTTCAATCTGTCAAAAGCGTAGAAGAAAAGACAATGCTAGGCTTAATTACGAGTCCAGACTTCATTCAAGACTTTAAAACCTACCTGACGGACGCAGAAGAGGCTGACGAATCCAAGATTAAAGAAGCCTGCTTGTCCCCGATTGTTGACGAATCCACCATATCCTCAGCGCTGAACGAACTCTCCGAGCTCAAAACTATACTGGAAAGCGACATTCAAAATCTCCGCGACGCGATGAAACTGATAAGCGTCACAACAAGACAGCACGTAAACGCAATACGTGAAGAAACAAAGAAGATTCAAGCCGAACTAAACGACAAAATTAGTGAAGCAAAGTCTTTGGCAATGGAGATGGTCCGCCAAATACAGGAAAAACACGACGCAAGAATTCTCAAGGCTTCGCAAAAATATGAGAAGCAACTTCAACAGTTGGATCAAGAACGGATCAGACTTGAAAAAACCATGGAGCGGGCCTACTCCCAAATCGAACGCAGCGATGCTGAAATCCAAGCTTCTAGATCCCGGCGAGATTCAGTTGGCGAACGAAGATGGAAAGAAGAGAAAGAAAAATGGAAGAGGGAAATCTCAGCCTTAAAGAAAGACATGGAAGCCCTAAACAAGCAAATTGAAGACACTGAATCACAAAAGAAAATTGAAATATCCAACATTAGAGCCGAGTTCAACGCTCAATCCGAAGAAGCCATGAAAGACGTCAGAGAACTTGAAGCCGCAAAAGAATCAAAAATTCAACGAAGTCGACAGGAAACAAAAATGCTTGATGACTCAACATCCGCGCTTTTGGCACAACTCGACAAATTGACAAAACAGAAGAGGGTGTCGCTAGAAGAGATGGACAAGATGGGAATGACAGAACAGCGCAGGAAACTTGCGCTGGCTTATGTGCCATTTTACTTCTCATGTTTTCAAGCAAGAGACAAACGGAGATACATGGTTTATCCGCCTTCAATCGCTGGCAGCATGAGAGCGATAACCAAATTCAAGGGCATGCTCGGTGCTTCAAAGTTAAGGTCACTGTTTCAGCAGCGCTCTAGGGCTGTGACTATCGTTCTGAACCAATTGATTACCCTGATTGAACGCGATCCAGTCTTTAAAAGGGACTTTCACGATGCTGGAGCGCACTCTAACATCTTGCAAACAGCAGAGTCTCGGGAAAGAATAAGAAAGGGACTGAAAGACCTCAGAAACGAAGAGTGGATATCCACTAACGAAGTTCGAACACTCAGCGCTTCACTAAAAGCATCCTAGTCCTAAAATGCGTAGGATTTTCCTCTCTCGACTATTTTGACATCCAAATATCCAAACAACTTCTTGAAAAGTGCAGGATATTCAGTGTGAATAGGTATAAGCTGCTTGGGTTGAATCTGATCTACTATCTCTGCAAGGTCTTTGGATGGGCAGTGTCCAGAAGCATGTATTTGATGGAACTTCAGACCGAAGTGGTCAAGCCAACGCCGCATCACGTCAGCTGTAACATCTTCTTCACTGAAGGGTTCACTCATTGAGTGGATGAAATGTCCTTGGGAGGGTCTCACATCGATAAGTTCTGTGAACTCAACCAAATCAAGATCGAAGAGTATTCGAGACTGGTTTTCATGCACGAATTTGTAATTCACGGCTTTGTCAAGAAAGTTTCTTTCCCATTTATAATAATCTGATTCGACAAACTCGCCCGTTTTCTTCCTTTTCTTGTAGAGGAGCACGGTGTCATCGTTCGTTACGTCTGGAATCTTGTCTTTCAGTTCCTTGTCGGTTTTCAACCTGTTGAGCAGGTAGGCTAGTTTCAGAGGGATCACGAATTTTCTGTCGTTGTTTTTGGCGATTTCGTAGAAGGTTTTGAAGCGGTCTATGTCCCGACTGTAGAAGGCCACGACGACCAGCTTAGATGTGTTTGATACAACGTCGTTGCTCTCAGCCTTCACCTTGCTTTCCGAATGTATAACCTGACTTTCCTCTGGACAAATACGGGTGCCCTCTGAAACCATAGCTACAGGGTCGCTTTGACTCGCTTTAATGGCGAATTCTCTGGTCATATGCCCCATAGGTCCGTGCACTCTGAAGTCGCCACTGTAAACAATTGAGCCTCTTGAAGTGTGAATAATGAACCCGTAAGCGCCTGGAACCGAGTGGTCAACATGCACGGGCTCGATTTCTAAATTCCCTACCTTGACTATTCTGCCTGTTCTGAACGTGTGAAACCTATGTTCGCCGAAGTTGATTCTACCTGACTCCTGCATGGCGTCAATTATAGTTTTTGTGCATTCACCGCAGTAGATGAGTATGTTTTCGTCGACGAATGGTAAGTAACCAACATGGTCCACGTGAGGATGCGACAAAACCACGGCGTCAATAGACGGCTGTGCATATTTTATACCAGTGTTCTTTAGCATGTCCTCGGCGTAGAGTCCATTAATCCTTGGTAAAAGGTCAAATTCTAGATAGTCGCCGGCGCCGTTGACACCTCGAGGCGTGAGGTATCCAGAAAAATACATAGATTCACCTGCAAATGACATGCCAAAGTCCAGGAAAACCCGTGTGTCTCCGTCTTCCAGCAGAATTTTGTTTCCTCCGATTTCGTTAACTCCGCCATAAAAAGTGAGCGTTGTTCTTTTCATTTCTTGTTCATCTTCCGACAGAGGTTTGATATGACTAGTATCACATGCGGCTGTGTGAATATGCTGAACACCTTGGTGTACCGCGGTGACGCAGCCTTCTTAACGGTTTCTGGGCTGCCGCCTCCATCGATATAGCCTTCAATAAAAGCTTTAGCAACGAGCATTATTCCATCGGTGAGTGCAAGTGGCGAAACATAGTGCCCAGAATAGTACAGGAATTCGGCTACGTCCCATTCTTGATTTCCATCTCTCGAAGCCTGTTCCAAATCAACGAAGCAGAGTTTGCCCTCTCTCGTAACGATTATGTTTTCGGGTTTGCAGTCGCCTAAACCCACCCCTAAGCAGTGTGCCTCAGCGATTTTCCTTCCAGCCTCCCTCACAAGCTCAAGCTCCTGCTGCACTTTGCCTTTTGCCGAGACTATCCTTTTGATGTTTTCAGCCAAGTTTTCACCTTCAACAAACTCTTGGAAGATTAGGCTCTGTTTCGGGCTGATGTACAGAATCTTTGGCGTTGTTAAGCCCTTGCTCTGCAGATATTGGTTGATTGCATATTCTCGTTCAAGTCTTGACTTTCCAAGCACAGCGAAAGACTTGGTGCCCAACGACCACAACGTCAATGGAAACCATTTGAAGCCAGTCCAATCTTTAAATTTTTTAACCACGATTTTTTGTTCATGCTGGTTCCTTTTCAGGGTTAGCTGATAAACCGAGTTTAAGACACCGCCAATGGGTCTTGTTTCAACCCTTAGGGCGACTCCGCTTGGAACGCTTTTTCTAACGAACTCCTCAATGGTTGTTGCATCTGAAAGCGGGACAGGTCCTAACGGCGTGGGCATGAGCAGACAATTTTTCGAGTCTTCGAGTTGTAAGGCTAGGTTTTCACGTTCTTTAACAACAGCGTGAGTTCCTGAATAAAATTCCTCCTCTACGCTCAGGGGCGTCATCATTTTAGGCAATGCACTGAAAATGTGTAGCAGTGCAGCGCGTTGAACAGACCTCAAAAAGATTGGAATCCGTATCTTTCGACTCTTAACCGCATTGACGAATTTTGGCGTAACTTTAACAAGCTCGTTTGTAAGGCTTATCCATTTTTCCTGCGACAATTCTTCAAAGGCTTTTCTGTAGCCCCTCATCATCGATTCAACGTTTTTTTCTTTAATGTCATTCCGTAGCATGTTTAGAAAACGATATGCGATTGGCGGAAACAACTTCGACCGCTGCATTTGAGTCTCATACATAAAATACTCTTGCTTAATGGAAAGCTCTTGTGAAAGTTCCGGGAACTCCAAAACTATGCTCTCTAAGAGCTCCCAGATTACTCGTCTTTTCATAGCCACTTCTTGGCGCCACAGGTAGTCGCCGCCGACTAAAGGCTCGTACGGAATCAAGAGCTTTTCAGCAGCGATTTCGCCCAACCAACCAGCAGACACATCTTTTTGGAAGGCTCCTTGGTCAACAGCCAGAACGAAGGCGTCTCTTTCGTCGATGGACTTTTTATACGTCTTAAGCCTTGACCCGAAGCCGCTGAGCACGAGCAAAACGTCTACGTCGCTCTTTTCATCTCCGTATCCACTGATTAAGGGTCCGTAAAGGCCAGCTGCCACCATTCGGCAGTGACCTGCAAGGCCACTGCAGAGGTCTAGGAGACGTTCCCTCGAATTATCAACTGTAATGTGGAGCATTCCGATTTTCCTTTTGTTTAAGCCTTCATTTTAGTAATTGTTTGAACAAGCATAAATAACGTTCTTGCATATTCAGAGTTAGGTGTCTTATACGGCGACAGACGAGTTGGTTGAACTGCGCGAGCGAGTTGTTCGTCTAGAAACCAAAATGGAAGAGGTCAGCAAACGCTTAGACAGCATTTCAAAATACATGAGAGAGCTCTACGATTTCCTGCAGAAACAACACAGTTGACAATTGTTCTGGAAAACGAGGGTTTAAAAAAGAAAAAGGGATATTATGGTGGTGGCTGTGGAGCCGCTGCAGCTGCACTAGGTTTCCAGACTATAGCTAGCATATACAAAAGGCTTTTAATCGATTCGGAAGATACTGAGGAGCGGAGGAAAAATCTTGCAAACACCCACCACAATACAACCCGCAGGAGTGAAGAAAGCCACAGCTGGATTCGTTATTTCATTGATTGCTGGCATCCTTATTCTGTTTAACGCATTGGTCGTCTTTGCATTGACAACTGTGATCAGCTCGTTTGCTTCTTTCTTGCCCACAGGCATGCCGGGAGCAGAAGCCGCTGCCGCAGCAATCGCACTTTACGGAGCCGTAGGATTGATCTTCGCCATCATAGTGATCGTTGGAGCAATCTTGATTTACATGCCCGGAAAAGAAGTAGTTGGGGGCATTCTGGTGATTATATTTTCAATTCTGAGCATAATGATCGGCGGCGGCTTCATCATAGGCTTAATTCTCGGCATCATCGGCGGCGCGCTAGGCATAGCTAAGAAGTAATAACACGTCGCGACTTAACATCCACACTTTTTTCTTTAATCTTGCCATAAAGCCTAAGAACTCCTAATGCCTTCGCGGCCTTCTCTGGCAAGTTGTAAACTGGCACATTGGTGTTCCTAAGAACTTTCTGTACTAAGGTGAAGTCTTCTCCGCCCGCCGGGACGTCTAATACAGGTTTGTCTCTGTGCTTCTTCGCGGTCTCAGCCACAGCCAACGCATCTTCGGGTTCGAAGAAGCATGATTTGAGCATGTTTATGACCATGACTCCGTCAACGTTTGGGTCGGACAAAACCGCTTCTAAAACCATCGAGTATCTTTCTGTTCGGGCGTCGGCTATCAGATCAATTGGGTTCACAGCCTCAACGCCGGGAAAATGCTTTTCAATTTCCAGCCGAGTCTTCTCTGAAAGCGTTGCGAGTTTCAACCCATTTTTGACAACCGCATCCGCAGCTAAGATAGCTGGTCCGCCCACGTTGCTGACAATAGCGATGTTGTCTCCGTTTAGTGGGGGCTGCTTAGACAATGCCATAGCTGAGTCTAAGAGTTGTTCAATGTCGTCAACTCGAATTATTCCTGCCTTCTTGAAGGCGGCGTCGAACACCACGTCCGAGCCAGCGATAGATGCTGTGTGAGACAAAGCTCTCTTGGCTGCTTCTTTGGTTACTCCGCCCTTCAACGCGAGAATCGGCTTCTTTTTCACAACTTCTTTTGCTGCCTCGATGAACTCTCGACCCTTTTCGATGCCTTCTATGTAAAGGCATATCACCTTCGTGTCTCTGTCCTTGCTCAAGTATCTAATAAGATCCACGTCGTCGATGTCCACTTTGTCGCCCATAAAAGCAAACTTGCTAACGCCGACTCCATAATAACAGGCCCAATCGAGGAGGCAGGCGCCTACGCCGCCGCTCTGCGAAACAACTGAAATATCTCCCTTAGTTGGCATTACATCTCGTTCAAAAGTTGTGTTCAATCCAATGCTCGTGTTTATGACGCCCATTATAGTGTTGGGTCCCAGAATACGGATGCCATATTCCCGGCTCAAATCTGACAACTGCTTCCGTTGCGAGTCCTTATACCCTCCAGTCAACAACACACAGGCTCTGATTCCTTTCTCTGCCGCGCTCCTGACTTGCCCTATCGAATCTTTTGGAGGAAGCATAATGACTCCTAGATCTGGCGTGTGAAGCAATTTGTTCAGTGTCCTAGAGCCTCTTTTTCCGCTAACGTCTACGACATGGATTTCACCTTTGAAAAATTTGGTCATGTTGTAGATGACGCTGTCAAACATCTGAGGCGATGTCATCCCAACCTTTTCTCGAATTCTGCTTGAACCAATCAAGACAACGGTTTTGGGCTCGAAGAGGGATTTCACTTCAGTCATTGTCATTCAACTCTCAGTCTTTGGGGAGGCGGATGGCAGGCGAACAGTTATAGTATTTCCAACATTTAATTGTTAACAACATGTCCTGCCTGCTAGTGCCTCTGAAGAATTCTTGAGTATGCAAAGATCGCAAGAGTGGCGAATATTCCTGAAAAGATAGCTACGTTCAATAGCATGAGGGGTGAAAAAACATAGTCAGGCGAGTCGAGCAGGAAGGAACGAATAAGGTCGGAGCCGTTAGTTAGCGGGTTAATTTGAGCAAAAGTGACTAGTGGTTCTAACCCCTTGGTGGCGAGCACCTGTATAATGGATAACGGGTAGAAGACCGAGCTGCAGAAGAAAAGCATGTAGTACACAACTCCTCTTGCAGTGACAAACTTCTCGAAACTCGTCGTTGACACCGCGATTGAGATGCTTACTCCTGAAATCCCAATGGCCAACAACAATAACGTTAGCAGTATTAGTAGAAGTTGAGGCAATGTTGGAAAACGGAGGACGATGAAGTTGGTTATCAATAAAGGCGTCATATAGAGCATTCCTCTCAATCCGCCTGCAAGCACTCGTCCAATTGCCAGTTCAGTTCGAGTCATCGGCAAACTCAGGAGGTAGTGATGAATTTCTCGGCGGACCTCCATGTTGATTTCCCTGCCAATCATAAACGCTGAGGCAAAAAGTCCAACGACTGCGAGGCCAGGAGCGAAGAACCTGAAATAGTTCACGATGTTTGTCATTTGCGTAAAAACGATTGCGCTGATGAACAGGTCAGCAAAATTCATGGCAATGAGTCCAATAATAAACCATCTGTAACGGAAGAAATTCGTGAAATCATGCTCGATTACGCGCAAAATGGCTTTCACTGCCAGTTGCCTCCTTCGAGTCGCCTCTCGTAGAAAGCCACGCCGACGAAAGTGAAGGCAAAAAAGAATACGAAAAGCCCTAGAACACCTACCAAAGGACTGAATTGGATCGCGCCTTCAACTCCGGTGCCCCAGCGGAACAGGTCGGCAGCATACGTCAGTGGATTAAAATTGGCGATTGAAGCGTAGGCTGGCATGGCTCGCTGCATGTAAAACGTTGGGTACATAGTAGTGCTCAACCGTACAATTAAGGCGTCTAGCACGCCGATTAATATGTCGTATTTGTCGCCGGACTTCATGGCAACCGCAATTGTGATGCTCATGCCTGAGACCCCGAAAGCGAACAAGAACATAGAGGCAAGCGCAACGAGTAGGTAAAGCGGATTTGGAACACCTAAGATGGATAAGACGACAACCATCAAAGGTCCAACATAGATGAAGCTGCGTAGACCTCCACCGATGGACCGCCCTAACACAAGTTCTCTTCGGCTCACGGGAAGAGTCAGCAAATATTCAAACACGCCGTGTTCGGCTTCCTCAAAAATGTCGTATCCTATAAACATCGCCGTCGAATACAGTGTTATTATTGTGACCCCAGCCACGTAATACTGAAAGTAGCTTATACCCACCTCTTCTGCCGCTCCCTGAACCATCTTGTTGACCACTAGACCAAACAAGGCTACTTGAGCCACGAACCATATTCCGCGCATAATCAAGAGAAACTTGTATTGTATGAACATGCGCAGGTCGCGTTCAATTACAAGCCGGAGTTGTTTAAAGCCCAATGCCTCAGCCCTTCTACTCTTTTTGAGCCTCTTCCAAAGTCAAGCCTGTATAATGTGCAAACACATCGTCCAAGGATGGCTCACTCATGTGTATTGAGGATATTCGCAGGCTGCGGTCATAGAGCAGTTTCATTATTTTGGGAGTCACAGCTTCAACTTGGTTCAAGTATAGCCGGAGTCGGTTGGAGTCAATTCTTCTTACTTTGACAACCTCTTTGAAAGTTTGAAGTTCATCGAAGACTTTGTCTGGTGCCTCTTTTTCCAGCTGGACTTCCATAACGTCACCGCCAATTATGCTATCCTTCAACTTCTTGGGTGTGTCACTTACAATGAGTTTGCCCTTGTGCATTATGGCAACTCTGTCCGAAAGAATGTCCGCTTCTTGAAGCTCATTTGTCGCTAAAATTATTGTTGAACCTTCTTTTCTCAACTCGCGGAGCATGTTCCAGATTCTGTGTTTTCCAACTACGTCGATTTGGGCGGTGGGTTCGTCTACAATTGCTATTTTTGGTCTTTGAATCAGGACTTTTGCCATTTCCACTCGTTTCTTCATTCCGCCGGAAAGGGCGTGAACGCTCTTGCGGCGGTCATCCCATATGTTGACCTCTTCAAGTGCCCATTTGACTCTCCTTTTGCGCTCTTGCGTGGAAAGTCCACAGACTTTGGCGTGCCAGTTGAGGACATCCCATGCTGTGCTCACCCAGAGTAGTTTGGGTTCTTGAAAGCAGACGCCAATCATTTCGCGGGCTTTGTGGGGTGATTTTCTGATGTCAAATCCTGCCACTGTGGCTGTTCCTTCGGTTGGTCGAATTACAGTTGTGAGCATCAGTATAGTCGTGGTCTTGCCTGCTCCGTTGGGTCCGAGCAGCCCGAAGATTTCGCCCTCTTCTATCGTGAGATTCAGATGGTCTACTGCGACCAATTCTCCGAATTTCTTAGTCAACTTGGAGATTTGAATGATCGGCGAATTCGACACCATACGCACCAGAGTTGTTGGAAAGCAAAATTAGGAAAGAAATTAGCTCTTAAACGTATCGCACAAGCCAATTCTTATTAGCAAAAACAACACACCATTACAAATTCTGCTCAATGGAAGGAAGGGATGAGTTTGAAAAAAATCCAAGAAATGATGGAGAAACACGGCGTGCCTGGACGCGACCTCTACGATTTGCCAACCTCTAAGAAGCGGTTTCCAGACAAGTGCCACTACAGGATTGAGATTTCTGGAGTTGAACGCCCATCAACGCTTGAGGCAGTTATCGACGAAATGGAAAAGCACGACGTGCCTGTTCACAGGTTGATTTCGATGGTTATGGGCGCCACGCTGCTAAGCGACACGGAGATGGAGCAATTCGCCAAGCTTGCACACGATGCCAAACTGGAGGTGATTGTAACACCGGGTCCACGCACTCTATGGGACTTAGGCGGGCAAATCCGAACACCTGAAGGCGCTATTTCGGGCATCCGTTTTCGTGGAAGTGACAGTTTATCCTATGTCATAGCCGATATTAGACGCGCCATAGACTTCGGTTTTCGAGGTTTCCTCGTGGTCGACGAAGGCTTGCTTTGGCTACTGGCTCAAATGCGCAAAGCTGGCGACTTACCGAAGGATGTAGTATTCAAAGTGTCAATCTTTGCTGGGCATGCCAATCCTGCTGGCGCTAAAGTGTTAGAAATGCTTGGGGCGAACACGTTTAATCCTGTCGC
>Ga0315308_1001316_pt1 | contig 14277 bp, 15 predicted proteins | sample TDP3_MG_FD_203078 | JGI IMG/M metagenome (GOLD analysis project Ga0315308, IMG submission 203078) | Freshwater sediment microbial communities from Lake Towuti, South Sulawesi, Indonesia - TDP3 | ecosystem: Environmental > Aquatic > Freshwater > Lake > Sediment | place: Indonesia: South Sulawesi... | reverse complement strand
GTTCGCTATGGCAGCGAGTGAAGGCGTAATGGAAGACGTAGCTACACCCAGCATTAAAAGAAAGAAGAGAAGGCGAGTGTGAGCTCTGTGTCTGTTCGGTCCCGACCTAAGGCAAGCATGAGGACTAGACTGCCCAACGGGGATTTCTTGACTTTGACTGTTTGGCCTGGGAGGTCTGACCCCGCGTCAGAGGTTGTCACCGTGCAGATTCGCCACCTATGAGGCGACCCTTGGGAGACTGTTGGCAGGCTGGACGCTTACTGAACCGCTGATGGAACCTCCTCACAACTGCCAGAACGCAGACAGCAGATGCAGGACAGCGGGACCCCGACGTTAGAGACTTGAGAAAATCTTGACGAGAAACACTCAACCGTAATCTCTACACTTATCGAGTTCTTCTCGAAAAAGTGGCGAGTTCGTTATGGTCCATTTTTTCGATGGGTTAGAAAACAAAAAAGAGTGGGAGTTCCGTATAAATTACAACTTGGGAACGGTAACTCCCGGGCTACCAAAACCGCGCTGTTGGAGCCTCTTCTCTGCTGAAATCGGCTACAAATCTGGCGTAGAGCAAGTTCCTAAAGTTTTTAAGTGCCTTCGCAGTGTAAAGGTTCGATGGAAGATGCACCAAAGAATGACTAAGCTAGATGAGGCTAAGAATTTTCTGGAGGAGGCGTCGAGGGAGTTCGAAAGGGGCGTCAAGGAGAATAATGTGACGTTGGTGAGGGATGCCGGTGAAAAAGCTTGGGGGGCTGTCGTTCAGGCTACGAACGACCTCTTTGAGCGGAGGGGACTCCCGATACCTACAACGCATAGAGAAAGACGTGAATACCTGGAGAAGCTTGAAGAGGTCGACCCGATAGTGAGAGAGAAAGGGTTGACCGACAGATTCATGGCCAGAGACCATGTTCTACACGAGAGATGCTTCTATGAGGGATACTGCAACATCGATGAGCTCAGAAAGGAATTTGAGAAAGTGAAGAGATACATTGACGACATTGAAAAACTGTAACGGTCCCTCAGCGAACTAGAACTTCGAAATTTTCTCCACTAGAAAGGAATTTTCGCCCTTTATTTTTGCGCTTGTATCTTGCCTAGCCGAAAAGGATTTTTCATTTCTTCTCCACTTTGATGAATACGTAGCTAAACAAAGCAGAAATCATAGCCAGAACCGCTCTAGTTTCAGCCCATAATCGTTACAAAGGCGAGGGTTTGAACGGTAATGTGAATCTCTGCCGGGCTACCAAACTCTAGCGTATGATTTATACCAAGTTCCAGGCTCAGTTAACAAGTTTCAAATCTGTCTTTGCGGCATCGTTGTAGGCCATCATTCCTATGGTGTATAGGCTAGACAAGCGAAATTATACTAGGTAGGAAAGCGTAGTTGTGGTCAAACTTGATTTGGGCGCTTCGTATTGTATCAGATGATACAAAGGCTAGACATAAGAAGGTGTTTAGGGACCTTACTTATATCGGGTGACATGTCACAGTGCCAGAAGGCCCAGGGAAGATAAGGAGAGACGCCGAAGTCTATCTCGCATCTCAAGAAGAGAGGTTGAAGGTAACGGAGGCTCCTGTCTACATTCATGTGAAGGGATACATGAGAGCGAGAGGTACTCATTTAGACATTGAAAACAGAGTTTAGGAAGGATCATACGTCGAGGTAGAGGAAACATGCTGGAAGTAACCGGGGTTGGGGGTGGAATTGGGATCAGGCCGAAGCGTCCCACAGAAGTAGATCTCGGTGGATCCAGAATCGCGGTTCACAGGTTGGAGTTGCTTCATCCCATCCTAAGTAAAGTGCGCAAAATGGGGGAGTCCACAGTAACGTGGGTTGGGAGAAAGTACGACGGAATATACATCGACTTCAAGAAGCTTCAGATTGAGAGATTGGAAAATATGGTCAAGATGCACTACGGAGTCATTCCTATGGAACACTTGGAGAAACGTGAACTTGCATCTTCATGGACTGAATAGGAGGCTCTGATATGCGAGCTAAGTTGTACATATACCCTTACCGCATAGTTGGTCGTAAACCTCACCCCATCTTTTGGAGTTTCGACAAAGAAGCGCTGGATGAGATCGCGCGAAAATTCGAGAGCAAATCTGTGTTTAATGTTGAGATAACCGAGAAAACCATTACCCTTAGGCTGATTGAGACTCCCCATCAAGCGTAAATGTGTGAAGGTACAGACCAAGGATTGAAACTGAATCTATTATCTCCTCCGGAGTTCCGGATTGCAGTATCCTGCGGTGTTCCTAGCTTATCTCGCGCAACAAAGCCTTGCGCTCGCGGAAACGCGTTCCTTCGGGGGCTTTACCGCGTGAACTTTAACGCTTGCGACTGAATTCGCAGTCTCTCTTACTTCACCAATGGGTATTTTCAAATTTTCAACAACTGCCTTCATAGTAGGATCGTTAACCGTGCATTCGATCGGAAAACTCGTTTCTTCAATTATCCTTACTTTTTGAAAACCCGCTTCTCTTATCACTTCTAGATATTCATCTCTCATTATTGCGCCGGAAAGACAGCCAATGTATGCTTCCACATTAGTTCTTATAGTTTCGGGGAGCTCCTTCAATAGGACAATATCTGAGACCAATAGTCTTCCGCTCGGCTTTAGCACTCTGAAGGCTTCTTCGAAGACTCGTCTCTTGTTTGGTGAAAGGTTGATTACGCAGTTAGAGATTACCACATCAACCGTATTGTCTGCAACCGGAAGATTCTCAATCTCTCCGAGTCTGAACTCCACATTTCTGTAGTTGCCTCTTCTAGCATTTTCCCTTGCTTTATGAATCATCTGAGGCGTCATGTCCACACCTATGACTCTCCCTTTCTCTCCAACCTTGTTTGCAGCGAGGAAACAATCGAGCCCTGCGCCTGAACCGAAATCGAGAACAATTTCCCCCTCTCTCAGAGATGCAAGTGCAACGGGATTGCCGCATCCGAGACTGAGATTAGCCTCCTCGGGAACTGATCTCAATTCTTCTTCGGTATAACCTATCTCCTCGTTAATTCCTTGGCTACAGCAAGAACGGCTCTTTTTGGCTATTTCTGCGTAACCTCTCCTTACGACCCTCTTTATCTCTTCTTCTTCCATACTGAACACCTCTTCACTTGAGGATCTCTCTAAGCATTGGACCAAGCATGTTCTTTATTGTATCTCCAAGTTTCTCCGCTTTTATCATCATGATGCAGCATATTTCTCCGTTGCGTTCACAACCTATGACCGCCAATTTGTCGTTAGGCTTTAGCTTCGCTTTCTCCCTGACGTCTTTTGGGAGGACTATCTGTCCTTTTTGGTCAATCGTCACTACGGCATCAACCCTGCAGCATCCTTCACTATTCGTCATATTATTTACCGCACACAATGACCTTATTCGGCATATTTAAATTTTTTGGATAAGTCTGAATTTTCAGAATTAGAGGATTTCCTCGCATACATTTGTTTCAATGTAGATCAGTTAGTCTAGAAGCAAGGAGCCTCGGGCAGTTTGAGCCCGCAACGACCTGTTACTAAGGCTTGGTTATCCTACAGTCGAAGACCACGACGAAGCCCCGAAGATGGCGGTTTCCCTCCTTAAGATAGGTAAACCTATACCAGCCATTGAAATCTTGATAGCCGCAATCAGCCTAGGAATAGACTTGCCGCTTCTGACCACAGATGCTCATTTCATGCATATTAAGTCGATAAAGAGCGACTTCAATCCTAGATTGGACGAGTAGGCACAGCTATCAAGCTTGGAGCCTCGGGCGGGATTCGATCCCGCGACCTCCTGCTATTTGCGCCCAAGGTCTATCAGCGTACCAAGCAGGCGCTCTAACCAGGCTAAGCTACCGAGGCCAATCTGTCACTTATGACCGATTTGTTATTCCTAAATATTAAAGCATTTAATCAAAGTGTCTTTTAATATCTTTTTCGCGATCTTTTCGTAGCCGACAAACTTGCTCGAATCATCAGTTCTAGCAAAGATCGCCCACTACTGTTGGAAAGTTTGATTTGCTTCAGCAGTTTCCGCGTTCCTTGAGAGATAGCCAATCGTTCTATGTCTTTGTGGAACCACAATGAATATCTTTTGAGGAAGGTTGATTGACATGCGTAAACCTGTAGAAGGACTGTGTAAGATCTGTCAGCTCTACGGCGAAGACCGGTCAAATGTAGAATGGGAAGCTAAAGCAAGGCTATTCACCAAACCAGACCTTGAAACGCGTAGAGAACGGACTAGCGTGTGATATCTTTTTCAAGGTCATGCATCAATCGCCATAAACTTCACATGATCAAAGTGTTTCCGCCATACAATCCTTGACTGGGAAACCTGTCTGGACGGCTATGCCCAAAGGTAGACCTGTATGGTACGACATTAATAGATACTGTTGGAAGCGAATACAAAATAGAAAGAGAAGAAAGAAAACAAAGGTTGAAGATGTTTTGGTTGCGTACTTTAGCCGGCAACAGCAAGTCGGCAGCTCCACATTTCATACAGCCTTGACAAGTCAGCTTTAAAACCAGAATGAGCATTCTTTAACATCAAAAGAGAAAGAGGGAACCATGTGAAGATCACAGATGTCACAGTCTATGAGTTGCGTTTCAAACTGAAAAAAGAAGACCATCTAGGCATATCTCAAGGCTGGATCCGCGAAAGAGAAGCCACAATTACCCAAGTTTTCACTGATGAGGGGATAGTCGGGTTTGGAGAAGGCGGCAGTCGCTGTCTGATCGAGAAAGAGATCAAACCGCGCATAGTGGGAACGGATCCCTTCGACCTGAACGAGCTCTGGGTCGGAGAACCGGGCAGAGAGCCGAGACTCCACCCGTCCGCATACTTCGGCGTCGATATGGCATTATGGGACATAATGGGAAAGAAGATGAACATACCTATCCACAAACTGCTCGGAGGATGCCTGAAAGAGAAAGTCAAAGTCTATGCTTCTAGCCTGTACTTTAAGCGGACAGGAGACCTTCCCGAGACAATGGCTAAGGAAGCCGTTGATCTTATAGATCAAGGATTTGACTCTGTAAAGATCAAGATTGGTTACAGCCCGGAGAGAGACATTCAGTGCGTCAGAGCAGTTAGGAATGCTGTCGGTGACAATGTGGAGCTAACAGTGGATTCGCAGGAAGCTTACAACTCACATACCGCAATCAAACTTGGACGGCAACTGGAAAGATACAATGTCTTCTGGTTCGAAGAACCGTTACCTCAACATGACCTCGAAGGATACATCGAGGTTCGGAACGCGTTGGACATGGCCATAGCAGGAGGAGAATCTCTAATAACACTCGAAGAGTTCTCCACATTCATCTCCAGAAGGGCTGTGGACATAGTCCAACCTGACATGGTCGCCGGTGGCATAAGCGGCTGCAGAAAAATTGCCGCATTAGCTGAGACCTTCAACGTTACATACGTCCCTCATTGTTGGGCAACCCAGATCACAATAGCGGCGTGGCTCCACCTCTTATCTTCGTTGCCGCCTTACCCAGCAAGGGTCAATCCGACGCCTCCTCTTCTCGAATACGACATTTCGACCAACCCGATAAGGGATGAGATCCTCGCTGTCCCTCTACGTCTGAAGAAATCCTACATTGAAGTACCCAGCAAGCCAGGACTAGGAGTTGAGGTAGACGAGAAGACCCTCAAAAAGTATTCCACAAAGTAGAACTCAGTCGTCAAGAACATGTCCCGGCTCATCAAAATAGACAGATGAGTAGCAAGTATCTGAGTTCTTAGTATGTTTGATGTCTTAGGAATGGCAAAGTATTCACACATGTTCGTTCATTTCATACCGGCAAGTCTTTTAAGCGACAAGCGGACCTATCATACGGCAAAATTGAGGGTCTGTTATGGATAAAGAATACTTTGGCGGCCTGGACCTGCTTAGGCCTAATGTCATTGAGCCGACAAAGATGCCGCGAACAGCTGTCATACCCGTCGTTAGAGACAGGAAGACAGGCTACTTGAATGCTGCTCCATACAGCGGCGGCGTTACGAGTATGAGTCCGTTACAGATTATGTTCGGTCCTAAGAGCGCCCATACGATTGAAGCTTTCAGGCAGGCCGATGAATTCTGTGCTGCCATACCAGAAAGGGATGAGATCGATCATATGTGGGTGATGGCTCTGGAGGTGCCACACGGCATCGACGAAATTCAAGTTGCCGGATGGCACACCCTTGAGTCTCAGCGGATAAATACTCCTGGGATAGAAGAGTGTCCACTTAATCTTGAATGCAAGAAGATCTTCTTCGGTCAGCTGCCACCACCTTGGCGCGCCATAGTCGTAGGTGAGGTTGTTGGAGTAAGCATTGATAGCGATATGCTCGTGAAGAGCAGGTCTGAAATCGTGAAGCTGTTTCCCATGCATGAAGCCGGTAGTCATCCTGAGACAGGTCTATATGGACCAAGTGTCCTTAGTGGCGAGCTCGTACCGCCCTCGGAACCACAAATACAACAGCCACGCACTGAAGATAAGTGCAAGCATAAAAAAACGTATGTCGACGCACCTGAACTCTACAAGCCTGAGAATGCAAATATATTGATGAATGCTGTATGGCCGAGACCCTCATACATACTTATGACTTCTGACGCGGACGGTCAGGCGAAGGGATTGCCAATCTGCGGCGGTTCCCTGCAGTCCACGGAGCCGGCAGTGCAGGTCCCAGTTCCAAAGGAGACTGATTGCTACAGAAACATCAAAAGAACTGGCGAGTTCGTCATTTCCATACCCGACCGCCGTCTAGTAAGGAACTTCGAACTTTTCGAAAAAACCGCTCCCGGTGGCTTTGAAGAAGCCGGATTCTCCTTGCTCCGGCCTAACATGGTAGAGATCCCCGGGTTAGATGAATGTCCGGTTACTATGGACTGCAAGGCTGTTATGTTTGAAGACGTCCCTGGGACTGATTACGCAATACTCGTCGGCAGAAAAATCGGGGTCGTGCTAGATAAGGATATAGTGACAAAACTAGATCCAGATCGTTATCCCCTCCGCACCTGTCTTACCTACATGAACAAAGTGTACAGCAGCTACATCTACGCTGTTATGGACACTGGCATGGTTAGAAAATGGGGTTTCCATGACGAAAACAACATCAGCGTCAGACCTCTGCCAAGCTGGGGGAGCCGGTACACAGGCGGATGGTGGGGACCAGGCTCAGCTCTGGACTACTGGCTGATCGAGTTGTGTGACGAACGTCTCATAACCAAAAGAGAATACTACAAGATCACGTACGCTGTAGGTCTATGGAATGATGGAGCGGGTATACCTCACCTCGCTGAGTTCATTGATGAGAGAACAAGAAATGAGCTACGCGAGCGTCTAACCAGACTTTTTAGAATGATGGCTTGGGCGCATCGCGACTACACCAAGTGGGATGAAGTGCACGAATACTTGACCATTTTCCCAGAAGAACCCAGAGATCACCATTCAGGTCCGGTCTATCATGAGAAATGGTATGGCCGAACAATATGACATCATAAAGAAGCGGGAAGACCAATATTAGAGATCGTACATGTAGTGTGCGTTTCTGCATGCAACACGAAATGGGCTTGGAAAGTAGAAGAACCGTAAAAATGAGTGCCGGGTTCAAAGGAAAATCCCAATAGAAGGGAATTGAAAGAGTTGTTGCTTGTCAGACGGCACCTTAAGCTTTATTAGTTCTTTGGAGTTTTACTTTACTCAGATACAGTATGTTGAAGATGAATTTGTTGGCAAGTAACGGAGCCATAAGCGTTCTCCGTCGGCTCTGTACGGGAGAAGCCAGGTTTAAAGAGCTGAATGAGGACGTCATTAATGCAAGGACACTTAGTAGGAGGTTAAGGGAGTTGCAGGCGGAGGGTCTGGTTCAGAAGGCTGGAGCCCACTACAAGATTACAGCGGAAGGCTTTGAAACCACCCTTAAGATAGTCGAGTTGGAAGGAAAAACCGAGCACAAGGGAATTAACTCCGAAGAGCTCGCTAAAGTTAGATATAGATGGATGAAAATCTCGCTGGGGCGTCTTACTGAACTTTTCCTTAAAGAGTTCGGTAACGAACTAGTCTCTATTGTCCTTTACGGTTCTGCGGTTAAAGGCTCCTTCCAACTGGGCAGAAGCGATGTAGACCTGCTTTACATCCTTAGAGACGACTCAGGAAATGTTTGGCAACGTGAAGAAAGTGTGTTTAAGGATTTTCAATCCAAATGGGAGTACACTGCCTGCGACTACTGGCTTAAAACGCAGGGATTCTATGGGTACCCAGAGGTAACCACAGCATCGCTACAGAAAAGCTACGCCAAAACATTTCAATCCACATATCTCGATATGCTTTCCCACAGGGCGGTTCCCTATGACAAAGAAGGGTTTTTTCAAAATCTGATGAAGAAGCTGGAAGAAGCTCTCAAGGCTTTAGGAACCATTCGCATTGAACAGTCAGATGGAACCTATGGTTGGATTCTAAAGCCCGATATGGCCGCCGGCGAATTAATAGAAATAAGCTTGGGATAGGCAGATGGCCATAAACAGAGACAGGGCTGAAAAGGCAATCGAGAGCGCAGAACGAGAGTTCAGAAACGCCGTTAGGAGCCTAGAGGATAGAGACTACGTCGGATCATTAAAGTATCTTCAAGAAAGCATGGAATATGCGGTGAAGGCAGTCTTAATAGCCTACGGAATAGATTATCCCAAAATCCATGGAGTGGGGCGCTTCCTCTACGAAATAAGGGAGAAGTGCCCTCCATGTTTCCTCAAAGAAATCCAAGCCATAGCTGAAGTCACAGACAACCTAGCCAGAGGAAGACCTAAATTCAGATATCCCTACGAGCATCCTCCAGAACAGTATGAAGCAACAGCGAGGGAAATCCTTCCTGAGGTCAAGAAATCTCTGGAAAACTGCCAAAAGCTCATCAAACAGCTCTTCGGCTAAGATCCAGCACTCGTGGTTAGTCTGCACTTCTTTCCTTCTCGGCGACATTTATTGGCATTTGATGGACAGCATCTGCTACTGGAGTGCTTAAGCTTGCGATTAATCGCATATTTCATGCAAAGGAAAATCCCATAAGAAGGGAATTGAAAGAAAAGTCACATGAAGGCCTCGCCCCCATAAAACACTCAGAATCCACTAAACGCAATCCTTCACGCTATCTATTTTATATTACTCAAGGCTGGACGGCGGCCAGTTTATGCAGTTTTTGCCTCTCTTTCTCGATGTCCTCATCTGGAATCTTTTGAAACGGCACTTTTGGCTGACTGATTTTGTGTCCGCTCCGTATTATCAGTTCTGAGGCTGAGTCCCAGTTCTGCTTGTGAACTGAGTCCTCCAGATTTAGTTGTTGCCAGAGGCTTTCGGCTGAGAATGGTGTGTATGGTTCGAGCAGGATTGCCAGTGTTCTCACAGCGTTTGCACTAAGATAGAGACACGTTTTTGCCCTTTCCTTATCCGTCCATGGTTGTTTTCTCTGAAAATACCGATTGCAGAGCGCTGAGAACTCTGCTATTTTTCTCAGTCCTCGACTTAGCTCGTTGCTTTCTATATCCTTGCCTACTTCATCTACCACTTTCCTGATTTTTTCTTCAAGTTCTCGATCCGAAGCATCATATTCCTCTGGTTTTGGCACCGTCCCCCCATATTTTGACCAGATGAAGGTTAGTGTTCGATGAATGAAGTTTCCTATGTTGGCTATGAGTTCATTCTTTATCCTTTTCTGGAAGTCTTCCCAATCGAAGTTCAGGTCTGCCTGGCTGTATGGAGTGATTGCGGCTAAATAATATCTGAGATAGTCCGCAGGAAACCTATTGAGAAAGTCTCTTAGGCTGACATACCATTTCAAACTTTTCGAGAATTTCCTTCCCTCCAAGAGAAAATGACCTCTTGTTGGAATGAAGTCTGGGAGTTTGTACTCTTCTTCACCTGTGCGCATGGCTGGCAAAAATAAGTAGTGGTGGTAAACTATGCCCTTTCCAATGAAGTGGTATATTCTGGATGAGTTCCAGGCTTGTTTTCCGTCTATTCCTTTCTCTGAGAAATATTTGAGCGTGGTTGAGATGTAGCAGAGATGGTTGTCAAACCAACCATAGAGCACTTTCCCCTTTGCCTCTTCTAGGGGGATAGGTACACCCCAAGGTATGTCTCTAGTGATGTCCCAGTCTCTTAACCCCTCTTTGATCCAGTTTAGAACGTAGTTTTTGACTTCAGGTTGAAGGTTCCTGTTCTCCTCTAACCATTTTCTAAGTGCATCAGAGAATTTTGGGAGCTCAAAGAAGTAGTGTTCGCTCTTTCTCTTAGTTGGTGGTACTCCGCATATGGCACAGTGTGGGTCTTTGATTTCTCCAGCTTGGAATGTCCTCCCACAAACATCGCAACCATCTGAATACTGATCCAACGCGCCACAGTATGGACATGTGCCCTTCACATATCTATCGGGCAAGAATTTCTCATCGTTTTCGCAGTAGGGCTGCCAGATTGTTTGCTTGAATATATAGCCTTTCTCATAGAGTTTTCGGAAGAAGTGTTAGGTCAACTCTTTGTTTTCTTTTGAGCTGGTCTTGCAGAATATGTCGAATGATATCCCAACGTCGCTGAAGTCTTTCCGGTCTCTCCTGTTCCAATATTCAACGAATTCTTCCGGGCTTTTTCCTTGTTTTTCCGCCTCTACTAATATAGGAGTGCCGAAATCGTCCGTCGCAGAAACATGTATAACATCGTAGCCTTTGAGTCTGCAAAATCGGACGAATATGTCAGCGGGCAAGTATGTTGAGGTTATGTGTCCTAAATGGACCTCACCATTGGCGTATATCAGAGCGGTTGTTACGATTATTTTTTCGAGCGTGGTGCGCCTCCAACATGTGCCATAAAATGTTCGTAGTAGGCATACTTAAGCACAACGAATTTTGACCTACCTGACTGTTTGCGTTTTCCGTTCTATCTGTGTCCAACGTTTATTCTTCTGGCAGCTCATATGTAGCTTATGTTCGGGTTCATAGCGGGTATACCGCGAAGGGTGAGGCATTTGCTCTCGCGGTTTAGGAGGTTCTTCACAAAGCCTCAGTACGAGAACTTCTACAGAACTACGTTGGGACTGATGGTTGCTGGTGAGGGAGCGCGTATACCTCACCTCGCTGAGTTCATTGATGAGAGAACCAGAAATGATCTGCGCGAGCGTATGACTAGACTGTTTAGAATGATGGCTTGGGCGCATCGCGACTATAGCAAGTGGGATGAAGTGCACGAATACCTGGCCATTTTGCCAGAAGAATCCAGAGATCACCATTCAGGTCCGGTTTACCATGAGAAATGGTATGGTCGAACAATATGACATCATAACGAATCCGTGAGACCAATATTGGATGTCGTACATGTAGCGTGCGTTTCTCCTTGCTACGTGGATAATCGGGGCAGCTAGCAAAAGCGGTCTCAGTATATGCAACCGATGTGACGAGTTTGAAGAGTCAACAGTGCAGGTTGGTCAACATCGTATATGCTGGCAAGGGAGACTACCAAGTTTGTGGGATACCCGCGCCCTCAGACAATGCCGCACAACCCATTAGCTATATAAAGGAAAACAACGAAAGGACTACGCACTTGAGGTTGAGGCTGTTGAAAACTTATGGCAAAATCTATTTCGATGGGGATCAGAAAGTTCACGGTATGGAACCGGGAGCCCTTCACTTTCACATTACTCCGCCGCGCCCTGCTGATATCTTGGTTACAGTTGATCCGGATATAGGTTCAGTTAATGCCATGGCTGGAACATTCGGCCCTTGCAGCTGGCAACCATTGACTTTTCACCTGCATTTCAACAATAGATTGACCAGTCATACATACTATAACTTGAAGGCTACAAAGGAATGCGTATTGGCACTACCCGGAAGAGACCTAGTAAGGGAAACCTGGATAGTTAATCTTCCTACCCCAAGAGGAATCAATGAACTTGAGGTGGCGGGCCTAACCCCTATTCCCTCCAGACATGTTAAACCACCCGGAATCAAGGAGTGCCCGGTAAATTTGGAATGCGTGGTAGAACTCACGTATGATCTCTATATGACGGGACTCGTAGTAGTTCGAGTAGTTGGAGGCAGTATCGATGAAGAACTTGCAAAGATGGACTCAAAAGACCGTCTTCAGATAATGAAAAGATATCCACTTTATGAGGCGGATACCGCGCCTGGAATCCCGGAAAGGTTTGGGATAATGGGTGAGCTCATAGACTGCCCACTTTTTCCGGTTGGCACGGGGTTTGGAGAAGGAGGTTCCGTGGGCTTGGCTCAATGGACGTCAGCCCTCAAAGACAGCGGATACATTACAGAACAGGAGTGCTCAAAGATCATTAATGTTTTCACAAGATGGGAACATTCTCCCGAAAAGATCGCTTTCTCTCCTGGAAATGCCGAGAATCCAAAGATAAAAGAAAACCTTACAGCAATTCTACGTCTAATTTGTTGGGAAAAATGGGCTGAGCTTCACGAATACTTATCATCGACTTCTATATAATGAGATGCGCTTCTAATAACCTCATAAGATGCTTACAGAATAGGCGGATCTTCGCAGAGGCTGTAATCACATTTTCCCATACATTCTGCCGTATTCATAGAATGCGAATATGTTCTCGATTGGGACTTCTGCCCCTACGCTGCTTGAGGGTGCCAATATGAAACCGCCTCCTGGGGCCGCGACTTCAATGCATCTTTTAACGTCGTTTTTGACATCTTCTATTGTTCCAAACGGTAGAGTTCTTGCGACGGATACGCTTCCCCAGATTATCGGCTTCTTGCCACTCTTAGTTTTCAGATTAGCTATTACCTCTAAATGAGGACCAGTTTCTTCTTGAAACCCTTGGAATCCGTCAACTCCAACCTTGATAAGTCTATCAATTATCGGCATGATGTTTCCATCAGAGTGCCAGATGACTTTTATGCCCTCTTTTCGCAGTGGTTCCAACGATCTGTCAAGGTATGGAAAGTATATCTCATCTAGTCGAGTCGGAGAGATCATGGGTCCTTGGTCGGTGCACATGTCTTCTCCAAGACGCAGGAAAGGCGGAAGGTCGTTTTCTGCAACCGCCGCTGCAACCGCTTCATTATTTAGATACGCCTCCTCAGCTGAAAACCTGAAGAGTCTCTTCATTTCGGTCTTATATCGGATGCAAGCTGTAAGAAAGGGCTTGTACCCGAATAAGGTGTACCACTGGAAACTGCAGGCTTTTCCAGCAAAGCTTTCGCTCCATAACATGTCCTCACCACACTCATCTTGCGAATCTCTAACATTGTTAAGATAAGCATGATACGTTTTTTCAAAGTCAAAATCAGCCCTGAGCTCACTTATTGATGGCAGCTGATCTATGTACTTTAGAACATCCTCAGCCGTCTTATATCTCAGATGATATTCTCTGGCAACAGTTTCTCGAAAGGGGAGCGCAGGCAAAAGAATAGGGCCTCTTATTATATCCGCGCCAACATTTTTATAGGCTTTTAATGCGTCCCGCGCCGGGTTTTCCCATCTATGCAAAGCAAAACCGTATCTTAGCTTTGTGCCGCTAGCCTTCTCAAGCCATCTTGCATTCTCCACCATTCCCCCTAGCATTGGTATTCTATCGACATTTTCGAAATTGAGTGCTGCCAATGCCCTTTCTTTACACTTCATTCGTATCCCCAACTCCTCCTAGTTCGAGCAGTCTTAAATATAAGGCTATACCTTATCACTATGGAAACGGGATCAGAGGATTCACTAGGTTCTCTCAGGAGCCTGATTATGTTTTGTGATCTGAGATTGCTTAGCTCACATGCTGGAGTTTGCGGGCTCGGCTTTGGGCTGCATTCACCTTGGCAACTTTTGTTCCTTGCTGATGCGAGATATATGCAAGGCTCTAAGCCTTCTAGTCCAGGGAACTACCGACCGGTGCTGAAGGAAAAAGATATAAAGACTCAAACGGCAGAGGGTTTCATAAGAGTCAATAGTGTTATTGATGACAGCACAAAGAATAGCTCATCATGAAATCGCAAGAGTCATATCTCGACGACTTTCAGTTCTATTTTTGGTTGTCCTTCTGTTATCTTTGGGAACGAGTGGTTATTATCTGCTAGAGATAGGTCTCAAGAAGCAGCAGGAAGAAAGAGTTCGACCAATTGTTAAATCAGGACTAAGCCTAGACGAATCAAATAGATTTGATGAACGTTTTTTTGAACAGAACTTCCGATGGCCATGGCAAGAGAACGAGCCTTACCAAGGAGACGAGATCAAGTTTGCTGAAATGTGGTCAAGAAACAATATCATCGCTGAATTGCTACTTGACTACTATTACTGTACCTCTTCA
>Ga0315308_1001313_pt1 | contig 14286 bp, 17 predicted proteins | sample TDP3_MG_FD_203078 | JGI IMG/M metagenome (GOLD analysis project Ga0315308, IMG submission 203078) | Freshwater sediment microbial communities from Lake Towuti, South Sulawesi, Indonesia - TDP3 | ecosystem: Environmental > Aquatic > Freshwater > Lake > Sediment | place: Indonesia: South Sulawesi... | reverse complement strand
TCTGTGTGCCTAGAAAATCTTCTGGTGTACGACTCGGCGTAGCAGTACTTGCACGCGTGTTGACAGCCAATGTATGGGTTGATGCAGTAGTCTGCCAAGGCGCTTTTGTTCAGCACAGACTTGCACTCTACTTCTTTCACTATCATGTTTGAACGCCCAATGTTGACTCAATAATTAAGAATGTAACGCTCTGATATACTTTGCAGGAACATACTTGCAGAGGTAAACCTTATCCATAACATAGCTGCGAATTTTTATGATGTTAAGAAGCCATTCTGTCTTAAGAAAAAAAGATTAAAGTCTTTAGTTTCTTATGTGAGTAAGGAGGTCATTAATTGAGTAGCATAAGAGGCGAAGCAAGAGGAGAAGGAAAACCTAAGCCTCTGACAAAGAAGGAAAGAGAAGAAAAGCGGAAGAAGAAAAAACTCGCCAGACTTGAAAGACAAAAGTCCAGATAGGCTTATGCGCTTATCCACAACATTCCATCGCCTAAATGAATCCAAATGAATGACTTCAGACAACCTTCTATCAGTCTCAATCTCTCTCAACAATCATATTTGGAGCCTATTAGGATCCAAATAGAGGGGCTAGGTCAACTGAGCGCACACACACAAACAAAAATTGTTTTCACACTAACTAATCAATGTTCCAACTCTTTCTCCCTTAACAGCCAACAAAACATTATCAGGCTTAAACCCATTCACCACAACCGTTCTAATCCTCTTCCTCTGCAGTATACGAACCGCTTCAGGATCAATAACCTGATGAATCCCCGCTTCATGATGCTCCTTATCAAAAAACCCAAACAAATCGTCGAAACTCAGCCTCTCCAATTTCTCCGCGTCTTTATGCTTCTTTGGATCCTTTGTAAATATGCCGTCTACGTCTGTGGCTTTCACCAACAAATCAGCGTTGACACGTTCAGCCAACATCGCCGCTACAGCGTCAGTTGTCATTCCAGGCTTCAAACCACCCATGACTACAATCTTGCTCTCATCTAACAACTCAGCCACATCCCCAATATTACTTGGAACAGTCAGGGTTCCATGTTTACCCAACCTCAACACAAAGAGTTGAGCCATCACCCGCGACACTGAAATCGCAACCTCGTCCTGAGCCGCTTCGCTCAAACCCATAGCACGCGCAGCCTTAATCAACTCTCGGGACAGCGAACCGCCGCCAACAACCGCCGCAACCACATGACCTTGCCGCTTCAAATTCAGAAGCAACTCAACGTAAGCATTCATTAACATGGGATTAAAGGGAGAAGCCACAACCGACCCGCCAACGCGAATTACCAACTTCATTTTTTATGAACCCTTCTTATGCATTCTATCTTGAGACTTCACTTCAAATAAAGTAATTGCTCAAAAGTCACAACTTTATTATTCTCGCTCCAAACATTTTACAACAGCAGTCAGAAGGTTTCACGCTTTGACTCAACCAACCATAAACGAAAGCGACCACATACTGCTCTACTTAAACAAAAAAAGAACATACTTGGTGAAAGTTGAAAAAGGAAAGAGTTTCCACACTCATAAGGGCTTCATACAACTTGACACTTTAATCGGCAGAGAATATGGAACAAAGATAAAAAGTAACACGGGCACAGAATTTATTGCGTTAAAACCCTTGCTACCAGACTATATCTTCAAATCTCAGAGGAAAACTCAGATAACCTACCCAAAAGACGTCGCCCTCATCACAATGTTCAGCGGAATCGGACCCGGCAGCCGCGTGGTCGAAGCTGGAACAGGAACAGGCGCATTAACAAGTGCATTAGCCCACTACGTTAAACCAAACGGACACGTTTACAGCTACGAGATTCGTCCAGAATTTATTGAAACAGCTCAGAAAAACCTGCAGAGAGCCAACTTACTCGACTATGTGAAACTGAAAAACAAGGACATTACAATAGGGATAGACGAAACCGAGATAGACGCTGTTATCTTAGACATGGCAACACCGTGGCTGGTTGTTCCGCACGCCTACAATGCGCTGAAGGGAAGCGGCACACTCGTGTCTTTCAGTCCCACAATAGACCAAGTTGTAAAAACAGTGGAGGCGCTGGAAGAAAACGGATTCGTGGACATCGAAACAATTGAATGCATAATGCGGAGGATGCAGGCTGAACGAGGCAAGACGCGTCCAGAAACTCTGATGACTGGGCACACGGGCTATATTACCTTTGCCCGAAAGGCTCTCCACTAAAACGATAAGGAACTTTAAACAAAAAAAGAGGAGGCTATGGAGGCGGCACAGGTTTTCGAAGCGCGGCAAATCCTCTCATTATGTAGCCTATGGCAAACAGCACGGCAGCCACACCGATTAGAACCCACATGCTCGACAAACCATTGAGATAGTTTGCTGTTGCCTCGTAGCTTTTAGCTTGAGCCTCAATAAGCGCAAGTTGGGCGTCTTGGATGCCTCCTGTTAAAGCCTGCTCAGTGATAAACGCTTGGTTAATATAGTCCAAAGCCGTACTATAGTGGGTCTTTGCGCCTGCAAAATCTCCCTGCCTATATAGGGTTCCTGCAATCGTTGTTTCATTATCTGCTTTTGTCCATGACAGATTCGCTGCAGTGCTGTTGAAGCCACCTGTTGGTGCTGATATCCCATCAATTATTTTACTTATTTCTCGAGCGTCAGCTTGATCTTCGGAGTAGACGGCGAAGAGTCTGTCTGGGTCGCTGGTGTAGGCTTTTGTCATAGTGCCGACGAGTCCTCCAGTGGCGTTTACATGTTTAACATAGACTGTGTAGCCGTGCAAGAACAGGTTTGAAGCAATGGTTGTGTTTGGAACAGTCATGGTCGCGGTGAAGAAGTGGGTTTCACCAGCTTTCAGCGCAACTGGACTAGCTAACGTGGTGGTGTAGTTTTTACTCCAGTCGAAACCTACTATTATCGCGGAGACATTCATGAGTGTGCTAAGGTGATTTTCAACCTCTACCAGCAGCATAGCTTCGGAGTTTTCTTTATATCCGTAAACCGGTCGTCCGTAATAGGAATCGGTTCCCCAAGTGTAGAAACTTCCAAGCCAACTAGTTGATTCAATGTATGCATTGGCAATATTCACTGTTATTGTTGAAACTAATCCTAATGCAAGCATTGCCGAAGCGAGGACTAATATTTTTTTCATTTTCACTCCCTTTTTTCAAAGCCTTCAGTTTAGTTTGGATACGTATTTAACATTTCTGATTTCAGTGTAAATGCTGCAGTGTTTTCTAAGTTTTGTTTAGGCTAATGAATGAATTAAAAAGAAAATTGGAAGTATTGTTAAACTGGCGATGGCAGCGCTTCCTTGTTTTTGTTTAATCCCCTTTTGAATAGCTTGTTCGCTATGGGCAATAGCGCTCTGTCTATGAGCAAGACTATTCCGAGCACAGTAAAGTACGCGGGCAATCCGATGATTACTCCTGCAGCCACCCAAGTAAAAAACGTGTTCAAGAATGGAGCTGCTCCTTCGATTATTGGTAATCCAATGATGATTTTTCCTGAGATTTCTGCAAGCGTGACTCTTATGGTGGCGTGTGGTTTCTGCTCTGATGTTCCGATGGTTCCTGTTATGTCTCTTATGCTTGTAGTTACCGAGATGACTTTGCCGTTTCTGGTTATGATTTCTTCCACATTGAAGATGAAGTCTGTTGCGTTGTCCTGGGGGATTCTTGAGACGAGTTCTCCGTTCCACACCTCGTCAGCATAGGTTAGATCTTCCGAATAGACGTAGCCACCTTGCTCCTCGGTTAATGCTTCGATGCCTCTCACGACTTCTTTAAACTTTCCTTTAGTCAATTCAGCATTTATCCACTGCCTGATGTCTTTTATTCTCTGGTCTGCAGATTTTTCCTCTGTTGTGCCAAAGTTTTCCCTAGGAACCGAAGAATCTCCCCAGAGGGTCACTCCTGGAAAGGATAGGCGGTGTTGTGTTGCCGTATTTGCGTAGACGGATGCGCCAACTAGAGCTACGCAGATTATGAGTGCAACCATTAACTCTTTACGCTTGGGTTTTTTCACTTCGTGTCACCGAGATAAAGTGTTTGGAACGAGGGTAATAATGCTACATTTTCGAACAGACTGTACTAAAAAGAGAACGAAAAAGAACTAAACAGTTCTCTTCTTGGATTGTCTAAAAACTACGAATGCAAGAACAAGGCTGAAAGCACTCATTAACCCTAGTGATATTTCGTTTGAGGGATGTTGAGGCGTTACTCCATACGCCAACTCTTCTCTAGCAAACTGCGACGACTCTTTGGTGTTAAAGTAACCGTCTAAGAGGAACAAACGAGGAGGCAACATTAACGCCACGCCGAGCAGAACTGCACTGACCATATATAGGATGCCTTTTTTCATCATAGTTTTGTCTCCTATTTTAATAGCAGGCATAACTGTCTTTTAAAGCCACGTTTTAGAACGGTTTCTCCCTCCAAAGTCTAATGGTTTCAAACCACAGTACAAGTGATGCTGCGGTGCCGAAGATTAGGGCGGCGATGTTGTGAATGCTGCCCGTATGTCCATAAAATATTGCGTAGACAATTAGCATTGTGGAGAACCAGACTGAATAGAAGAGATAGCGTGGAACCAAGAAGCGTCCTAGTCGAGTGAAAAAGCGTAGTAAGCCGACCTTGACCTCTTGAGTGAGGTAATATTCGCCTGTTCCGCTCTTGTCAACCAAGCCAAGTGAAATCAGTTTTTCTAAGTGATGTGTTGCTACGCTTGGGCTTGAGAAGCCTAGAGCGCGTTGAATCTCACGCACACCAACTCGAGATGTTGGTGTTTTAAGCATGTGCCAGTAAACAAGGAGAGTCTTGCCCTTCAACTCTGATTCTATTTGCGCTAAATCTGGTGTTGAAGTTGACGGTGACATGTGAAATCATCGTTTCAATACTTTTATTGATTAGGTATTAAAGTATGACAGTTGTGTTTGTGAAACAAATTTGTTTATGTGTGTGCGCACAGCTAGCCTAGCCCCTCTATTAGGCTCCAAATAGGTTGTGATACTGAGTGAGAGACAGAGACGGGTATAGGGTCGTCTATTTAGAGAAATAACTCGGCACATCTTTTATCTTGTTCGAAGTATAGATTACACGAAAACGAAAAGTGAAGCGCGTCAACATGTTCGTTAAGATGTTCACTGTGGGAATGATTCAGACGAACTGCTTCATTGTGAGCGACGCTCAGACTGAAGAGGCTGTTGTCATTGACCCTGGATTTGACAGCGCCTCAGAAGCTAAAAGCATCTTAAAGGAGATTGAACGCAACAGGTTTAGGGTCAAGTTTATAATCAACACGCATGGACATCCTGACCATACAAGCGGCAATAAAATAATGAAAGAGGCAATAGGCGCATCCATTTTGATTCACGAATATGACGCACCATTATTAAGGAATCCTTCAGCCGACAAAATAATACGTGAAGGCGATCTCATCGAGGTGGGTGAAGTTAAACTTCGAGTTTTGCACACTCCGGGTCACAGCAAGGGCAGTATAGCGCTGTTGGGCGCTGACGCCGTGTTCTCAGGCGACACTTTATTTGCTGGAGGAATCGGTAGATATGACCTCCTAGGCGGTTCATTGGAAGAAATCATGAATTCATTAAAGAACAAACTCTTAATTTTACCTGATCACCTGAAGGTTTACCCTGGGCATGGTCCAGCCACAACCATCGGCGAAGAAAGAAGAAGCAATCCATTTCTGCAAGATTTCTTTCATTTGTAAACACTTTGCTGGCGCGACTCATGTCTCAAGGCTTCATGGAAATTAAGTTAGATTTGGCTAAGACTCCTTTCAATTTGGATTACACTCTTGCTTGCGGTCAAGTGTTCCGCTGGGAAAAACTGAATGGATGGTGGCATGGAGTTCTCGGCGAGACTGTTGTCAAAATACGTCAAAATGGCGAAGCCCTGCGTTTTCAATCATACCCAAAGAAAGTTGACTCAGCCTTTTTGTGGAGCTATTTTCGCCTAGACGACGATTTGCCACACATTTATTCAAGAATCAGAAAGGATAGATACGTCAACGAGGCTGTGAAGAGGTTTCACGGCTTACGCCTCATGCGCCAAGACCCTTGGGAATGCCTAATCTCTTACATCTGCGCCACAAACAAGAACATCCCAGCCATCAAAAACATGATTTCTAACATGTGCATGCGCTTTGGAAAAAAGATATCCATTGAAAATGAAGAGTTTTACACGTTTCCGAAGCCCCATGACCTAGCAGAAGCCAGCCTAAAAGAGCTGAGACTCTGCAAACTCGGATTTCGAGCTGAACGGGTTAAGGCTGCAGCTAAACTTGTGAGCAACGGCACCTTCGACTTGGAGGCTTTGAAAACCTTGCCTTATGAAAAGGCTAAAAAAGAGTTGACGACTCTGCCGGGTGTTGGAGCCAAAGTGGCTGACTGCGTCTTGCTGTTCTCTCTGGACAAGTTGGAGGCTTTTCCAATCGACGTTTGGATGAAACGCATAATATTAGAATACTACGCTGAGCATTTTGAGCCATCGTTTATTGAAAAAGCCAAAGCAAAGAAATCGCTGCCACCTCGAGAATACGAGACCATTAACTCTTTTGGTAGAAAATACTTCGGAGAATATGTGGGCTATGCTCAAGAATATTTGTTTCATTTCAAACGATGCCAATAATGAACGCTAAAGGAAGAGCCTCATTAAGGGATACTCTGGGTTTGTTTTGTCTTTTATGATGAATCCGTTTTTGATGTAGAATTCTAAGGGACCAGAAGGATTGTTGGAGTCGCCTCTTCTGGCAAAGGTTTCAACAACCTTAAACTCTCGTCTCTTAAGGTCTTCAAGAATGGTTTTGAGCAATGCTTCACCTAACCCTTTTCCCCTCAGTGTCTCATCCGCTATATAGAGGCATGAAAGGAATACGACACCTTCTTCCAACTTGCCAACGGGTTGAGACTCATAATTGTTTATGTTAGGAAGCCGCACTGAAGGCGCGAACTGAGCGTAGGCTACAGACTTGTCTTTACAATAAACTATTTTGCCGCAGATTCCAAACTCCTTCAAGGTTTGAATAAACCACTCTCGCTTCCTTTGTTCAAGTTCCGATTTTTTCTGCGCCTCCATCTTCTCTTTTCTCACTTTGTCAAACTCTTGCGGAAACTCCCAGTAGACGCAACCTCTGCAAGATTCTGGAATATCGCCCAAGTTTGCCTCTGTGATGTCTTCAATATCAATCTCAATCTCTGTTTCTTCCAAAACTCGCATCCTCTGAAAAGAGAAATACTTCGTTTCTGTTCCTAAAAGCTTATCTGTTTTCACGGTTAGTGTTTAGTCTTAAAATCATGGTTGTGTTGGACCTCGTTCTGGCATCCACGGCAATCTTCCCACCATGCTCCGCAGTTCTTTTTTCAGCGTGCTGGGATACCTGTATGGTTCTTTAAGTGTTATAAACGTCAAAGCGCCGACGCCTCGACCAATGGCTGACAGGGCGTAGACAAGTTGTAATCCTAGTATCAAACCGAAGACGCCTATAAGATAATTACCCAAGTATCCTCCAACGAGGGAACCAGTAAAGAAAACGATTCCGTTGACCAAGTTGTAGAAGGCGGTGAAGGTTCCCCTCAACTCTTCTCGGGTTATATCCAGCAGATAGGCAAAAATGGCAACTTCTCCAAAAGCCGTTAAAATGCCAAGAATCAAATTCAATAGATATAGATGATAAACGTTTGACGCCAAGGCATAGAAAAGTGGGACAACAATCAAACTCAGTCGGTAAACTACAATTAAAGGTCTTCTCCCAACGCGGTCAACCAATTTTCCTCCCCAAGGCTGTAAGGCTATTATGGCAGCGCCGTTAATCACTGACATCAAGGCAACCTCCAGCATAGAGGCGTTCAAGACACGAATGGTGGTTATCGAAAACAGCGGCCAACATAATGTCATGAAAAAGCCAAAGATTGAGCTGGCAACGCATAATCGCACAAAGTCCGTGTTGCTTCGCACTTGTTTGATGACATCAGTAATGCTAAAGACGGAACCACCAGACAGGTTGTTAGGATTGGGATTAGGCTTTTCATGAACAAGAATCATCACTAGAGAAGATACAACTCCACAAAAAACCGCGATAAGGAGTGGAATGAAAAGCGCCTGCTGCAATGTTCCTTTAATCATGACCATTAAATATCCTGCTGCAAGTGTTGCCAACAGACTTCCCACTGCTGCTGAACGGTTGATGATAGCTGTAGTTATGCCTCTCTTCGACAAGTGCACAAGGTCTCCGATAAGAGCGGTCCATGTTGGTGTAGCCATCGAACCCAAGAGCGACTGAACCGCTATCACAACGATTAACTGCGGAGCCGAGGTTACAAACATTAGCGGAATCCAAAGGAAAGCAGTGATTAAGCCCCCGATTACGATGAACGGAATTCTTCTCCCTATCTTATCGCTGAGTTTCCCCCAAGCAACCTGCATCATGTTTGGCGCTAGATTAGAGATGGATTGGAACCATCCCATTTCAGAAGCAGACGCATTCAATTGTTCCACTGTGTAAACGCCTAGAAATGGGTTCACTGCGCCAGAGCCGAAAGAGTTTACAATTGACCTCACATAAAGAGGCCTCAAATCATTGTTGTTTGAAGGTTTGTCTGCAGACCGACTCTCGCTCATCTTTTTCTGGCAACCTCGCATGAAGAATCAAAAAGGAAAAGTAGACGACACTTAAAAGCAAATCGATTAGAGTTGGTCTTTTTTTGCAACCGAATTTAGCTTCGCCAGAACTTCAGGGCTTAAATCGTCCTCTCCTATCTTAAACGTCTCAGGCTCCTCAATCTTCAGAATAGCTCGCAAAGCCTCAGCGTCTAAATCATTCACAAGTTTGAGCAGTTCCTTCCGAGCTAATTCCAAGTGACTCTGCAACATCGACTTATTTCTGTAAAGCACACCGACCAAAGGACATATTTTCTCGGTCTTCAAAAACCATTCAATCTTCCCTGTCTTCAGATTAATGTCAAAAGTGATAGGTCCAGCAACGCATGTTTCAGGCTTGACTGGGTGAATTTGACATTTTTTCGTGTTTTTGTCTAAGAAGATGCATTGGTTGCCTTCTGTTTCTCTGGGAAACGTGTACACGTTCTTTTCTTTAAAGGCGTTTTCAATCGCTAAGCCTGTGGCTTTCAAGTAATTCTTTATTATCGTCTTTCGTTTGGATGTGACAGGTGGTCGCGCTCTAACACAACAGTTTACGAGACAGTTTCCACAGATGTTAAAAAAGTTGGCTTGTCTAGGTTGTTCACCCATTTTCTCTGACATTGTCTTGGTCCTCCGTCGATTTGCCAGATTACAAAGTGTAGACTCTGTTTCTTTCAAGGCTATTTGCCAACGAGGAATAGACCGTGAAAATGGCTTCTTCCAAATCCGTTCTCAAAACTTTCTTCGTTACTTCTTTTAGAATGAGGTCTGAGAGATTGCCCTCTTCAATTCGGCGTTTGATAATTCCCAAGTATTTCTTCTCTTCTGAAGAGGCGTTTTCCCATGCGATTCTATGTAAATGACGGCAGACTTGTCGAGCGGTTGAACCTTTCGGATGCCGCACTAAAGCGTCTAAGCCGTCTCTGATGACAGCGCGAAAATTATTCACTAAGAGATTGTGAGGCAGATACTCAAACTCTTCTTGGTGTTGAAGAATTCCTCTCAGCGTGGCTCTGATGAAGCAACTTAAGGCTACGTCTGATTTGACACATTCCTGTTCGTCCATTATTCGAATCTCAATGGCTTTTCTGTCGAATCTTATGACTGCGCCTCTTGAGTTCAACCATTCCTTATTGAGCAAGCATCTTGGAGCGTGAACTTTAGCCAAGTCTTCTGAATACTGCCTAATCGTTGTCTTCTCGTACTCTTCAAACGAACCCACATATTCGGGTATTATATCGCCTGTGATAGAAGGAACCTCAGCCTGATTTACCAAATAAAAATGCAGCCGATTGTCCACATAGTCGCCGATTTTGGATTCATAGATAGGCGAAGAAGCCGCGATGGCTGGCAGATATGGCAGAAGGTTTGCCAAGGCGTTGTACAATCTCACAGCTTCAAGCTCATTCTGGAAAGGTAAGTTGAGTTGAAAACTCTGTATGTTAAGCCAACCATGCTGATTAAGGTTGAATATCCTGCTGAGCGCCTCGTAGATTTGACGGTCCCGATGCGACCAAACCTTAACCTTATCCAACAGCAGAGAAGGGTGCATTCCCAAGCCGAGGAGATGTGCCCCATAACGTTTTTCCAAAAATTCGAGAATTCTCAGCACAGCGTTGTTCATGGTTTCTTCAAAAACTTCGGGCGAGTCAAAAGGCTGGTTCGCCTTAAACTCTGCCACATGCGCTTGCAACTCTTTTCCAAACGAGAACTCGCCCAAATCCACGTTGTTCACTATGCGCCCATGCACGTCTTTGATTACTTTATCAACAATGGGTAAGGGTTGTAATTTTTCGTCGATTATAGAGAACTCGTGTTCAGGACCGAGGACTTGAAGCGTCCTAAACATAAAGGGATTCTGAACCTACCGAATAAAAACTGTAACCCAAGAATAACCAAATAAGCCTTTTGGGTACAAGCTCTCATGGATTCATTTCTTTAAGTGAGATTTTTCCACTCTAGGCGCTGCTTGGCGGAGTTGGCGGAGGAGTAGGAGGCGGACTTGGTAAAATGAGCCCTCTTGGTATACTAGATGCTACAGTTGTTCCAGCGAATCGGTCACTGTATTTTTGGTGTGGGTCGCCCACCGTAGCCATACCTATAAGGGTGTCTATGAGCCACAGCAACAAGTGGATTTTACTTATGTTTCGAATTAGTGTTCCGTAAAGGCTTGCTGCATTTCCTTGCGTTGTCGTCACTTTCAGATTCATAATTTGTTTTCCTATGGTTGTTCCACGGCTAGATTCAAAAAACGAGGCGTAGAGAAAGAACAGAATCCCATGGAGAAGTGAAAATTCTCTGACAAAGAATATTCCAGTAAGCAATAAAGCAGGAATCGCAATGATTATTGAAATTATCCAAGCCACTATCAAAATGATTATGTAGTCAATTATACCCGCTATCAGTCTCCTTATCCAGTGGTCTTGAAGTTGACGGTTAGCTCCTATTTTTTCAAACGCAGACATTTTTACTTCCTTCTGTTTTAACCCTTTTCTTAGGTATTTATCTTCAGTTATTATTTAATTCTACTGTACAGTAGCTGCTTGTCACCTTGCCTTAGCCTTCAACATGGCTCCCTTTTCTCAACAATCTTCATATGTCAACCTCCAGCAATGTCATATTCAGAATTGCATTTATAATCTATGCACGAGTATGCCACCTTTTCTTGTGGGGTCAGGGAAACTCATGTCTTCTTTGAATCCGTTTTTATGCCAGAATTTTCTGAAGCGAGGAAGAGATTCTGGAAAACCAGTGTGGCAACCCCATGAGCCTACGGCAATCTCTTCGGCTGGTTTACCATTGAAGCAAGGTAACGGTCTATGCCTAAGGTATTCAACAAGCGACTGAACAAGTTTTGATCCAATTCCATGTTTCTGTAAAGCCTCCTCTGTAATAAGAACACATGTTATCAGAACAGTTCTTTTTTGTCGTTTTGGAAGAAGAGGAAACACCTGCATTGGATAGAATTCTATAAACCCTATAGGTTTTCCTTCAAAATAAGCGATTTTGGCGCAGCAACCAAACTTTTGAAGGGCTTTTCTCACCCACTCCTTCTTTCTCAAGCCCCCCTCCTTCAGGGTTTGGGCATGACGTGGATCGTCCCATCTCGGTGCGCATCTTGGTCCCACCAAATCATCGACGTTCTCGTAAGTAACGTCTTTAATCTCAATTTTTATCGTCTTCTTTGCCCTCTTGTGTCTTTCTTATTTTTTGGAAGAATTCCTCCTTTGAAACTTCTTTATTGTCGATGAAAAATCGGGTGAGGCTGGAAAAGGGATTGTAGGGGTCTATCTGTAAGTTGAGTTTCCGCACCAGTTCTGGATGTTCCAGCATATTGTATTCGATAATTTCTACTCCAAACCTTTCCAATTCTGACTTGAAGTCTCCACCAGTCCTCGTCCAAGTTTCGTCTAAAAAACCGCCACCGTAACTGAAGAAATAGCTATAAGGGCAGCAACCAAAATAGAATATTTCAACTTTGGCTTTCATGGTTTTCTCCTAAAAAGCCTAGAATGCGCTTATAATTTAAATTGAGTGGAAAAAGAAGGAATTTGTCCTTAGCCTTTTACAACTGCGATGGGAACCAGTCTGGCTACACGGGTTGCAATTCCCAATTTGTCGCTCACTTCAGCTACTTTATCCACATTTTTGTAGGCTGGGTCTGCCTCTTCAGCCAACACAACTGCGCTTGCCGCTCTGATAATTATGCCTCGCTGTTCCAACGCCTTCTTGATTTCGCCGCCCCAATATCTTCGTTTGGCAGCAGATCTGCTCATCATTCGTCCTGCTCCATGTGCGGTTGAGCCGAACGATATCTCCATGGCTTTAGGTGTTCCAACCAGCACCCAACTGCTGGTGCCCATGCTTCCAGGAATGAGAACTGGTTGACCTAGGTCTCTGTAGTCAGCTGGAACATCTGGACTGCCAGGTCCAAAAGCTCTTGTTGCGCCTTTTCGATGAATCCAAACTTTCCTAGTATGCTCATTGACCCTGTGTTCTTCAATCTTGGCTATGTTGTGGGCTACGTCGTAAACCAGACGTAACCCGAAGGTTTCTGCTGGCTTTTGGAAAACTTGCTCAAAACTCTGGCGAACCCAGTGTGTGATGGCTTGACGATTGGCAAAGGCGAAGTTGACAGCGCAAGCCATGGCTTGGTAATAATCTTGTGCTTCTGGGCTGGTTCCAGGTGCACAGGCAAGTTCACGGTCTGGCAGTGCTATTTTGTATTTCTGTGTAGCCCTTTCCATAACTCGTAGGTAATCGGAGCATATTTGATGTCCGTAGCCTCGTGAACCGCAATGAATCATGACGGTGGCTTGTCCTTCATGGGTGATGCCAAATTTTTTGGCGACTGTTGAGTCATAGATTTTGTCGACACGTTGAATCTCTAAGAAGTGGTTGCCTGAACCCAACGTGCCAATCTGCGGCAAACCTCGACTTTTAGCGTTGGTTGAAACTTTGTCTGGGTTGGCGTTTGGCATGCTGCCTCGTTCTTCACAGTGCTCAATGTCCTCTGACCAGCCTAATCCATGTTCAACAATGTAGGGCACACCTTCAGCAGCCAAACGGTCAAGTTCACTGGCTGTAATGCGGAAGTCTTTGCGGCGGCTGCCAAGCCCACATGGAACGTTGTTAAAAATGGTCTCTGTTAAATTGACAAGTTTGGGTCGGATATCTTGCTCAGACATGTTTGTGGTTAAGAGCCTAACACCACAGTTGATGTCGTAACCGACGCCGCCGGGGCTGACCACGCCTTCTTCATAGTCTGTGGCTGCTACACCGCCAATTGGGAATCCGTAGCCTTCGTGGCCGTCAGGTAACGTGATGGAGTATTTGTAAATGCCTGGCAAATGCGCAACATTGGCGCACTGGTCCAGGGTCCGATCTGTTCGCATCTTTTCTAGCAGGTCTTCATCTGCAAAAACTATGCCTGGAACTCGCATGCCAGCCTTATATTTCTGAGGAATACGCCATGTGTAGTTGTCTAGTCTTTCCAGTGGCACTTTAGGCGGAGGTCCCCGGTATCCTTCTCCTTCTTCGCCCATAAACAATTCACCTTCAAATCAATGAAAAGGCGTAGACTGAATATAAACAATTTTGGTCTTTAAGCCAAAGATTTTTTCTTTAAGTATTCAATAAAGCCTTGAATGTCCTGCATGACCACGCCTCTTCTGAGAACCACATGATTCTTAATGAATTCTGCGGCAACTCGCATTTGAGGGTCGTTTTCCAAAATCTTTTCATATATAACTTGGAGACTGTCACCTTGGTTCATTGCTTCTGAAACTGTTTTCTCCCAGAGTTTAAGTTGCATAGTGTAAGCCTTCAGTCGGTTGACAGCGTTGTTCACTGGACCGAAGTGTGTGTAATACAGCCTTTTTGGTGCCATGTCAACTATTTTTTGAATTGAAGCCAAAGTCAGTTCTAAATGAAAAGGAGCAGGAGTAGTAGGTATAGTCACATCTAGTTGAGGTAAGTAGATTCCCGCAGCGTCGCCCTGAAAAATCCCCATACCCATATTTTCAAAAAACCCCAAATGATGCGAGGCATGACCCAGAGTTTCCAAAACTTCAAGTTGAATGTCTCCGCCTAAATCAATAATTGTGCCGTCGACTGGTGTGACAACTCGATTTTCGGGAAC
>Ga0315308_1001312_pt1 | contig 14287 bp, 11 predicted proteins | sample TDP3_MG_FD_203078 | JGI IMG/M metagenome (GOLD analysis project Ga0315308, IMG submission 203078) | Freshwater sediment microbial communities from Lake Towuti, South Sulawesi, Indonesia - TDP3 | ecosystem: Environmental > Aquatic > Freshwater > Lake > Sediment | place: Indonesia: South Sulawesi... | reverse complement strand
GCTGCGAAGTCCTCTCTTCACCCTGCTCTCAATGTCCCCGAGCTTCAAATTGCGCGGGCCGAACGCCACGTCTTCCTCCACCGTGGGCATGAATATCTGGTCATCCGGATCCTGGAACAGGAGGCCAAGGTCTCTTCGAATTGTGTCCATCGATCTCTCATCAAGAAGCCTTCCAGCAACTGAAACGCTCCCTGAGAACGGCATTCGGAACCCAGCGATCAAGTGCATTAGGGTCGACTTGCCGGCTCCGTTTGGGCCTACGATCGCGACCTTCTCGCCCTCTTCGAGCGATATCGAGACGTTCCTCAGGGCGACCGTTCCATCCTCATATGAGAATCCCAGATTTCTGATCTCCAGGGCCCTCAGAGTACCACCCCGAACTGGAAGACAACCAGGGCGACGGAGGCGAAGAAGAAGCAGAACACGAAGACAATGTCTGGCAAGGATAACCTCGTTCCCCTCCATGCAGTCATGTCTCTGCCAAATCCTCTCGCCCTCAATGCTTCGTAAGCTCTGTCCGCCTTTCCAGACGTGCGGACGAACACCATGCCTGCAGTGTACGAGAGGACTTTCAGACCATACCTGTCGAAGAGGCTCCTTCCTCCTGCGAATCCTCTTGCTTTTCTCGCGACGCTCATGCGCGAAAGCTCCTCCGACATGAGCAGGATGTACCTGTGGGTCAGCATGAGCAAAGTCGTGATCAACGCTGGAACCCGCAGTCTTCTGAGGCCCGCGAAGAGGTCAAAGGTCTCAGTGCCTCTCGCCAGAACCAGGAGCGGTATCACGCAGGCGCTCGTCCTGGCCAACATATTGATTCCTCTTTCCGTGCCAGCAACCAGGAACACTGACACAGATGCGAGCAAGATGAAAGGCAACGCTGCTAAGTACGATCTGACCACTCCAGCCGGAGATACCATGCTTGTGATTGCGAGGAGGACCGAGATCGCAAGGGAGGCAAATACTAGCGTCCTCTGAGTCAATATTGCCGATATTAATACAAAGGCGAACACTCCAAGTATCTTGGCTCTTGAATCCAATCGCCAGAACCAACTGTGCCTGGAGCTATCGCTCCATCCCTTGGAACTGTGGACATGAGCGAATCCAACGCCACCAATCATGTCCGTTCAGTCCCCAGGGCTCTCAGCAGTGCGGACGCTGCAAGTGCCACGATCAGGAAGCCGATGATTCCGGCGAACAGTGCACCGAAGTAGTCCTGTCCGTAGCTGAATGGGGCTGCGACAATTGGTTCTTCCTCCCCCTTTCCTGCATCCGCCATCGTCTGCTCAAGCCCGTCCGCTCCTTCGCTTGCGTATAGGAAGTAGAACGGAAGCGCGAGGGCGAAGACAACTATGATCGCGACAGCAGCTCGGAAGTTCGCGGACGCGAATGCTCTCGCCAGCCCTCTCCGAGTGACAATAGCCTGTTCCGGCCCACGAATCATCTCTGGAGAGACGTTCATGACGTAGGCGACAATGCCAACCGTGATTGCCGCTTCGCCGGCCGCGATAACTGCATGGTAGGCGAGCATGGAAGGTATCGAGATGGTTGGCGCGATTCCATATTCGCCGCTTGAAACTGCGTAGCTGACCGTGAGCTCAGCGGCGCACGCCGCTGCGGCAACGAATACCGAAGCCCAAGCGCCACTGGCCAACGCAACACCTTCGCCCGTCTTCTGCATCCTGGAAGTGAGAGGTCTGATCAGATTGAAGACCCCCCAGCCCGTCAAGGGCGCGATTATTGCCATGTTCAGCGCATTCAAGCCCAGAGCCGTGATTCCGCCGTCTCCGAACATCAGAGCCTGAATGAGGATGACTACAGTCATGCCGAGGATAGCAAGAGCTGGCCCGACGAGCACAGCAAACAGCGCTCCACCTATAAGATGGCCCGTGGTGCCTCCGCCTATTGGGAAGTTGACCATCTGAGCGACGAATATGCCGGCGGACAGAATCGCGACTCTCGGCAGGTTCTTGTCCCTGATCTTCTTGCCCGTGATGGCGAGAACTACCGCTAGGACGATGAGGAACTCGACCCAGCCAAGCGCAGCGATGAGCGGATGCATCAGGCCATCTGGGATATGCATTCAGCACATTTCCTGTAATACCTTTTTGAGATTACGTAATACACAACTGCCATCTCGTATATATCCCCTTCTTTGCCCTATTGGCAATGCTTATCTCACGGCGATCCATTTCAGCATCCATGGGTGACAAGACCAGGATATCGCTCAGCGTCTCGCAGACGCTGCTCAAGGAGTTTGATGCAATCTCAAAAGGCCTAGGTCATCCAACGAGATCCAAGGCAGTGAGCGAGGCGATGCGGGAGTTCGTCTCCAGCAGGAAATGGGACCTGGCCAAGAAGGGGCAAGTGCCGGGCGTCATTTTGCTGACCTACGATCACCGTTCGCGCAGGACCGCAGCTGCCCTGACCGAGCTCCAGCACGATTTCCCCGACGTAGTCACCGCGACGATGCACCTGCATCTTTCGAGAAGCACATGCCTCGAGGTCATCGCCTTCAAGGGACAGGCGGAGAGGATCCGAGCCCTCGCCAGAACGCTTCAATCGCAGAAGGGGGTGCTCGATCTCAAGCTTCTGACATCGCCGACGTGAGAGCAGAGGATTTCTCGATAGCTTGAATGAATTACGAGCATGTTGAATGCAGTTTGCCGAATGTTATCACCAAAAACGACAGGCCGTGGTTGCCGGATTCCATCACGGCTGTCCGCCTATTAATATCAGGATTATCGCGGTCGCCAAGCCCGCTATTACGAACCTCAGTCCTGTGTAGACGATCATCTCCTTGATCAGGCTGCCAAGGTAGGCTCCCAGGACGAACAGGAATGCAATCGTCATGCCAATGGCCGTTACCACCGCGGCGTCGAGGGGCATGAAGAAGAACGGAACAAGGGGAACGAATGCTGCCAACAACGGTGCAACTCCGTGCACAAGCGCGCTCACCCAGATGCTCACTTTGATCGCCTCTTTCCGGGTTCCCTCGACCTGTCTCAACATGGCCTTCTCGAGCTGCATGTGGCTGAGCAGGTGTTCAACGCGTTCTGCTTCGTACGCTCCGACGGTGCTGGAGACGGCCAGCGCGATACCGCCCGCGAAACCCGCAGCTAGTATCAGCTGCTTCGCGAGCTCTGGATGCACATGTCCCTCTGCAACATACGCGCCCAAGATCACGCCCAGGATTGTCAGAGCGCCATCGAAAGCTCCTATGACGAAGTATCTGCGCGCTATTGTGGCTGACTTTGTCAGCGTGAAATGGAACCTCAGTCTCTTGAATCTGTCAGATAGTTGCGACATCTGGCTATCACTCTTTCTCAAGGGTTGCGCTGGCCAAATCCCTCACTGCATCGAGAGCCCGCTCGAGCTTCGATGCATCCGGCCCTCCTCCTTGTGCGAAATCCGGCTTCCCTCCGCCGGATCCTCCAACAGCGGCCATCGCCTCCTTGATCAGCTGCCTGCAATCGAGCTTCAGGTCCGCGCTCCTGGCAATCACGACCTTCGCGCCTCCCTCATCGGAGCCGAGAATCGCAACGGTCCTCGCATGGCTGATGAGTTCCTTTGCCAGGTTGACCAGGTGTTTCATGTCCTCGGACTCAACATGCCTGACGATCCTGACGCCTCTCACCTGGGGCGCCTTCTCAACAAGTTCGTCGACGGTCTCGCCAACCCTTCCTTTCTTCATCGCATCCAGTTCTTTTGTCAGCTCTTTTCTATCGGCCAGAAGCCTATCCACCGCCTCGCCAATCTTCTCGGGGACGGTGTTGAGCTTCGTGCTGGCATCGGTGACTGCGTTGTAGAGTGCCATCATCTGCTCGACTGCTGGCATGCCTGACACGAACTCCAGTCTAACAACGCCGTCCTGAATGCGCTTGGTTCTGAGGATCTTGATTGCGCCCACTTCGAGCGTGTTCTTGCAGTGTATGCCCCCACATGCCTCAACGTCGAAGTCCCCCGTTCTGACGACTCTGATCTCCTTGCCTGGGACCGCCCCTCCCTGGTACAGCCTGAAGCCATAGCGCTTCTCGGCAACGTTCCTCTCCATGAACGAGCTTTGGACCTTGGTCGCAGAAAGGACAGTCTCGTTGGCAAGGAGCTCAATCTTCTCGAGCTCTTCGGGCGTGAGGTCTGCATAGTGCGTGATGTCGAGCCGAGCGATGTCCTCGCCCTTGTGAGCCCCGGTCTGCCAGACGTGATTGCCCAGCACCTTCCTCGCAGAGCCATTTATGATGTGCGTTGCTGTGTGATGCCTCTGGAGGCGTCTCCTCCTCCGCTCGTCGATCCCACACGTGATCAGTTTCCCGACGGCCGCCTGCATCTCGCCCTCGACCTTGTGGACGACCACGTTTCCTACCTTGTCCACGTGGACGACCTTCATCTCCTTCATCGTGCCCGTGTCGCTCTCCTGGCCCCCGCTCTCTGCGTAGAAATAGGTCTTGTCCAAGACAACGAGATCATCTTCTATCGCCAGCACCTTGGCTCGGAACTTGAACTTGGACGGGTCCTTGTAGAACATCGGCTTCGTCGCGGGCAGTCCATCAGGAAGCTCGACCTCAGGAGCGATCTCCTCTCGCTCCGGTTTCGAGTGTCTGGCCGCCACGCGCTTGTAGAAGTCATCAGGAACCTTGACGGGTTTCCCAGCGAACTCGGCCACCACCTCGGGGTTCAGTCCATGCGAATCGTAGAGCTCTATGAGCTCCTCGTCGGTGATGCTCCTGCCAGCATGTCCCGAGGAGGACTCGAGCCTCTGGACGATTCCTCTGCCCTTGACGAGCGTCTCTTTGTATTTCTCGTTCTCCACATCGACTAGCTTGATGATCTCATCCCGGTTCTCTTTGAGGTCTGGGAAGTCCAACGAGAAGTAGTCGATCTGCCTGGCAACGATTTCTGAAAGCCTTGATTCCAGGCCGAGCTGAGACATCTCCCTCAGCGCTCTGCGAACGAGCAACCTCGCGAAATAGCCCTGTCGAACGTTCGATGGCACTACGCCATCGCTGAGCATGAACATGAGGGCGCGCGTGTGGTCGCAGATGACGTACATGCTCTCGAACGGTCTGATCTGTTTCATGAAATCGTCCGTGTTCATGCCGAGCTTCGCTGCGGCATCCGCCTTGAGCGTGCGCATATCGGCCGCGGTCTCGATCTTCATTGAGCCCGCAGCCTTGGAGTATTCCGCAAGGATTCTGTCCTCGACCTTCGTCCCGGACATGCGCTTAAGCTCCTCCAGCACATCGCCAAAGACTGCTTCGTATGCGGACGGGGTGCCCTGGGACATCCATGTCAGCCTCTCAAGTCCGTACCCGGTGTCCACAACCTGGATGTCCATGGGCTTCTGCTGACCGTTCTCCATGGCATAGCTCATGAAGACGAGTGTGGCAGCCTCAACACCGCCGAGGAGGACTTCAAGACAAGGTCCTGCATTGCCGCCTCCTTCCCACCAGGCTTCCGAATAACTGACAGCTTTCGGGTCGAGGCCGTTCACCTCTGTGAGGAACTTGTGACACAGCTCGGTCGTCCGGTCCTTCCAGTAGACCTCTTTCCCCTTCTTGTTGAAGACGTGGTGGGCCATCATCTCGAACATGGTGAAGTGCGAGCCCGTTTTGCCCACATTGTCTATGTCGTTGAACCTCACGCAAGTCTGAGATATCCCAAGGGGATTCGCCGGAGGATCAACGACTCCTTGGATCACCCATGGCTGGAAGCCGTAGATGCTCGCCTGAGTGAAGAACACGTCATCCCGCCAGCGCGCAGTAATAGGATAGCGTGTGATTCTCGTGTGTCCTTCTTTCTCCAGGAAGGACAGGAAGCTCTCGCGCATCTCGTGAACGCTCTTGCTCTCCTTGAACAAGGGTCTGGCGATGAACGCGTACTCAACACAGGGGGACTCGCCACAAGTCTCCCCGTCGCCGATGGTCCAGAAGAACTTGCCACAGGACTTGCACTGCCTTCGCTGGAAGCCATTGCTCTTGAAGAACTCGAGCTCGTAATCCTTCGGATCCATGTTCGATTGCTGCATGAGTCCTCAGAATATAACGGTTTTCGTGCGCGCGAGTGCCAGACCGATTTCTCAGAGGGCGACAAGACCTCACGGGAAGGAGAAGAAGGGGTCTTGCAGGGACTGTCTAAGACTCTCTATCGGCGTCCCGTCTTTGATGATCTTCGTGACCTTGTTGACGTCCTTCTTGCTGCCCAAGATGATTGCACCGATCATCCTGCCGTCCTTGAGCACGAACTTCCTGTAGACCGATCCATCGGATGTTGTCGCCCTTATCTCTTCGAAGCCGGGCTCAGGAGGCTCATGCTGGCTCCTTACGATTCCGATGGACGAGAGATCGATTCCGACAACCTTCAGCGTGTTCGACGGAATGGCCCCTTTGTAGCCGGGCCCGTCCTGACCCAGTATCTTCTTTGCAGCGATTCTCGCCTGTTCGAGAGCAGGGGGAATCATCGCCCACACCTGCCCATTGTATTCGCAGACATCTCCAATCGCGAATATGTCTGGATCTGAAGTTCTCAGAGACGAGTCAACAATTACTCCCCTGTTCACCTTCAGTCCAGCATCCTTTGCAAGAGACAGATTGGACCTTGTGCCCGCGGATATGATTACCATGTCTCCTTCAATTGTCGTTCCATTCTTGAGGCGTACGCCCTCTACAGACGAGTGGCCGAGCACCTCAACGGTCTCGGCCTTCGTGACAATCTTCGCGCCCGTGGATTCGATCCACTTCTGCAGGATCGACGCTCCCTCGTGGTCCAATTGCCTCATCAGGATGTGCTCAGCATACTCCAAAATCGTGACATACAGATGGGGGAACCCAGTACATATCGCCCTTGCGCTCTCGAGGCCGAGGAGGCCTCCTCCGACAACGATCGAATGCTTCGCGTTTGCAGCGGCTTCTTTGATCCTCTTCGCATCCTCTATGGTCCTGACAGTGAACACGTTCCTCTTTGGAAGTCCCTCGAGCGGAGGAACATATGAACTTGACCCTGTGGCCAACACGAGCTTGTCGTAGTGAGCCCAGGACCCCCTCACGAGGATTCTCTTGCCAGCAGGATCGATCTCATCCACTCTCGCGTCCAGGTTGAGTCTCAGTCTGTTCTTATCGTACCAGTTAGAAGGATAGAAAGGCAAATCCTTCTCCTGAACGGCGCCCGAGAGATAGTCGATCAGCTTCGGCCTCGGATAGTAGGCCATTTTCTCGTCCGTGTAGATTTCGATATCGACTTGAGTATCCGCGTCTCTCAGCGCTTTCGCCAGATTCGTTCCTGCGACATTGTTTCCAACGATGACGGTCTTCAAAATGCTCACCAGCCTCAGATCGGCTTGTTCCGGCCCAGCCTATGGACTGCCCTGAGATTAAGCTTGCGTGCGAAGGATGCGGTGCTTCATCAAATTCCTCTTGCTCTGGCAACCATTTTCGCGAACCCTTGGATAACTTTCTTGATTGCCGTTGATGCTCTGGACTTTGACATGAGACGAACAGGTGTCATGGATCTTCCCCTCCACGGCGGTTCCGCGCCGAAATGGCTGTTCCACAGGATGGTCAATCTATCCGGTGCAATAGCCGAGGCCGTTGCGGACGAGCACGGCAAGGAGGAGTTGTTAAGACGCATTGCAGACCCGCTTTGGTTCCAGGCATTCTCATGTGTTCTGGGATTCGACTGGCACTCATCAGGCACAACAACCGTGACCTGCGGCGCGCTCAGAGAAGGCCTGGAGAGAGCGAACATTGGCATTCGGCTTTCTGGAGGCAAGGGGAGATTCTCAAAAGGAGCAATAGGTGGGATATCCTCAGCCGCGGACGATGGCTTTCTGTCATCCTCAGTCGTGGACGGACTCATCAGGTCGAGCAGATTGAGTGCCAAGGTGGACAGTGCCGCCGTCCAAGACGGACACCAGCTATACCATCATGCGATCATCTACGACGACCGTGGCAACTGGTCCGTGGTCCAGCAAGGGATGTGTGACAGAACAGGGTATGCGCGCAGATACCATTGGAGCTCTCTGTCGCTGAGCAGCTATGTGAACGAGCCGCACACTGGAATAGTTGGGAACAAGATGCCCTTTGTTTTGGACATGACGGACAGAGTCTGTGAGAGCGCACGTCAAACCTCTGTGGATCTCGTGGCCGAGTCGAAGCCCAGGATCGAGGGCCTGATTCGCTCGGCACTGCTAGGTTGCCAGAGCTCGTTGTTCGAGTTCGAGGGTGAGAAGCATGAATTCGGTTTTCGTTCATACGCTATGCCCAAGCATATTGACTGGATTGCGCTTGCCAGGTGCTACGAGTTCAGGCCCCAGAACTACGAGGAACTCCTGCTGATCAGAGGTGTGGGCACGAACATCATCCGTGCTCTCGCGCTTGTTTCCCAAATGGTCTACGGAGACGAGCTCTCGTGGGAAGACCCAGTGAAGTTCTCATTCGCTGTCGGTGGGAAGGACGGGGTGCCATTCCCTGTTGACAGAAGAGCGATGGACGCCGCGACAAGCATGTTGTCTGAAGCGATTCGACAATCCGCGCTCGGCGAGGATGAGAAGAAGAATGCCTTGAAGAAGCTTTCGGAGCACAGATTCGCTCGGCCCTCAGCTCATCCGCCACGCTTATGCTGATGATCAAGGAAATAGAGAATGTGGAAGGAAGCAGCAGGTCTCATGTGCGGATACGAGTAACGGCTGAGCCGCACTTGCCGGATCGGCATGTTGTTTAGCGACTACAGCGTTTAGTAGCCGCGGACTGAATGTCTCGGCGAACCTTGACACTTACATCCCGGCTCTATCAACGCCATCATGTAATGGCGACTGTAAGATGCCTCGTTTTCGGGGTGGCTTCAAGCTTAGATGCTTTCAGCTTTTATCCACTATCGCGTGGCTGCTCAGCATTGCCCTGCCGGACAACTGATAGACTAGAGGCGACGAATCCCCGTTCCTCTCGTACTAAGGGATCCTTCCCGTCAGGCATCAAAGCACTTCCAGCAAAAAGCAACAAACCTGTCTCACGACGGTCTGAACCCAGTTCACGATCCCTTTTAATGGGCGAACAACCCCACCCTTGGCAGCTGCTGCACCACCAGGATAGGAAGAACCGACGGCGAAGTAGCAAGCCTCCAGGTCGATATGAACTCTTGCTGGAGACGACTCAGTTATCCCCGGGGTAACTTCTCTGTAATCACTGGCCCCCATCTGTGAGGCACAGTGGTTCGCTAGGCCCTGATTTCTCATCGTGGTTCATTGTTGGGCTGAACCACGTCAAGCCGGCTTTTGCCCTTGCACTCTTCGGTAGATTTCTGACCTACCTGAGCCGACCTTTGGGCGCCCTTGTTACCTTTTTGAGGGCGTGGCGCCCCACCCAAACTGCCCACCTACCGGTGTCCATCCGAGGATGTAAGTGATACGAGTCCAAGAGGGCGGTGTTTCATAGTTGACTCGGAAACGACCTAGCGGCCGTCCCTGGTGACGTCTCCCGCCTACGCTACACATTCGGGCTCATACCACAACGACAGGTTGCAGTAAAGCTCCACGGGGTCTTCGCTTTCAGCTGGAAGATAACGGACAGTGCTCCGTTAAAGTAGGTTTCACCGGCCTCGAGGCGGGGACAGTAGAGCTCTCGTTGGGCCTTCATGCAAGTCGCCAATTAAGCGACAAGGTATTACGCTACCTTAAGAGGGTCATAGTTACCCCCGCCGTTTAACGGTCCTTCGTCCCCTTGTAAGGGGTTTTCAGATACCGTCACTGGGCAGGATTCAGCGGCAATACACATCCTTTCGGACTAGCTGCCACCTTTGTTTTGGTTAAACAGTCGGGGCTCCCTTGCCACTGCGACCAGCTCATCTCTGAGCTGGCACCACTTATCCCGAAGTTACGTGGCCAATTTGCCGAGTTCCCTCGCCTCAATTAACGCCGACAGGCCTTGGGCTTCTCACCCAGGGGCACCTGTGTCGGATCTTGGTACGAGCACTGCAATTGTAAGCACACCCCTTTTCACGGGCACCGGGGATAGGCTGAAGGGGGCCTTCGCCCCCCTACTAGTGCTTTCCCCTGGTTCTCATCATTAAGATTCTTCCCAGGGATATGCATGTGAACAGATTGGCGCTCCTGCTCAGCTTACCCAGATGCGTCCGAGTGCGCGCAGAGACTGCAGTGGTGCAGGAATATTAACCTGCTTGCCCTTTCGGCGTTCTCGATTAAGGAACGCCTTAGGATCGACTAACCCTCGACTGACGAACATTGTCGAGGAACCCTTGCCCCTACGGCCGAACGGATTCTCACCGTTCTTTGCTGCTACTACCACCAGGATCCTCATTCGAACGCGGTCCATTCGACCTCACGGCCGAACTTCTGCCCGCGCACGACGCCCCCCTACCAGATCACCTTTCGGTGCTCTCAAGTATCGGTGGCTGACTTAGCCCCGTCCATTTTCAGGGCCCATAATCTTGACTGGTGAGCTGTTACGCTATCTTTGAATGATGGCTGCTTCTAAGCCCACATCCCAGTTGTCTGAGACTAAGGACTCCTTTTAGCCTTTCGCACTTAGTCAGCACTTAGGGACCTTAACTTGAGGCTGGGTTGTTCCCCTTTTGCGTATGGAGCTTACCCCTCATACGTTCACTCCCAGAGTCTTCAGTGACGACAGGTTCGGAGTTTGGCAAGGCACCGACGGATTTCTCCACCTAAATGCCTAATCGGTCGCTCTACCCCATCGTCCACCTCGTCTGAGATCTACCTGCGAGTAGTTTCGGGGGGGACCAGCTATGTCCAGTTTAGATTGGCCTTTCACCCCTAGACGCGGATCATCCCAGTGATTTGCACCTCAACACGGGTTCGGTCCTCCACCCAGGTTTCCCTGGGCTTCAACCTATCTACGCCTAGATCAACTGGCTTCGGGTCTCTCACCGATGACTACAGGCGAGCCCACCTCGTCCCTCGCCCTTGCGGGCTGCGGACTTGTCGGTTTCCCTGTGGTTGCTTGGATTGTCCAATTAACCTCGCCATCGGTCCGAACTCCCTGGCCCGTTATTCGAAACGGATAATGCGACGTCGGTCCACTCTTGCGAGTTTCGTCCCTTGCACGCCGCATATTAATGTCACCGCCTGGTTTCAGGCTCTTTGCACCTCCCGCTAAGGGTACTTTTCAGCTTTCGCTCACGCTACTACTGCACTATCGGTCTCGGGTCGTATTTAGGGTTGGAAGCAAATGGCTCCCAAATTCACGCGCCATATCCAAGGCGCGGTACTCGAGAACATCCAGAATCGTCTTTCCAGCATGCCCCTACAGGGCTGTCACCCTCTTTGGCACTCCATTCCAGGAGATTTCGGGTTCGCTGGTTAAGATGTACCGGAGTCTGCAACACCACATCTCCGCTCTCTCTCGAGAGAGGATTCAGTTTGCCCTTCGCCGCGTTCGATCGCCTTTACTGACGGCATCTCGATTGATTTCTTTTCCTCGGGGTACTAAGATGCTTCAATCCCCCCGGTTCCCGATCCTCACGGATCACTCCGAAGAGTAGGAAGTCCCATTCGGTGATCACCGGATCAAAAGCTCCTTGCGCTTACCCGGCGCATATCGCAGCTTGGCACGACCTTCTTCGGCGCCCGAACCGAGCCATTCCCCAGACGGTTTAACTAGCCGCTAGCATGTCGACTCAGCACACGTCCGTATCGCACATGATCGGTATTCACTGGGGCCCGCGAGGTCCTTCCGCCCGCTGCCCCTCAACCATCTTCCCCGAGCACAACATGCGCGGGTGCACGATTTCCCACCCTCAATTACTAGAGAGCAATCCGTATTTAGGCGTTGCCCTCCGCGGAATGGGAATCCCTCTATGAGGGGTCGCATATAAAAGCGTTGCCGTTTCGCCAGGACGCACCAGCACTTCCGGTGGAAGCTCGTTTGCTTGCGACCGGCTCGCACCGAAATCTTGATTTGTCTCGGTGCTCATGGCTTGTCCAGATGGGGTGCGCGAGTTGAGTTCTGAAAAGCCAGCATCTGAGGGCGTGGTGCCCGAATTGCCCGAGGAAGAGGTTCCACCACCACCTCCGCCCGAGCCCGAGGAGGAAGCCCCTCCGGCCGAGGAGGAGATTGTAGAGGAGTACGAGGAAGAGGAACTCGTTCCCGAAGAGCGTCCGCGGCCAAGGCGGAAGAAACATTATGGCATCTTCATCGTCCTCGTGGTGGTTCTCGTCATTCTGTTGGTCTGGACGCTGCTCAGTCCCAAGGTGATGCCCCAGACCGGTGACACGTACATCACCTCCCCGGCCTATGCGAACCTGGGCAACTACACCGGCGATCGAGACATTTGGGCGGGAAAGATGACCTGGGGCCTGGCAGTCAGCGGTCCGGAGAGCGTCGCCAGGAACCAATCATTTGACATCATGGTTCTGATCACGAAGGTGTACGAGAAACCCGGTAATTCCTGGCTCAGAGGGACTTCGATCTCCGTCCAGAACATCTCGCTGTTCCTCGATGACGGCACGTTGCTCGCTACCACTCATGATGGGACGGACCGCGGGTTCGGGGTATCCGCCAACCTCACGCTGAGCTTCGCGCAACGCGACACGTACACTATCTACGTCTATGCGAAGTTCTTGGTCTACGAGATGATGAGAATCGGTTTCATACCGCTCGAGAGCGTCGAGATAACTGAGGCATATCTGGACGTCGGCATCCAGGTATCGTAGACCGTTGTGCTCCTCCCGGCCTTGACAGAGCCTAAATAGCAAGACGTTCATCCGACTCAATCGCCATGGCGGGCATGGAACTCATCCTCATCAGACACGGGGAGACGGACTGGAACCGTGAAGCGGTCTTCCGAGGACAGGCTGATGTGAGGCTCAACGCAACAGGTATCGCGCAGGCCGATGCCACTGCGGATGCCCTCAAGGACAGGGTTTTCGAGATCGTGTATTCGAGCCCGTTGAAGCGCGCGTTCGTCACCGCGAGGCGCATAGCGATGCCGCACGAGATGGACGCGAAGGTGAAGCAGGAGTTCGCCGACGTTCATTTTGGCCTGTGGCAGGGTCGGAAGGAGGAGGAGGTCAAGCGGCGATATTCTAGGCTTTACAGCAAGTGGATCACCAGGCCCGAAAGGGTGAAGTTCCCTGGCGGAGAGAGCACGAAGAAAGCGTGGAAGAGAGTCAACACTGGCCTGCGGGAAATCCTTTTCACTCACGGCACGGGCTGCGTCGTGATCGTGTCCCACAGAATCCCGATAAAATTCATGACGGCCTATCTTCTGGGCAAAGGCCTCGCAGATATCAACGAGATAAGGCACGATCCCTGTGCGATATCCGTGTTCGAGGTGAACAGGAGGGAGTACCATCCCGTGGTTCTGAACGATTCTAGCCATCTCTCGAAACTACGGCTGGAGCCGCAGAGGGACTTCTGACCGAGGATCACAGGAACCGTCTGAGGGCGTTCAGGTCCCTCACTTTGAGACATTGAGCATCGGGATACACATTGTTCCTGTCCAGGAGTATCGCCTGCATCCCCGCTGCCCTCGCACCAAGTATGTCCACAGCGAACTTGTCGCCAACATACAGCGATCGTGTCGGCTGAGTCTTTACTTGTCTAGCAGCCATGAGGAATATCTCCGCCGCAGGCTTCCTCACTCCGACCTCCTCCGACAGTATCACCACGTCGAAGTACTTCCTCATGTCGAGGTTCTCGAGCACTCTGTTGGCGAGATCAGTAGCGTTGGAGATCACGCCCAATTTGAAGTCTCTGGACCTGAGTTCCTCCAGCAAGGGCCGAGCATCCGGATATTCGGCCCAGCTATCGACTCTGGGCACGATCTCGTCGAACTCCTCGGAAAGCTGCTTCACGAGTGCCTCTGCATCTCCTCGATAGCCAAGCTCGCTCAGGACGAACTCGTCGAAGCGCGTCCAGAACTTCTCCTCCTGCGCTCCGTCGAGCTTGGCGAAATCGCCGTCGAACACGCGCCATGCCTTCCTGAGCGCCTTCTCAACTGCACTTGTCTCCACTCTGAAGCCGTGCTTGGCTAGCGCTCTGATCAGGAGTTCCTGCTCAGACGGGCTCAGATCGATTATCGTGCCGCCCGCATCGAACATTACTGCATCTATCTCTTCTGTCATGCTTAACACAGCCGAATTGCACTTCGTCTTGTTCTCAATACGTAGGCCAAACGATAGGATGAACTACAGCTCAGTCAGGAGCTCGGGGACCTCGGCTGGGAGCTTCGCCACCTTCACGCCCGCAGCTTCGAGCGCCCGGATCTTGCTCTCAGCCGTCCCTCTTCCTCTTGCTATGATCGCGCCCGCATGGCCCAT
>Ga0315308_1001310_pt1 | contig 14293 bp, 14 predicted proteins | sample TDP3_MG_FD_203078 | JGI IMG/M metagenome (GOLD analysis project Ga0315308, IMG submission 203078) | Freshwater sediment microbial communities from Lake Towuti, South Sulawesi, Indonesia - TDP3 | ecosystem: Environmental > Aquatic > Freshwater > Lake > Sediment | place: Indonesia: South Sulawesi... | reverse complement strand
CCTTTCGTCAAGCTCCAATTCTTCGTCCGCTCTGATTAGGTGCCACGCTGCGTCGAAATAGGTTGATGTTGCCAGAGCCCAGTCAGCCCCGCTTTCAAAGCCGCCCTTTTCATACGAGGACGCTGCTCTTCTAAGCATCACCTTGATCTTTGGGTATAATTGTGCTTTAGCCTGTGCTTCAGTTGACTCGTCGAATTTGCACCCGTACTCTAGGGCTTGGCAGAAGGCGGAGTTGCCTGAGGCCAGCAACTTAAGTTTGCTGTCGGTGAAGAGTTCGCTTGCTTTCGTGAATAGGTTTGCCGCTTCTGCGAACCTGTCTGGGTCCTCGTAATTTTCTGCAAGTTCCATGCTTTCCCAGGCCCTGCAGAGGTAGTATACGGCTTCTAGTTCCCCTCGCTCTTGCTCGATTTTGATTGTGGTGAGAACTTCTCTGAATTCGGAAGCCGCCGAGCCAAACTTTTCTGCAGCCTCGAGGTGTTCGCCCTGCTTTCCTAGGATTCTTGCCCTTTCAATGCTGGCCCTAGCTGAGCAGTAACTCATCCTTACCTTGGCTAGTGTCTCCAGTTTCTCGATTCTTTCTCTCTCCCTCTTCTCTGTAGACTGCTCAGAGGCTTTTTCCAGCGTCTTTACGGCATTGTCGAAGCTTTTTCTAACTGTTTCGTATTTTTCTACGGCTTCTTCGTGCCTCTCCTGCTTGCTGAGTTGCTCTGCTTCCTCCTGCGAAGCCCAGGCAGAGTAGTATGGTGCCTCGTAATTGTAACTTGGCAGCCCTCTCAGAATTTCGCATGCTTTCTCATAGTTTTCCTTGGCTTGTATGTGGTCCTCCCTTTTGTGGTAAGCCTTGGCCCTTTCAATTAGGTTCCATGCGCGGGCGTAGTTGATCATCCCCTGAACTCTGTCTTTTAGGGGTTTGTACTCGATTGTCTTCAGCGACTCTTCGTAGGCATCAATGGCTTTTTCGTAGTGTTCTGCGGAGGCCATGTGGTTGCCCAGTCGATCCTCTATGTGGGCGACGGATATGTGGGCTGCAGCCGCGTTGAAATGGTAGCCTCTTTCTAGGCTTTCCTTGATCACGTCGAGGAATGACTCTCGTGCCTTCATTAGCGAATTGCTTTCCCCGGTTGTGATACCAAGTTCCTCGTAGAGGACTCCCACCCTCATTTGGGCTGCTATGATGCCGGTACGGGACTCCACCGCATGTCCAATGTACTTCTTAGCGGCATCTATTGAAGCCGCTAGCATTTTGACTCTTTCTTCCTCGTTGTCAGAGATGTCCGCGAGAGTTTTATAGGCTCTGTAGAGGGAGGAGTAGCCGGCAGCTCTAGGAAATCCTCCTTCATATTTTTCAGCGACTTTTTCAGCCTGCTTCGCATATTGAAGCATCTTCTGGGCGTGTTCATCCCGCTCATCCTTAACTGTAGCGAGAGCGGCTAGTTGCGAGTGCGACCAAGTCAACATCTCATATGGCATCGCGTGCGCGGATGGAGGAGAAGGAGCCTTCAAGGACTCTTTGGCGTGTTCAATCGCTTTTTCAGCGTAGGACTTCCTCTCTGCTGGGGTGAAAAAACTTCTCTGAGCAAAGTTGTTGTAATAGAATGCGGGCAAAAAGTTCGTTTCGAAACGCGAGATGGTATATGAGCCTGCATATATTTTTGCTAGCTCCAAGGTCGCGTGAAGATCGTCAAATATTCTTTTCTGGAGATACTCGAGTCTTCCTCCAAAGAGGGCCCACCAGTCCAGCCAAAATAGGGCCGAAAGTATTTCTTCGTTATCCTTTGCCTTCCTGGCGAAAAACAAACCCTTTTCCATCAACCCCAACCCTTTGTCAAAATATTCCCTCTGCTCCCTTTCATCCTCAACGAACTGAAATCCGAAAAAGCAATACCAGATACCGGTCACAGGGTAAATAATTCCAAGGACTAGAGAATCGTCACAACCGTCGACAAGCTTCAAACTTTCATCGCATCTCGAAAGGAATTTCCTGCTATATTCCCTCCAGCGCTCGTTCCACCTAAAAGCTACAATCCCCATTTGAGTCCAACTTAGCCATGCTTCAGCGAACAATGATTCAGCGAGAGACTGAACATTTCCAATCTCCTTTGAAAGCTTCCAAGCTTTGTCTGCAACCTCTCTGCCTTTTTGTGTAAGCTGTTCAATCTCCCATCGGTCGCTACAATAACTTACTAGGAAAAACGAGGCTATTGCTGCACGACTCAAAGTCTTTGCAAGACTCTCTTGATTATCCTCCTTGGAATAAAGCTCGCTCGATTCAATGAAAAGTCCATAAGACTGGCTGAACGCCTTCTTCCCTTCCGCAATAGAAGCCGCGACGTGCCCACCCGCAAAGAGCGCTTCTGCCTCGCATTCCAATTCCTCAGGCCTGTTTCCAGTCTGCTTAAAAAGATTCGCAGCGTCTTCGTAAGCTTCGACAGCACGTTTGTTCTGTTCTGTATATTCTTCGGCGGTTTCCGCTGTCCTAGCCGCCCGCGCACAAGCGTATCCAAGTTTCTTGTAAGCCCCAGCAGCTTCCTCCACCATTTTCTTACCCAAAAAGGACTTCGCAGCCTCCTCGTACAGCTTTGCAGCTTCCACCCAATTGTAACCCTTCTCCTCAACCCCCGCCCTCTCCAGCAAAACCGCTTCTCTTTCCCCCTTCATCATCCAACAAACCACATAGACCCGTACAAACGCCTACAAACAATACAGACCATCCATCTTAAATTATTTTGCACAAAAAGAAAAACACCATCAAGTCTCAAAAAATAGCCTCCGAACAACAGAATCACGGCTGGGAATAGCAGAGTGTCGTAGGGCAGAAAAGGGAACGACGATTCAGATGTTGTCTGAAGGTAAACTCCTTTCTCTCTTCAGCAACTTCAAAACAATCTTTGTCTAGGTCTTGATAAATAGTTTATTGCCTTAACCGACATATTCCGACCCTTAACTGGTGTATCTTTTCGGTTTCTTAAAGAGCATGATTCCATTCTTCTCTGTTACATAGTCGAATCTCACACCCAATATCTGTTTTGCTTCTTCAACTGTGGTTGCGGTGGCTACTTCAAATTCGTTGTCTTTGAATTGGATTAGCTGAGTGTATTTCATGGTGCTGTCTAGTTTTTTGTGTCCTAAGAGTGCTTTGACAAGCAAAATGTTTCGCGTATAATGGTAAGTCATTGTGGCTCCCCAATGTCTGAAGCTAGTTAACTGTATGGCTTGAAGCCTTGGGTTCTGAAGGGTTTGAGCAGCCCTTTTTCACACCAGAAAACTGTAAAATTAGATCATCTTAAACAAACAATCAAAGAACCAGTTAAATGCGTGCATGAATGTATTTCGCAAAACGATTCTGGGGATCCTCTAGGAACAGAAAAAAGGGGAATTTTCGGGAGACATATCCAACATAGCTTACCTATTGCCTTGACCGACATATTCCCTTCCAGAAACCATGCTGCAGATTCCTAAGCAAAACTTATAGCTTCCTGCCGCGAATTTGCACCGTTATTGAGAAGAGGTGGTTAGATGGTTGATCTTGAGACTTTAGTGTTGTTTCTTTTGGCTGCTGTTATAGCTCCCGTCGTGGGCGCCGCAACCGTTTTCTTTCTAAGCTACTGGAAGGGCAAGGGAATGGTTGCCCAGTTCATGAAGAGCCAGGAGATTGAAGACCTGAAGAAAAAGTATGGCGAGGCAGTTGAAACTGCTACCGGATACGCGGAACACATAATCAAACTTCTGGAAGAGATAAGGGATAAACTAGAGGAACGCTAGTTCAAAATCTTTGGTCAAACTTCCGTTGTTTTTCCTTCAAGGTTTGACTCCAGTTTGGCCTCCTGAAAGGCCTTTCCCCAAGTTTCTTCCAAATTCTTTGGTTCAGGTTCGGCTTTTGCTTTGGCCTTCTTCGATTCGGCTTCTATCTCAGCCTTCTTTGGTGATTTCAGCTTTGGTACTGGTTTTGTTTCTAGCCCAACTTGTGAGAGAACTGTTATTTCCCTCATGGTTAGCGTAGAGCCTATCCAGCCCATTAGGCCTAAATATATAATTCGAATGCACGATTCGATCAGCGGAGACAAAGCTTGGCTGAAGGCTGCCATGAGGCCGTGTATTGGCATAATGCCGGCATCTTTCGTTAGAAAAAGGTAGGCCTCGATGAACGTGGTCACGAGGAGGGCTATACCTATGAAGAGAACAGCAACCCCAGAGGCTTCGGATGATTCCATCTTGCGGTGTGGTCCCCGTTTCAGCTTACGGCAACAATGGGTGGATATTCCACTATTACCCAGAGACCGATATTTCCACCAGAGCTTGGGTATATGGGCTCATTTTCGAAGGTGACGACTGCGCCGTGCCAAGTTGCATCTAGGGGATAGGTGAAGGAAGCGGGATATTGAGATCGAGCTACTGGGTTAAATTGAATGGTGCGGCTTGCACTGATCACGTTGAGCGCACCTGTCTTCTGACCTGCAATTTTGTCAAAGATGTAAAGTTTTCTGTTAGCGTCATCTGTGAACATAATCCCAGCTCCGGAGCTTCCTGAGATGAATTCACTCCAATGATGCGCCCAGCCAGTCGGAAAACTTGTAAAGTTGTAGAATAAGCCGGTGGCGGTTGAATTGATTGGGTAGCCTCCGCTTGTTCCATTCTCCGTGCGTTGCGTTCCGCCTGAGGCTGAAAGTTGAATGGCGCTTAAGTCTGTTATAGTTCTGCTTTGAAGCGAGTTAACAAAGATAAGTCTTAGAGCGTAGGTGTAGTATGTGGCGTTTGCTGGGAGCGTCAAGAATATCTGCGAGTACACATTTGGGCAATTTGGGATTCCGTTATCCCTCCATTCTGCCTCCTGTTGGACTATATCTCTTACAATACCGTGATGAATAACGTAGGCTGTGTCAGACCCATATACGGGCTCTTCATTGTTGATTCGCAAAAACTTTGCTGTACTAGTGCTGGTTCCCATTCTTGAAGTTATTATGAATTTGTCGCCGGAGTCATCTATAGTCATGGTGAGAATTCCATTAGTCAAACGACCCGCGTCAACATCGTCTCCTGTGAAGTATCTGTTTTTCCAAGCGTATGATGTTTGGTTTGCTATGTCCCTTCCGTCCCACCACAAGGTAACCTTTTGAACTCTGTGGTTTACCAAGAAAACTAGCATATTTCTGCTGCTGAAGATGCTGGCGTTGCTTGTGAGACTTAGGGGCATTCTGTATTTTGATCCCCAGTCCTCTACTTGGAACGGCACTTCACGATTCGCTCCATCAACGGTTCGGTTAATGTGAAGAGCCCTGACTGGTAGAGGTGGAATTGGTTTTCTCTGAGTTGAAAGTTGCAGGTTTTGGCCAAGCCACCGTAGGGTGCCATTCTGGAGTGCTTCAACAACGATTGTGTCTCTGCTTAGACTGGAATATAGGGTTTGGTTCCACGTGAAGGTGTAAGTGTAATGTGAAAACGTTGAGGCTGAAACCGTTATTCCTCTGTAGTCAACAACTTGAACCATGTAAGCTCTTGGATCTAAGCCGCTTAGAATCGTAATGTTATAAACCGAATAAGTGTGGGTGGAGGAAATAGAGTTGATTGCAATGCCTGTGTTTTTTAGCTTCCATTCTGATTCAGTGTAACTGTAGTTGTAAAAGAAGAAGTTGTTTTTGCTCAGATTTGGATAGGGATTATTTCTGTCTCGTGTCACATTAACAAGCACAGAACTTGAGTTAGAAGGGTTCACGGTTACTTTTAGTCCCGCTGAAGTCGCGTATTGCATTCCTGAAATGCCTGCTCCTAACAAAGAATAGGTTACATTGATGACGCCTCGGCTGTAGCTTGTGCGGTTGAACCAGCTGGCGCTGACTTGAAAATCATTGAGTTGGAAGGAGGGACTCCAGTTAGGATGTACATAAGCAATGTTTTCTAGGCCACTTCGCAAATAGTCTGCAGCAAGGCTTTTAGCATATGTTGTGTTCCCGGTAACCTGCAAAATTGAGCCATAGTATCCGATTACGAATTCAAGAATGTGATTTATAGCGAGGTTCATCTCGTCTATTGACCCCAAAACTTGGGGGCGTTCTTCGAGGGGGTTGTTGCGAATTATGGAATAGGTGGTGATGATGGCGACGACAAGCACGATAGCCACTAACAAAGCAGCAATTATTGAGAATTGTCCCTTCTTGTTGAGAAGCTTTTTCATGTTAGCTTCCTCCTTGTTGGCTGAGCTGCAGCACCACAAGCCTTTGCGTTGGTCTTTCGCCTGTTCTGAGTGTGAATTCGGACTTGTAAAGGACTGGATGGTAATACATGAGAAGAGCAAGAGCAGTAGCACGAATGTCAGGAATTCTCGTTAATCCTATTGCTGTCAAAGAACCATGGATTTTACCATCCGAACCTATGTGATTGTAAGTTGCGCCGGCAATCCACCCGTTCGATTGCTGAAAAACGTAGCCGTATTTGTTGTCTACTTTCAAATTATAGTCTTCTAGTATCGATGGTGGAAGGGCACGGGTTGAGGTTTGATATGGGGATGGATATATGCCATAATAATTTGAATAATAATTTGCCCAAGAAGTGAAGTATACAACTCCAGGATTTCCCGTTTGACTGTTTCCTGGTGGTGAGGTATAACCTTGACCATCTAGGCCCATGAGAAACGCTCGGAGTCCAGGATTATCTACTTTGATCATCCCATAGATTCCCCAGTCGTTTTGGCTACTGGAGAACTTTGCAGTATTGCTTACGTAATAAAATGGCCAACCGACTATGCTCACCCACGTCCAATTGTATTGATTAGTTCTTTTTCCAAGCTCGTAACAGTATTCTGCGTAGGAGTTTCTAGGATACAAATCTGCGTATGCTGATGGGATGGGTACAGCTTCGCCAAACGTGTTCATGACGACCGCGTTATTGATTATTTCCCCTTTAAGTGGTGTCCCGTTTAGGAGAAGCCCAAGTTGCGTGGTATTCTGCACCATTATGGTGGTGCTGAAATATGGTGAAAGCAGGTTTTTTAGGTCTGCTGCGAGGGTTTGACCAGTATATCCCGTGATCCACCAGCCGTTGGCGTCGCTGCAGTTGAGAATATAGAGTGTCCCTGAAATTTTCTGTGGCACAGCTGTGAACGTCACGTTTGTTGATGTAACAAGGTATGAGGCTGCTTCTGAGTCTGTTCCAACCCCGCTTTCTGAGTTTGTGATAGAATTAACAAGCTGATAGGTGACAGTGCCGTCTGGCAAAGTGACTATGTCGTAGACTGTTAGGTTGTAAACTATGTTAGGCAGTAGGCAGGCGGTAAGCGCTATCTGCAAGTCTGTCCAAGCTTGGTTTGCCCGGTCTTTGAAGATGGTTTCAGTTAAAGCCTTGTTAGTGTCAAGGACTTGAAGGGTTGTCAAAGCGAGTTGACGAAGGTTTGGAGAAGAAATTTGCCGTGGAGAGGGCAAGACGGCGAAAAGTGAGACGGCAATAAACGCCCCTGCCAAAATGAGAATAACCATTGTCACTTCAACTGTCCGCAGCAAAGCCTGCTACCACCAGCCCTGTTTCCAAACTTGATAGCCTCGTAAACTCCAACACGTAATCTTCGCCTGATAGGCCATTTGGTCCACAGTTACTTGGCGAAAATCGGTAGCAGTCCAAACGTTGCCAGCGGGATTGTCGCCGAACAACACTGAAAAAGCTAGGGTACCAATACCCCAAGGCATAATGCACATCCCATAGTCATTTCCGGACCGATAGGTGACGAGCAGGAATCCAGGATGAGCAACTGGAAGCTCTGTTGCACCATAATAATACTTGCCGCCACCACCACCATAGTTAATTTGTCCAGTGGAGTTAGCTATAGGCCACTTTTGAAATTGAAAATCTTCAGTCAAAATAAAAAATGTGGCATTGTAGAAATAATTGGGCACAGGTGTTCCCGTATCATGCACATCCCAACTGTGAGCAAGGTAAACTATTCCTTCTTCATAATCTACAACAAAGGGTATAACACCAGCACCCTTAGTGAAAGTTCTATGAGAATAGTAGCCTAACCCGAGAAGGCCGCTTAGACGTGCATAAACAACAATGGTGTATGTCTCACTTGCTTCATTAAAAGTGAAATTCAAATATGCCACGCCAGCTGAATCCGTTTGCGCCGTACCAGTAGAAATCACTATAGACGGATAGGTACCCCCTTTGATGGTTCGATAAAGATAATAACTCAAAGCAGCTCTACCTAGAGGAAAACCTGGGCCGCTAACCTCAACTTTCAACCTCAAAGGGTTAGATTGATACCTAGATATGGACACTTTCACTATCGGCGTAATTCTAAGTTGAAATCCATAAGTACCGTTTATCCCCAAAAGCCTTGAAGCTGTCTTATAGTTTATACAATCACTAATCGGAATAAACAAGTAACCGCTAGGTCCTAAACTAACATTGTTGTACCATTTTCCTGAACCACGTGGATACTCTACTGGGGTTCCAGAGAGAGAGGTCAGTCTCATGAGAGCGAAGGAGCTAAGTACATAACCGCTCGCTCCAGGCTTCTGAAGCCCAAAAACAGACAAAGTAGCATTTGTCTCGCCCCAATTATACGGATAGCCTGGACTCAGCAAGATATTGTCCAGTAGATCGCTGGCTTTAAGCGCGACATGCCTATTTTGCTGATACAAAATCGCAGCTTGCATTGTCTGGGTGAAAAGACCAGCAAACAACACTATAGCCACTAGAAAAACCGTAGTTGCGACCAAATGGTCAATGGTTACTCCGGTCATCTTGGTTCATCTCCGTTATCCAAACGAAAAGCTAAGAGTACCGTTAGAGAATTTTTCAACCTTTATGCAAGCACCCGTAGAATTACTTACAAAGGTCGACTCGTCCCACAAAACGTTGGGACCCAACGTAACACGGGTAGTGGCAGTAATGCCTCCTCTCATCAAAGCCAAATGCAAATCTATCATCGTGCTATTCTCAACTCTCCTATCAGAAGCGGTGACAACGTATGAAATTGACTCAATAAACAGGGGAACATTCGAAGCTTGAGTAACAATTCCAGCGCCTATTTCTTCACGGTTCAGAGAGAAGTAAAGCTGCAGAATAGTGCTTCCTAAATGACTGGCAACGTCTTGGAGGGCGGTTTCTCTCCGCCGATCAACCCAAACATCCATCATCCAACTCGTAGCCATAGGAATGAAAATAACCTGCATCAAAAGAATTGGAATCATAATGACGTATTCTATAGTTATATGAGGCACTTAGAGCACCATCCTCCATAGGTCGTTAAGGATGCACCCCAAAAGCCACATCCACCCCACCCACATAAAGCTCAACAACAGTCTTCCCGCTTAACGGAATCCTCTCTGTAGTTTCAGAAAAATGAAAGAAATAGTTGTCAAATCCATACGAGCGCCTAGGGAAACTTACTTCAACTTTGATGCCTGTTACGCTTTCCCCAAACTTGGAAACATTTTCTCCGGTAAGGGTGATGGACTGAGAACGTCTAGGGGTCTCCCCCTTCAAAAGAACAGGTAGGAATAATCGAATATACCTTGTGTCACCTATGGTTAAATTCAACATTCTTATCGCTGGTGCCACCACCACCCTAACAAAGCTGCCATCGCCCATAGGCAACTTCTCCAAAGCAAGAACTCTCGCAACAGGCGCCGAAGCGCCCTTTAGCAAAAGCCCCTCGTTAGATGATGGATAAATTAGTTCATAATAGTTGTTTCCAATGGAATATCGGGAAACAGGCATGTTAAAACAAAGGATGCCAGTAGTGGTCGTGCAAAGTTTCCGATTTAACTGTGTTGTTGTGTTAATGTAAATCGTATAATTTAACGCTGACTCAAAAGAAACGCTGCCGTATCTGCTTGAATAGCGCACCGTTTCTGTACGTCCAATCACCCATGCAACGTCGTCTATTTGAAGCCCTACAGTCTGCATAAACTGCCTAGCAGAATTGAATTCACTTTCAGCCATTCTAACCGAGAAAAAGTTGTTGGCAAAGACAAGCGCGACACTGATTAACACCACCAAGGTGCCAGTCATTATAACTGCAGACACAGCTGAACTCACCGCCTTACTGCTTTGCAACTTTTTCACCCAAATTGCAATCATTACAATCTCACCTTCTCAATTTTTCCTCCCACACAACAATTGGAACGATTTTTGGCGCAACAATGGCGATGAAAACGAGTAAGGCGGAATAAATGTAACCTGCGGACAAAAATTCTGCGCTTATTTTCCCTCCAGCAACACAATGCACGCGCCCTATGGAGCTGAGTACCGGTAGGATGCTGACGTCTTCTCTTAGTAACAGGTAGATATCAAGGAACGTTGTCAACAGTAGGATTATGCCTATCAAAAGAACAGCGATTTCCAACGTCTCGGATTTTTCCATCCGATATGAGCCCTCCATGCAAGATAATTTAGTTTATGGCAATACTAGTGTGCGTTGTGATTACTTTTTGGCGATTACCATTATTCCTCGTTGGTCCCAGACTCTTACTGTAACCTGTGCTGGAATGTTTCCGTCACATTTTATTGTGTAAACAAGCGTATAGTTTTGGTCATAGCTTGAAGTAACGCTGATAATATTAGGACCGACTACTTGAAAGTTATCTTTTTTTAGGTTGGTTATAGGCATTCCGTCTTCTTCTGTTACAGCTACAGTGATCTCATTAGTGGTTGTGTTGATGACTGTCAAGGATAGGAAGGCTGTTGCCGTGAACTTGTATCCTTCTAATCCTACGGAGGTTATGTTTAGGGCAAAGGTGGCGTTTGCCGCTGAATAAGAGACTGTCTCATTCCAGTGAGAAGCTAACCCTTGGAAGTAATTGATGTTTGTGCCATCAGCCAAATTATATGTTAAGGTGACTCCGTAACCAGGATATGCTTTTCTTAAGTCGTTTTGCCATTGGTCTAAATTATCTTTCAGGGTAGAGTTGTTTCCGGATGCTGTGTAGTTGGCTAGGCTTATCTCTACCAGGCGAATTGTTCCGAGTCTTACGTGCTCTACCAATGTTATATATTCTTCCCACTGTTCTTGTCTATAGTAGGTTCCCACGCGATACATTATTGCGCCTATGGAAACTATCATGAGTGCTATCATCATCACTGCGATGATGATGAATTGTCCTTTCTTGTTTTTCACGATCCTCAAGGCGTTATCCTCTCACGAGCTGCAAGACTAAGATTCTTGGGTTGTATTCTGCTTGCTGTCCAGGGATGATATACGATACTGAAGCTGTCGAATTTGAAGTTGCGAACACTTTATCGGGGGCACCGTAACGTATAGGAAAATATTGGTTGATTCTGTTGCCTTGCACATCGTATATGCTCAAGTCAAAATACACATCTGGAGGTAAGAAAATCGTCAGCGCAAGGGCAAGCTCTCCCCACTCTGTTTCGTTGTAAACGAAGCGACTCAAGAGTCGTTGATCGTCCAAATCGTGGAGAGCATTATGTCCCATTTTTTCGAGATCGCTGATTTCATATTTTGGACTTGAAGGAAGTACGGCAAATATGTTGACGAAGGTTAGAGCGGAGAAAATAATGAAAGAAGCGAGTATAGTTTCGATGACGCGCATCTGTCCCTTTGTGTTCCTTGTCATTTTCATCTCTATTCTTTCCACAGCGTTAACTCTGCGATGAACGTCATGCCAGAAAAAACTACATAACGTCGAAGTTTCACTACAACGCCTCCAATTTGTTCTGGATCAGGACCAAAATTGAAAACCTTGGAAGATTCGAAAAGTGCAAATGGTCCGGCGATTATTACTAGTCTGTCTGGATTTTTAACCCTTAATGTGAAGAGTAATAAGAACGGATTGGTAGCTTGAAGGCCAGGAAAAGTCATGTTCCAAACCTCATAGCCCACACCAGGAGTAATTTTAAGGTCTGGTGGGTTGCCTCCGCTTCCGTCAAATATTTGCATCAATTGTTCACCAAAGTTGTATGAACTTATGTCACGAATTCGTCTTTCTCCCCCTCCTTTCTGGAGGAACTCATTCCGAACTTTGAGAATGATGGTGTCTCCGAAAGTGTAAACCTTGACAAAGTGCTGTAGAGGTTCATCTCGTGCTCGCGCCAACACCATCGTTTTCATGCCTGCGACCGATATCTCCAATATTGAAAGAGCATCAGTGACACCATAGCCATCTGGAATGCTTACAAATTCGTTTGCTTCACAGTGTCCTAGCATGTCAGTGGAATATGTCTTTGGGGAGATTATAACAGCAATAGGCTCACCCGAGGTCGCTCCCTTAGAATGCGATGCTGTAACCACAGTTGTGCATTTAACCTGAGCATTTGGAATAGGTCTTCCATCTTCATTGCGGGTCACGTTAACTGCGAACCCGATGCACGGGTTCGTCGTCTTTTCCCCCGTAATGTTTAAGAGCGCGTTGACTGTAAAGGGTCGAAAAATGCTAAGGCTAAAGCCGTAACTCCTTAGATTAAGCAAGTCCCGTACACGTTGGTATTCTATGTGTCCCGGGCTGTCTTGGTCTAGTCTCTGCACTTTATCCGTGTCCAATATATACAGTGAAGGTTCCTCTGAAAGAGCTAGCCCAAAGGCCTCAACATTGTTCTGGTCAAAGGGAAATGTGGATCCCCAATCCGACGGAGAGCCTGTTCCTAGAAGCATTGCGTTAAACACGTTTAGCGCCGTGTTTCTGAGTTGTTGTTGGTCGACTTGACGGAGATTAACATAACTGATGGCTGGTATCGCGAACACTGCAGATGTGAAGATTACTCCTACTACGACGATTCCAATCATGTAATCATAGAGTTCTCCTACCAAATTCAATCCCCCTATGATATTGGCGCAGTCGGTGTATTAAGTATTTTGTCTTACGATATACGTCATTACCCCTTTGTTATCCATACGTATGTACCTGTACTGTTGCGCGTACAGCCAGCGATCACAGTCTTTTCCCCGCTCTCTATTATGCAACCCGTTTCATTGTCTGCCTTTGGACCTGGAAGAATCAACGAATCTGCGTGAATCCCTGAACTATCTTTTGAGTAAGCATTCACATACTGAGCGGAACCATCCGTCTGATTATACACGATCTCAACATAGTATGTTGAATCCCGGATGTTTGAGGGCAAATCAAGTCTTTTCTTCAAAAGGATGTCACAATCAGTAGAGTTTGCCAAAAGGTAGAGGTTCCCTAACGAGTTGGATACGTAGTCGGCAACTTCCTTTAATTCCCTCTCCATCATCTCAACATTTATGTTGTCAACTACACTGAAATAGAAAAAGGGCATCACGAAAATCAATATAAGTAGTGCACTAATACATATGATGTGACTAATCGTTGGTGCCGGCAATCCTTTGTTTCCTCCTATACATTCACCTGCACCGTGGCAACAACAAAGTTAAAAACAACTTTATCACCGTCCAGCTCAATTGTGACCGCGTCAAGAGGATTATCTCCCAATTGCACAACGATATTGCATTGCTTGTGTTCGTTTAAAACGGGATAGCCATTCCCGTCGGGACCGGCGCGCGTGTCTGTTGTTACGTTTAGACATTTTGCCTTAAGGTCAAAATCACCAATGTTTATGCCTCTTGATGAATCCGGTATGGAAATCCTGATAATCCATATGTCGACGTTATTTACGCGAACCGTGCCTTGAGTAGTCTCAATCGTAGAAGCTTTCATAGCTCGAACTCCGTATGATAGGGTTATGTAAACCCAACCTGGAATCTGCTCTATTGACCCCCTCCCATAACTTCCTGCGCCAGTTGAAAGGGTTCCGTTATCTCCCAAGAAGTATGATCGGTAGCCTTCTCCAAAATTGACGTACCTTGTTTTAGTTCCGTATGTTATATACCCAGTCGAGTAAGAATAACTCGCGCCCGGGTAGTCAGTAATGTTTACTATTAGGCGCCTATCCGGTATTAACTCCAATTGTCCATAGTTAACGGTGAACCTGGCTGAACGAGATGCCTGAGATTTCCAAGCAATGTTTTCAAGGGCGTCGTTGAAGGCCAAAATCGACCCCCGGGCAGCATCAAATTCGGTTGCTCCTCTCTGTTGCTCCAAAATTTGATAAGCATAACTTGAAGCCACAAGGGTGAGGGAAATAGCTGTTACAGTCATGATGACTGCCGAGATCGTGTATGAAACCCCTAGTTTTTCGAATAAGAAAGAATTTTTTGGCCTTTTCATGTATTTTCCATCATCCCCGACGCTATCTCCCTACGTTCCTGCTACATCATCATTGGAACAATTTTTGCTGCGACGATGGCGATGACGACGAGTAGGGCGGAATGCTTGAAACCTGCAGCTAATGTTTCTTCGCTGATTTTGCCAGCTACTAACCCGAT
>Ga0315308_1001308_pt1 | contig 14299 bp, 11 predicted proteins | sample TDP3_MG_FD_203078 | JGI IMG/M metagenome (GOLD analysis project Ga0315308, IMG submission 203078) | Freshwater sediment microbial communities from Lake Towuti, South Sulawesi, Indonesia - TDP3 | ecosystem: Environmental > Aquatic > Freshwater > Lake > Sediment | place: Indonesia: South Sulawesi... | reverse complement strand
TCTGAATGCAGGGGAGCTTACTGATAGCTTGGCGATTACAGACAGCGTTCCGATTAGGTTGATCCAGCGTTTCGCTCGCCAAGATAGGAACAAGCTTCTGTTTCTATCGTACTTGTTTATATCTTCTTGTCAGTATCTTGTATCGGATAGTTGTCTTCGGGTGTGTGCGAGTTGGCTCAGTCTGCCATGCGTTCTGTGAGCCGTGTTCCAGCTGATCCTGTGGGTTTTTGGCTTGGCCGTTTGGACGGGGTTACGGCTAAGGTTCACCTCTCCTACTTCAATCGTTTCATGGGTTGGCTTCGCCGTCAACCTAGCTGGGAGTTTGCTTCTCCGCGGGACCTGCTTATCCGTCAGATTCAAGCTGAGGACCCTTATGTGCTTCTGGACTTGGTTCAGTCCTATGTTTCCAGCCTACGCTGTCGTAAGGCGACGAAGGATAGGGCCTACAGTGTGGTCCGTAGCTTCTTTCTTCACAATCGTTGCAGTCTTCCGCAAGACCGAGCTTTTCGAATCCACGGCGACCAACCTCCGGTGACACCTCGTCTAACCGTTGAGAACATTATCGAGCTTTACCATGCGGCGAACCTCTGTTATAAAAGCGCGATTATCGTGAAGTGGCAGGGTTTCTTGGACAATGCTAGGCTCATCTATGTCGGCCAGCATTTGACCGAGCAAGTTGTCACTCAGATTCAGCAGGGCGTACAACCTGTCCGTTTGGACCTTCCAGGACGGAAAGCCAACAAGTACGATCGTGAAGGCACATTCTACACCTTCATCGGTAAGGATGCAGTCGACGCACTCGTCAAGTACTTTGAGGAGGAAAGGGGTTGGCCGAAGCCGAGTGAACCGATCTGGCTGATTAAGAGCAGAAGAGCCTTGACGAAGAGTGCTTTCGAGATTACTTGGCTACGGCTTCTCCGACGATTGGGCAGAATCCCGATGAGGCAGGGCCACTACGGATCGAGGTACGGCTACAATCCCCATGAGATGCGCGATGTCGCGATTTCACTATGCCATACGCAAGCTAAGAAGCTTGGCTTCGACATGGATTCCGCAAAATTTTTCGCTGGACAAGTCGGACAAGTGGACCCGCTCAAGTATGATAAATTCTATGAAGATTCCTCCTACGTTCGGGACCAATACTTGATCGCGGAAACATGCTTGAACATAATCAGCATGAAGCCTACGGCTCGAAGTCCTGAAGAGGAGAAGCGCGTCCAGAAAATCGAGGACGACATGGCTAGGATGCAGAGAGAGGTTGCGGAAGTCTCTGAGAAACTAGCTAGAATTACCGCTGAAGAAAAAGCCCTTGAGAAACTGGCGAAGCTTTAGGACGAACGGAAACTAGCTCAGAAAAAGGAGGAGGGAGGTTTAACTTCCGCTGACGCTGTTACTCCACCTTACAAGGAGCGAGTCGCCGCTTGCGACGGTTGCGGGTGTGCTGAACTGCGCGGCTGCGATCATGTTGTTGTCGCTGTTGTCCGTGGCTATCCAGTGGAGGCCTGTGCAACGAATCGTGAATGAGGCTCCCACGGAGAATGTGTACTCTATCTTCCATGAGCCGTTGCCTGAAAGCGCTGTGAATGTGCCTGAGTTGCGGTCGCAGCCTCCTGTGGTTATTTCAGTTGGCAGTATGGTCCATGTTGCGGCTGGCGTGCTAGAGGATTCGCTGAGGCTTATGTGGCGGGCGACATTTGTTGAAGCGGTCGCTGTGTCCCCGAGTTCGTTGCGGGTCCAGTTTTTGCCGATGTTCGTGTAGACGTTAAGCGTGTCAGCGACTTGGATTACTGTGCCATCAGCCTTTATGATCCATGCTTGAACTCGATAGTGGGGTTCAATGTTCTCGCCTACATCTCTCACTTGGGGTGCGCTTGGTGCCGTTGCGTTGAAGTATGTTGCTAGGTTCGTCAGCACTAGAAGCGAGAGGACTGCTCCTAAAATCAGAGCGTTTCTTCTTCTACTCATAGTCCATCACAATGAAAAATATCAGCATTTATCTTCGGCGGGACGTTTGCTGGTCTGTAAGCCTAGCGAGGAGCGGGCTGTCGGGGTTCAGCCATCTCCGAAGTATCGCTAAAGGTGTCACAACGAACAATGCTATGATGATGAGTAGTGGGAGAACTATCATCTCCATCGTGTAGTAGGCTAGGATTTGAAGAGCTACAGCGACTTGAGCGCCTTCATCCGTGAGCGTTGGGGAAGCGAAGTAGACTGCGAAGTTGAAGAAGCCGTAGATGAGGAAGATGAGTGCGAACGCTTTAGCCAAGTTCCTGTAGGTTAAACGGTTCAGGATCTTCAATCTAAGCGACCTCCCAACCTTAACAGAAAGAGCGAAGTGAAGACGATGAGAGCGCCTGCGAATAGTGCTTGCGCCATCCAGATCATGTAGAGTCCGAACGGCAGATAGATTGGGTACCAGCCGTACTTGTAGATGATAGCTTCAGCCGTGAAGGTTACAGTTGTCTGCAACGAAGTTCCCGATGTGGTCCCGCTGGGCTTAGAGGTTTGAAGCGACTGAGATACAATGTTCAGGTAGGAGGCTACGTAAGGTTCAACCGTCAACAATGCGAGTGAGGCAACCAAAAGTATGATGGCAGCTCTCAGAAGAAGCTTGAACATCCTTCACTACCTGACAGAAAAATAGCGTCTCGTAGGTTTTCTTCTCCGCTTAACCGCGACCACGATTAGCACTATGACTGCTACAACTATTATTGTGGACGCCCAGAGTTCCAGCCAAGTTACGGTGAAGTATTGCCTCGATTCATGGATGCTTAAGATTGAGGGGTCTTGAACCGTCATGTCAACCGTGTAGCTTCCCTCTTGCCTTATTGGAATCCAAACTGTGTAGGTTGACGGTCCAGGCTTAAGGTCTTCATAGGTTTTCCGCATGGACCATACTTCTCTATTGTTTTCGTCAACGACGCGCAATGCCACACTCGCATCATGTGGCACAGTATCCATGTTCGTTATCGTGACATCCACCTTCACGTTTGTTAACGGTAGAGGATACCCGAAGGCTGGCCAAGCTTGAAGGGCTCCGAGAAGCCCCTCGAAGACTCTGATGAACGGTTCAAAGATGCTGTAGCCGGGACCAGGCGGTGCGACTTTAGGCGTGTGCAGATAGTAGAGGAACCAATCCATTGTGAGTGAGAGGACTCCTCCTCTAGTGTACTGGGCTTCGCGGATGGCGTTGAACGTGGATGTTATCGTTAAGGATGCTTCCCGCGTGAAGATCTGTGTTTTTGAGGCTAGGAAGCTTAAGGTTGCGGAGAGCACGTTTTCCCTAGTCAAGCTTTGCTGCGTTGACATTAGAAAGCTGAATGCTGGCGATAGGGTTGCTTCTCTTCCGTAGGATGCTTGCCTCACCACGTTGAATGTTAGGTTGAATGCTTGCTGGACCTCCCGAGTTATGAATCCAGCCTTTTCATATTCCGCAAGCCAACTTGACACTATGCTTAAGGCTGGCTGTCTCAAGTAGCCAGCTTCCCGTACTGCGTTGAAGGTCCCTGTGATTGAGAGTGTTTGCTCTCTTGCGTAGCCGCTGATTCTTGAGGCTAGGAGTTGGATGGTTGCGTTGAACGTGTTTTCCCGCTGGTACTCGACCTGTCTGACTGCGTTGAATGTTCCAGTTATGGGTAGGTTGACCTCTCTGTTCAGCACAAGGCTTGCTATGGCTTGAAATGTTGATGTCACCGTCAATGCGCCTTCCCTCAAGTATGTTCCTGTCTTCACAGCGTCGAAGGTTGATGTGATCGTCAAGTTGGCTTCCTTCGTTACGCTCGCCTGTCTTGAAGTTGTGAGTGAGAGGATTGCGGAGAATAAGCTTTCTCTGAGGTAGCTTCCGATCCTTGAGGCTATGAAATCCAGCGTTAGGGATAATGCGTTGGCTCTTGTGAGCGTCTGCTCTCTGGAACCTAGAAAAGTGAAGGCGGGTGAGAGCCCTGTCTCCCTAGCGTATGATGCTTCCCGTAGAGCGTTGAATGTCGCCGTGATGGTTAGAGAGTTGTCCCTCTTCAACGAGGCTTCTCTGGACCCTAGAAACGAGAAGATGAGTGAGAGTATGCTCTCCCTAGTTGTTGAAAGAAACTTGGATGAGAGGAAATCGAATGCTGCTGAGAGCAAGCCTTCCCTCGTCAGCGATTCTTCGCGTACCGCGTTGAAGGCTCCGGTTATGGAGAACTGGTTTTCTCTGCTTGTGCTTACCATGCGGATAGCGTTGAGAGTAGCCGCTATCGGTAGGGAGACCTCTCTCTCAAGAATCTTCGTAGCTAAAGTTTGAAATGTGAAGTTGAATTGTGCGGAAACCTCTCTGGCAAGCGTTTGAGTAGCCGAGGCGGCTGCGGTGAAGGTTACGCCGAGGCTCTGCTGCCTAGTCAACGACTGAATCTTCGACGGAGTGAATGTGAAAGTGAAGGCTCCTGAGACCTCGCGGGATAGCTGCTGACCGAGAGCGATGTAGTCGTAGTAGATGTTGTATGCGCTTCCAGTGTAATGCGTCCAGATGAGTTCAATGCGGTTGCCAGCACCATCCGTCTTAACGCTAGGATAGCATTCAGCCGCTGATGCGAAGCTTGTCTCGCTTCCCCATGAGCCAGCGGTGCGTTTAATGTAGTAGATTGTGCCGTTAGGCGTTGCACCGATATGATAGAAAACATAGTAGTCGCTACCGTTGATGGCTAGGGAAACACCGTAACGAATGTTACCAGACAATCCCGATTTGGAAATGTCTGTTTGACTATCGCTTGAATCTATTGTGCCGACATAGATATTGTTTGAAGTGACATAGAGGGTTGAGAAGACGAAAACTATCAGTCCGTTTGTTGTGTCGTAGTTGGAACTGTTATGACCAGCAGAGAAGCCAGCGGGGGCAGATGACTCTGAACCCCAACCCCAATTTGGAGATGACCATGTTGCTTTAACCTTTTTAGGTGTAACATGAGAACTAGTTCCATCTGTGGCGCTATAGAAAGCATAGAGGTCGTATTGTCCTGTTCCGCTATTTGTTCTCTGCACAACGGTTGGGTAATGCGTAGTATGGTTGGTGGTGTATTCGTTGCCTATCGCATCTATTGTGCTTGCGGTTCCAGCGTCATCCTTAAAGGTCGGTGGACTTCCGAATACGACTCGCCAACCGTAGACTCGCCCTGTCTTAGCGCCAGCGGTTGAGTTGCCTCCAGCAACGACTTGAACTTCTCCGTTGTGAAGCATCCATGCGGAAGGATTGTAAGCGGCATCAATGTTTGAGTTTCCGCCTGTAGCGGTTGTCAGGTCAATCGTCAGAATGGAGCCAGCCGTGTAGCCTGTGATATTGTTTGAGCCATCGCGGGTGAAGGTGATTCGAGCTTGCTTAACGGTTTTCCCGTTCACGAAGACAACTAACAGCCTATCGTTTGCTGAATCGTATGCTCCTGCTACCCCTGTTTTCTCGGTTGTGTTGGATACGGCGAATGAGGAGCCTAAATCGTTCTGAGTCCAGCCGCTTGTAGGAGGATCATTGTTGCAGTAGCCTAACAGAACATTAGCGTTCTTCCATAAAGCCAGATATTTGCCGTAGGCGTCTCGGAAGAGCTTACGGTTGTTGCCGAGCGAAGTCGCGTACTGTCCCGCTGTGGTCCCGACTGTCGTGGGGTCATAGGTGTACGTGGTCCCGTCGGCTGTCAGCCTCCCAACATCAATGTAGAAATTATATTTGAATCCTGTACTATCGAACTCTTCCGTTGACGTAAGAGCGATATCATTGTAGTCGAAGTCTAGGGACCCGCCGATGTAAGGCGGAAGCGTGAAGCGAACTCGCTTGGCGTTAGGCTTTGAGTACGGTAGGTAGCTACCAGAGTTCTCATCCTGTAAGCCTTTCACCTCGAACCACAGTCGGTAAGATTCGGTAGCGGTCGGCTTGTAGCCTAAAGAAAACTTCAGCTCACCATTGTTCGGTAGAGAATATTTGATGATGAACGTAGAGCCGTCCGTGAGCGTTCCGGTCCTAGTCACGTAGCATCCCAAGTCATCTGAAGTTGAAGAGATTGACATCGAAGAAGGCTCAACCGCCATCCACTTTCCTTTAATCTTCTCTTGAAGATGCCAAGTCCAATTCAAGACGCTGAAGTAGTCGACAGCGCTGGTCCCGTCCCAAGTCACATCCACGCTGATATTCGCGTTGTAGACTCTATAGCCATTGACGCTCACATCATACTGCTGAACATCAAGGACCACGCCGTTCACTATCGGGACCACGTAGGCTTTCGGCTGAAACTCAGCGACTTGGCTGGCAGAGCCTTGAGCTTGAACCTCTGGAAACGCTTGGACTTTCATCCAATTCAATTCGCATCCTCCGAACCAAATGTGAATCCACTCGCGCACTTCCGTCCAGAAATCTTTGTACTTCGGAAAAAGCTCTAAAGGCTTAACGAGAAGCCTAGGTCCCTCATCAACAGTCGAAGAATTGTCCGCTGTAAAGCTCGGCGTATAGGCTAGGACCGAGAGGAAGACAAGCGCAACGAGAAGACCTATCAGAAGCTTGCGATTCAAGAGTTCTCAAGAAAAAAATGCCGAGCTAATATTCGCCTTTGCGCTTCCTTCTTCCGCTGAGCATAAGGAAGCCGAATAAGCCTGCAAGCCCGACCAATATTATTGCGCTGGCTTCCGCGCTTGGGATTGGAGCTTTCGCGTATGTGCTGATGGTCAGGTATGTTGATGTGGTGAGTGTTTGGCTGTCGGCTTTCACTTTGACGGTTACGCGGCACTTGTAAACGTCCTCGCTCGTAGGCGTAGCCGTAAGCTTGATCGTCAAGGGACCCGTTGAGAGTAGCGTTGACATCTTCTTAGGAAGCGTTTCAGCGCATTGGACCCAAGCCAGATCCGCGGTGACGCTGACGATCTCGAAGGTTCCAACGCCTTCAACCTTGATCGGAAGCTCAATAACCGTCGATGTGCCAGCAGGCGCGTCCACGGCGTAAGGCTCAATCGTAAGCTTCAACTGGCCGCCGGGTCCAAGGGGAACCCCGCCCTCTGAAAGCGCCACATAGACGCTTTTGTCCATGGTTGCGAGAACCCATTCGCTACCGCTCTGGACTATCTCTGTGCGGAAAGTGTAGAATGCTGATACCGTGAATCCAGCCGGAAGGATCGAGTAGGTTGCGTTTCGCCAAGTGTTACCGTTGACATCGCTTATCCCAGTCATATAGGACCAGACGAGCGTTCCGGTTGCGGTGAGAAACTTCCAGCGGACGCTCACATTCTCAAGCTTCAACGCGGTCGCGTTCAGCTCCCCGACATTCTTGAAGTTCACGATAACGCTACCAGACTTGCCACTGGCGTATTCAGCATCAGGAAGAACTTCGAGGCCGCTGACCGTGATGTTGTAGGGTAGACTGAGAGGCGAATTGACCTTTATGCCATCGGTGTCGGTCCCGTTTACCGTGAGCGAACCTGAGCCATGAAGAGTCTGATTCAAGGTTAAGAGTGCGAATCCAGTTGAGTTTGAAGTCGCCTCTCCCACGCATATGCTTCCATCCCAAACGTAAGCCGATATCCCATGGGCTGCGGAATTGTTGTAGTCCCAAGTGAAATTAGCGACCACAAGCGTCTGGTAGGTTCCGCTGGTCCCGTTGACAGAGGACAGCTCAGCGAGCAGATCGTTCACTATCACCGCTGGGAATGAGCCGTAGCTCACATTGTAGGAAGCCCAGACCGTGTAGCTGTACGAGTTCACTGAGGACTCGGCTGAGAAGGATACGGAGCATTGTCCGCTCACCGTTGAGGAGTCGGTTCCCTTCGTCACACCGCTCAGCTTCACAGCATCGTTATAGTTTCCGTCTGGAGGCGTTATGCTGGTCCCGTTATAGTACTTGGTCCATGTGAACGTGAGGCTCTGGCTTGGATTCACCTTGTAGTCGTTCACGGTTAAGGATGAGAACGCGAGATGAGCTTCGACGCCGAAGATGTTCGTGTAGTCGTCTTGGTCCGAGGCGCTTTGACTGTCAATCACGTAGCATCTAACCGTCACCGTCTCAGCGCTGTCTCCCCAAGCCCAGTTGATGGTTACGAGAAAATTGAAGGTCTTCTGGTTGCCGCTGGTAGAATGCGAAGAGCCGCCCGTATTAAGCGTAACATAGTTGCTCGGATCGGATTGCTCGCTGAAAGTCCAAGCGTCACCGCTACCGCGAGTAGCCCTGAGAATCACGTTTTTGCCAGACGGGTCCAACTGAATCTGAGCATAGGTTATGTCGGTGACTCCCTGAGCATCCGAAGCTTTGTACACGAACTTGTAATCCTGCTTCCCGCAAAGAAGCGTCTTACTTCCCTTGTAAGATGCACCTGTCAAATCAAGCGACAACTGATCATTCGTAGGAGCAGAGTTGGTAGACCATTTGAAATTTTCAATTCGAGTGTTATCGGTGTCTACTCCGTAATGTATGTCGCCTCTTGTATTTGGTTCATTGTACAACCGATACATTTTCACGTAAATTGTCCAAGTCGAGCTGTCTAGAGAAACTGCTCCAAGTGCTTCTGTGTCCCAAGACCGTTGACTGGTTACTGACACAACATAGACTCTGAGGTAAACTCTTATTCTGTCAGTGGAAAGCAAATCGGTTTGAGGACAATTCCAAGTATTAGACTTGTAGACTTCAACGTTGCCTTCCGCCGGAGTTATAGTCCCAATCCAAGTCCAATCTTGGATTAGAGTTTCTTGGTCGCTTGAGGATACCTTGTACACCTTGAACTCGGACCCTACTGACTGTGAGCCTCCTCCTGTATATGTGGCTGCAAACCCATTGTGACTTGAAGTTTGAGCGGTGCCTAATGATCCAGTTCCAGTTGCATCTCTAAAATATCTTGTCTCCGTTGGTGCAGATACATCCGCAACTTCAGTTGGACTTAGAAGAACAGATAGAAAGAGCAGAGCAAGAATTATCGTTAACAGTTTCCGCATCAGTTTATTTCTCCTCAGGGATGAGCAGTGCTAGAAGCAGAACGAGAACAGCGGCTGCTGTGAATACTCCGATGCCCCAAGGAAAGCCTTCAGCCCACAGCACTAGGTGATTGAAGAACCATATCTCCGTCGGCGTTAACGTGTGACCTTCACTACGGAGACTGCTGAAGTACGATTCAAGAGCGAACTGCAAACCGATGAGAACCAAACCTAACAGCAGAAGAAGCTTTGTTCTGCTCCAGCCTTTCTTCATACTTCTTCTCGAAGAAAAATGTCCGCTCTGCGAACTTAAAATTGACTCCTCGTAAAAAAAGGAAGGGACGGTGTTTACTGGATCCTGCGTAGTAGGGTTGTGGCTACAGTCAAGGCTCCTAACGATAGCGTTGAGACAACGAACAGTGCCGTTGAAGCGATCATGAGAGGTGGGACTGACGCAACTTGGCCAACAAATATCATGAGTACACTCGCGGCCCACAGTATCGCTAATATTCTCAGTTGGCTTATCCTCAACGTTATCTTTCGGTATCTTCGAAGCACTGCCAACGTGAGGATGGCTAATGGCGAGAAGTAGACTACACCGATTAGGCTGCTTGCGACTAGACCTGCCATGACTACCGCAAATTCTTTGCTGAAACCGAATGCATTGTAAGTTGTCGCTGTCAAATGCAGTATTCCGATTAGTGGGTAAAGCAGAACTTTCATCGCTTCTTTCAGTAAAGGCTGCTTCGATATGAAGTCTGCAATATATGGGCTGAAGGAGTAGTACCATGCGTTGAATGCCTTCATGAACTCGCTACCAGCGAAGGTCGACATGACTGTCCCATCTCTGAAGCCTCTTAAGAACTGCACCTCAGGAGAGAGCTCTGAACCATAAGTCGCTGTTGCGACTATGCAGCCAGGCGGCTGAACAGTTAGCGACTGCTGGGAGCTCGTTGCACCATTGTACGATTCTGAGCCATCCCATCTCGATCTAACTTGGTAGCTCCTCACATCCGATGGCTTCCAAACGTGACTAAAGCTTCCGCCAGAACCAGTTTTGACAGTGGCTATCGTGGTCCAAGTGCTTCCGCCATCCGTACTGTACTCCACAACTACGTCTCTGTTCGCTCCTGGATTCGGTGTTATGGAACCGCTTATCGTCACATTCTGGCCCTGCCTGATTGTTGATGCGCTAAGGTTGCAAGAGATTGAAGTATCCGGCTTAGTGGCAACCGTAAGCGAGACTGTGCCAGTGCGAGTTATCCCTGGGTCCGGTGCAGAAGCAGTTATCGTTAGAGTTCTCGTCTCAAGGGATGCAGTTGAACTCGCGTACACGGTAAGCGTCGAACTCGTTGATCCTCCAGATGGGGGCGTTATGGGGTTAGGATTGAAATCGTATGTGACGCCTGTCTGATGTCCAGAAAGCGATAAATAGACTGGTTTATTGAATGCGCCTACTGAGATTGCTGTGACTGTAAATGTTTGAGATGCGCCTCGATTCACAGTTTGCGACGGAGGTTGAACGGACAATGTGAAGTTGGCACCAGTCGATACTGTCAGCTGGACATCCACAGAGTGCGTCTTCGTTCCGGATGTACCCGTAACTCTTAGCTTGTGAGTTCCTGTTGTTGCGCTGGATGTGGTTGTAATGCTAAGTATTGCTTGGTCTGAGCCGTAAGCCGTGAGGACTAAAGAAGTTGTGTCGAACTCTGCTGTTATGCCGCTAGGCGTAGTGGTCACCCAAGACTTTGTCAACGAGACTGTTCCTGAGAATCCCGCGACCGACTCAGCAGTAATAGTGTACTCCGTAGACTCACCCTGCTTTATCGATCTCGACATTGGGTCAGATGAGATCTCGAAATCTGGAACAAGAACATTAACAGATCCCACAACGCATCGAGTTCTAGATGTGCCGGTATTGAATCCAGTTATTGCAAAGTAATACGTTCCGGCTTGGGCTGACGAAGATACAGATAGGAGAAGCCTTGAGGTATTTGATTGCCCCGCTGCGGGAAGTAGGTTCATCGGATCATAAGAGAAAGTTCCAGGAACAAGCCCAGGAGGTGGATCAGACATGGCGAGATCGATTGTCTGGGTAGTCAGATACGCAACCCGCACAGTTGCAGTGATGTCGATGTACCCATAGCTCCCTGCAGTTATTTGAGTCGTTGTAGCGTAGAGCGTATAGTCTGGGTCCGTCGACGCCACGACTGACAAAGTTAGTGAAGATGTCTGCTGGGTTACACCTCCACCAGAGCCTTGGACATAAAAGGTGACCGTGCCAGCTGGGTACCCGCTTGTAACAAGTATTTGTAGACTCGAATACGCGTAGCCACCTTTACTCGGCGTTACAATAGGCGGGCTAAAAGATGCCGCGAGTCCATACCCGAGAGCTGATGTGCTAAGAGTTACCGGTTGCTCGAAGCCTGCAACTGAGATTATTCTGATTGCAAGATATGCGATTTGTCCGTCTGGCACATGCTGTCCTGATGGCGACGCAGTGATGTAGAAGGTTTGAGCTTGGCTTGGGGTGATTGCAAAGAGTACAGATCCAATGACTAGGACACTTACTATTAGGAGTGGCAAGAGCTTCATTTTTGCATCTCCTCGTGATGGTGGTTCAAATACTCTCTAATGGCTGCTTCTACCTCAGCGCTCGTTTTCTTCGTTGTTCCATGCTTCTTGACTATGAATGAGAGGAAGCTCTTCCATAGCTTCTCTTCCACTAGGATTGTAGTCTTATGCTTCGGCAAAATTTTCACCATTATACTGTAAAACCGTAATCCCACTTATAAGTATTGCTGGATATCCATCCAGAAAAGAAAAAAGAAATAAGGTTTACCTGATTCGACGTAGTAGAGCTGTGGCTGCGGTCAATGCTCCTAGCGAAAGTGTTGAGAGGACGAAGAGCGCCGTTGAAGCCATAATCAAGGCCGGAAGCATGGCAACCTCGCCTACGAGTATCATGGCTAGGCTTGCAACCCAGACTACCGCTAGCATTCTTAGTTGACTCATTCTAAAGGTTGTTTTTCGGTATCTTCGAAGCAGCGCTAGGGCGAGGATAGCCAATGGCGAGAAGTAGACTAAACCGATTAGAGCGCTTGCGACTAGACCGGCCATGACTACTGCCAGTTCATGGCTGAAGCTGAATGCGTTGTATGTCGTCGCTGCCAAGTGCAGTATTCCAATCAGCGGGTAAAGCAGAATCTTCATCACCGCTCTTGCGAAAGTGTTGCCGGCTATGAATTGCGCTATGTATGGGCTGAAGGAGTAGTACCATGCATTGAATGCCTTCATGAACCCGCTACCAGCGAACGTTGACATGACCGTTCCATCTCTGAAGCCCCTCAGAAACTGGACCTCAGGCGAGAGCTCTGAACCATACGTGGCAGTGGCTATGATACATACTAGGCCCTGAACCGTTAGTGTAATACTGGCTTGGCGAGACAACGATCCGCTAGTCCCTGTAATCGTCAAAATGTAGCTTCCAGTGGTCGTTGTCGTCCCTACATTCACTGCCAATGTTGAGGTGGCAGATCCTCCTGATGAAGGCGTAACTGAAGCCGGAGTGAAGGTGCCTGTAACCCCAGCTGGTTGGCCCGAAAGTGTCAGTGAAACGGGTGAAGCGAACCCGCCAGTGGATACTACTGTGATTCCGAAGCTTCCTGCTTGTCCTCCTCTTATTGTTGCAGAAGAGGGCGAGACAGATATTGTGAAATCTGGTGTCGGTGGAGGAGTCGCTGCTGTAACAGTGAAAGTCACATCTACGCTATGGGTCAAAACACCACTAACGCCTGTTATTTTGACAACATAGCTTCCGATAGCTGTGGTAGCTGATGTTGCGATAGTTAGTGTCGATGTTGCGGTGCTACCTGCGGGAGGAGTTACAGAGTAGGCGCTTAAGCTTGGTGTAACACCTGTTGGAGGGGTTCCGACCCAGCTGAATGAGAGAGATACAGCTGAGCTGAACCCTGCCGTTGATGCAACCGTGACCGTAGAGGTGCCTGTTTGACCTGCAGCTATGGATAGTGATGTCGGAGACGCTGACATCGTAAAGTCGGCTGCAGACGTTATTGTCAAAGTTATGTTCACGTTGTCAGAGAGTTGATAGCAAGTCCCTGTAACCATTATTGTGAACGTACCTTTCGTGGCCACCGAAGTTGTCGCTATTGTTAGAGTCGATGTCTTGTATCCTCCAGATGTAGGGGTTACTGTCGTTGGACTAAGCGAAGGAGTTACTCCCGTGGTAGGTGCTGTATCCACCCAAGACCAAGCTAGCGAGGTAGGTGAAGCAAATGGACTTGTGGAAGTGACCTTGATGTCGCTGGAGGCTGTATCTCCTTGATTTATCGAAAGCGATGTCGGTGAGGCTGAAATGCTGAAATCGCCATTGGCTTGGATAACTAGTATGACGTAGTCACTATGAAATCTCGTGGTTCCAGAAGAGTATATCTCAATAGGATATGATCCTGTTTGAACCTGTGCTGTAGTTGATATCGATAGCACTAACGTTGTTGTGGGCCAAGTTGAAACTGTGTAGCTCGGCGAAAGAGTTGCTGTTGCGTACGCAGGCGGAACGTTGACTGAAACAGTAACAGTTTCTGAAAAACCTCCAATTCCGATAAAGTTCAATGTGTAGGACGTTGATACAGATGGGCTTATCTTAACCCACTTGGTCACGGTTTTGACGCAAAAGTCTGGATTTGTGTCTTGAACAATCAGTGTCGCGATCGCGTCATGACTTAGTCCCGCTCCTAATCCTCTCACTGTTATTGTAAAATAGCCGGTATATCCAACTCCAGTTCCAGCCGGTATACCTATTGTAAGAATAGCGTGGGCTGACTGGCCAACGGGAGGTTTGACTGAAGGCGGTTCAATTGTGAAGTTGAAGGTCCCGCTTGGCGCTGGATAGATTGACACAAAGCTCAATGTGACAGTGGATGAAAACCCCGAAAGCGATTTAACTTCTATGTAATATGAAGCATAGGCCCCTGGGTGGTGGGTTTGGCTGGATGGCGATATTGTTACACTAAAGTCTTGCGCCTCTACGAAAAGTGTCTGAGGTATCGCCATAATGCTAAAGACAAGTACTATGAGGAATGTTAGACTTAGACCAAGTTTCTTCACTGCCTACACCTCTTTCCCATGGTGGTTCAAGTATTCGCGTATCGCTGACTCGATCTCTACGCTCGTCTTCCTCGTTGTGCCGTGTTTCTTGACTACGAAGGAGAGGAAGTCTTTCCACAGCTTCTTGTCTACAACTATTGTTGTCTTCTGCTTTGGCAAAGAATTTTTCACCGTATAGATACCTAGACGTTTATCCACATATAAGCTTTTATCGAAAAATCTTTAGCCATCTATACACATTTACATACATACGGCTTACGATGA
>Ga0315308_1001306_pt1 | contig 14307 bp, 15 predicted proteins | sample TDP3_MG_FD_203078 | JGI IMG/M metagenome (GOLD analysis project Ga0315308, IMG submission 203078) | Freshwater sediment microbial communities from Lake Towuti, South Sulawesi, Indonesia - TDP3 | ecosystem: Environmental > Aquatic > Freshwater > Lake > Sediment | place: Indonesia: South Sulawesi... | reverse complement strand
GCCTCCTGGCGGACCAGGCGGCGGTTATGGCGGCATGCCTCCGGAATACTAAGCGCGCGCTGATGATGATATGTATGTACATTGTGAGCATACTTTGACCATATTTTTACCGGTAAAATCGGGTGGGGGTCCCACCCCCCGCACTCTAATTTCAGGCCTATTTTGGGTTCATTTTAACTGGAAAAGCCGATTTGAGCACTTGTGAGTGGGAGTTAGAATTTGAACACACGTATACAAGCAAAAGTGATTAGTCTCTTAAATCTTGGCTTATGGATAATTATGGCGAAGAATGTATGGCTTACAAGTAGAGGCAAAACTAGAACTGATGGAAACTTGGCACAAGTGCATATTGATTAGATCCGCTGTTATTTCGTATCTATAAACATAAGGTACTCTGTCACTTGTAAGTGAAATGTCAAATGGTGCTATTTGACCAGTTAAACCAGATAAGAGCTTTAACGAAAACTGCAATAGAAGAATTAGAGTAGAATAATGCCATGTGTTGTTCTCAGGATGCTCTGTTTTTTAATCGCATTTATAAGAGAGTTTTGCGTATTATGGAGCAGTAGCGTTCTGTTGTTGGAGGACGAGAAGGACACAGCAACGTTACACGCTACAATCAACAGTAAAAGGAGTGATGGAAAATGGCGGAAAAATCGGGAATTGTTTTCATTGGAAGTAAACCTGCAATGAGCTATGTTCTAGCTATCATCACAAGCCTATCGGCATCCAATGCTAAGGAAATAACCCTGAAAGCCCGAGGACGAGCAATCACAACAGCGGTTGACGTAGCTGAAATAACCAGAAATCGCTTCCTAAAAGACCTAAAAATAAGCAAAATCGCGATAGGAACAGAGGAGATGCCACCGAGAGAAGGCGAAAACAGGGCACGGATGGTTTCAACAATGGAAATAACGCTTACAAAAGAGTAGGAAAGCCTTGCGAAACAAAGTATCAATCGGCGAATACCTCGCCTTTCTTTCAATAAAATATGAAGTTGACCCCGACAAACTTTTTTATGCATTAATCTCAGCGGGGGAAAACCAAAAATCCACATGCGGAGACCTTTCAATCGAAGGCCGCGGCAAACTACGAGACAAGAACGTTCTCTTAATAACAAGGGGTCCAAAAGTTGTTGCACAATTTCCAATACCTAAGGAATTCCTTTTGGAACGAAGCAATCCAATTAAAAATCTCAGAAAAGCCGACATGCTCCGCAGACATCTAATTAGGAAAAATAGAGGGCCACATTTCCTTCACATCAGAGATGTAAGAACCGGAATGAAACAAGTTAATCTGAAGGCTAAAGTTCTAGAAATTGCAAGGCCAACGCTTGTCTTTACAAGGTTTGGAAACTACGCCAGCGTAGCCAACGCTTTGATAGCGGACGAAACTGGAACAATCAAACTTTGCTTATGGAACGAACAAATAAACTCCATCTCCATAGGAGACACCGTTCAAATTGAAAATGCACGCGTGTCCATGTTCAGAGGCGAAAGACAGTTAAGGATTGGAAAAAATGGAAAACTAATCATCTTGGAAGACATGAATTCCATCAGAAAAAGTGCATAATCTGTAAATATGCGGTTTTTTTTTTAAAAAAAAAAAGTTGGTTAACAAGTACTTAAAGCCTCAAAATACAATTTCACTCATTTTGTCTCTAAATATCTCTTTTTGAGCTCTTTCGCAAACTTTTCAACTATTTCATCAAGCGCTCTCTTAAAACCCTCCGCGTCATACATCACAAGAAACTTCTTCTCGTCTATTACAACTTTTATTTCTCTAAGAAATGGATCCTCATCTAAACCGGTAGCATACTTTGGAAGATCTACAAGTTTACTTAATGCGTCAAGAAGTCTGAACGGACCATACAGCGGGGGCTCATCAATACAATTTCGCGCACTTATAGTTAGAAAGAGGGCAATTTCGAAAAGATATTCGTTGCCACTAGGTTTAGTGCCAGCCAAACTTAACCCTCCACATTAGGGAATTTTTCACCATACTTATTTAAGTAAACTATCTCATTTAGGGATATGCGAGGTGGAGGCGTCGGTGTTTGATCCGGGTAACCAATCACCACTAAAATTTCAGGTTCTATGCCCTCTGGGATCTCAAGTATTTCTTTTATGGCAGTGCGAGAGAAAGACTTCACCGCACATGTTCCTAACCCCAGTGCATATGCAGCCAAAAGAATGTTCTGAGTAGCCATAGCACAATCCACAATTGATAAGTAATCGCGCCCCAAAACACCTCCAATTCTGTATGCTTTTTCTCTGTCTGAACAAACAAGTATTACAAGAGGGGCCTCACCAAAGTATCCTGGAGATATTTTGCGTATCATGTCAAGCGCTTTTTGATCATCCACAACAATGTATTCCCATGATTGAATATTGCCGGCTGATGGCGCCCAACGAGCTGCATCCAATAACTTCTTTATTAACTCTCTTTCAACAGTTTTCAACTTATACTTCCTGACGCTTCTGCGTCCTTTTATAGCTTCAAAAACGTCCATAAACTTCACACTCATTTTTGATAATAAAATACAACTTTTACTATGCCTAAAAACTTTTCATGAACTCTATAAGCTAAGTTCAAAAATACCATAATATTATGAATACGAACTAAGCAAGGCAGCGCATAAACTTGTTTCAGAGATGTTTAAACTGAAACCGAGAGAAACATTTGTCATAACAACAGAGCATAATCAGATAGCGGCTTTTAGGTTTTCTTTTGCGCAGCATCAGACATCAGTGAGCATCTGAAATTTGAACTATTAACCCTTCAATCACTAATGGCTTTTATTCTCTGCTTGCCAGTATCACGATGTAGTCAGCAGTGTCAGCGCACATGTCGGCAGCCTGCTCAATGAACTCAATCAAATCATCAAATATTACAATAGAGCCACAGTTCATCTTTTCCGCATATTTAATGAATAAAGCCTTGGTTTTAAGATACTCCTCATCGATTTCATGTTCAATTTCATCAACTTTTTTGGCGCCTTCTATGGCTGCTGCCGGATTTACCGTGGTTTTTTCTATGCTGCTCCGTAAGGCATGAGCGCAGTCGACCAAAGTGGAAGTGATATGAACTGCATTTTCCCATAACTCTTTTGGCACATGGGTCTCTGCAAGCATTTTTACGCATCTTGCTGCATCCTTCACATGGTCTGCAAGTGTGTCAAGACGCTTCACAAGGTGCATTAAGTCTTCACGGTAGTCAGCAAATAATGCTGCGCCCTTGGATAATTCTTTAAAAACCTCTATTCGCAGGTTGTCTACTTCTTTTTCCGACTTGAAAAGGTTCTCGATGCACTGCACTACTTCTTTTTTCTTTGCTTCTGAAATGCTTTTTATTGCTTGATGAAGCAAAGTTACGGTGTCAAGAGCTTTTGTTATTTGTTCTTGAGCTAAGTCCAGCGCTTTTGTTTTTCGCCGTCTTTCAAACCATGCGTAACTTCTTTTTTCCAAATTTTACATCTCCTTTCACATTATCTTTAGCATTATGCTTATAACTTTTAAATTTCATGTACCACTTTCATGCTCTGTTACCCAATAAGCTCTTGTCTGACCTTCTTCAGTTATAATATGTTCTTTCTTGAAAATGGGTGCCTCTTTTTTGTATCTTTCTACAGCTTCTTCCAAAACTGGAAACACGCTTTTGCGATGGTTTCCTGCAACCAAAACGTATACGAGGTCTTCGCCAACGCTAAATTCGCCGAGTAAATGGTGAATTTGAACGTCCACAATGCCCTCTCTCTTCTTCAAATCGTAACAGATGTTGGTCAATACCTCGTTTGCTTTTTCTCCGTAGGCTTCCAATTCCAACTTCTGAACTTTTTCACCCTTCAAGTTTTCTCCACGGACTATGCCGATAAATAAGGCAATTGCTCCTGCTTTTTGAAAATTTGGTTTGTTTTTTACATTTTTTATCATGTCGAAAAGGGAAATTGTTCCTTTTTCATGAACTCCCGCCCAAGTTGTCACAATAATCACCAAGTATGAGCAATTATTTTTTGATGAATTCTATAAATGTTAGCATTCTTATGTCCTAAAAAGCGTCATGTAAACCCGGTTCAAGCTTTTACTTACTATAACTTCCTTACCAACATCTTGCCCAAATTGTTAAGCAACTTATAATATGCACATAATTTTTCGTGAGCCTGACGCATCGTAATCTTGGAAAACTCTATTACATTATTTGGTTTAGCTTGTCCAACCAAAGAAACATCAGAAGTGATTGCTACAGCGATTTTCGGATACCCACCAGTTGTCTGGGCATCCCGCATTATTATAATTGGTTTTCCGTTTTTCGGAACCTGAACTGCGCCCGGTAAGAGAGCGTCTGAAATAATATCTGCCTTTGCTTTATGCTCTATTACGGGGCCTTCAAGTCGGTATCCCATACGGTCCGCTTCCAATTTAACCTTATATGGACTCGACAGAAAAGTGTTTATTCCATTTTCTGTGAACATGTCTGCTTGTGGTCCCAAAATCACGTGTACTTTAAACTGGTCTGTGAATTGCAGCACTAGATCTTCTGGCATTAAATATCTAACTTTGAGAAAAGTCCTATCGAATCCTTCAATTATGTCCTTAGTTTTCAATTGTCTGCCATTTATTCCTCCAAATCCGCCGCGAACATAGGTTGATCTGCTTCCAAGAACCAGCGGAGTGTTTATTCCCCCTCTTATTGAAAGATATGCTCGGCATCCGCTTTCCATTTTTCCAAAAGAAATAACGTCATCTTTTTCCACCTCCAATGTTTGCCACATAGGAACACTTTGACTGTTGATTTTTGGGGGAATGGCTCCGCCAGTTATGGCGATTTGTGTTTTTGTTAAGGCTTGCAGTTCTGGACCTATAAGGGTTATTTCAAGACACGCGTCGCTTGGATTATTTTCAACTAAAAGGTTAGCGGCAACTAGGGAAAAGGTGTCCATTGCACCAGAAATTGGAACTCCATATTGAAGATAACCGAATCTTCCTAGATCTTGAACTGTTGTGAATAATCCGGGTTTGAGCACCTGAAAAACCTTCATTTTATTACTCCTTGGAGAAAGGTGCGTAGTCTCCTTTTAAGGTGGTTTCTTCGATGATTTTGAATTCCTTTTCCGAAATTGGCTTAAATTTAACGGTGTCTCCTGGTTTTAGAAGTGCTGGTGGTTGCTGTAGCGGATTAAATAGTTTAAGCGGTGTTCTGCCTATTATTCGCCATCCGCCAGGCGCTTCGCATGGATATATGCCTGTTTGTTTTTCCGCTATGCCAACCGAGCCCGCTGGCACTTTAAGTCGTGGTGTTTCAAGGCGTGGCGTTGCAATTTCATCCGCAACCTCTCCTAAATAAGGAAAGCCGGCAACAAACCCGATCATGTAAACCCTATACTCTTTTCCAGAATGCAGCTTAACAACTTGTTCTTCAGTTAATCCATGATATTTGGCAATGTAGTTAAGGTCTGGTCCCCATTCGCCTCCATAAACAACTGGAATAGTGATTTCTCTACCTTTTATTTCCACTTTAAACTCTTTCATAGTTTTTTCGATGTCTTTAATGCGAAATACAAGCTGTTCATAAGTTATTTTTAATGGGTTGTAGCGGACGAGTAATGACCGGTAAGTTGGAACAAGCTCTTCGATTCCGTTAATTCCAGCTTTTAGGATGGCTTCGTTTAAAGCGATAACTTTGCGGTTTACTTCCAAACTTATTGTGTCGCCGAATTCGATGAGTAAGGCGTTGTCGCCGAAAGGCAAGTATCTCGCAGATGCATATAGTCCAGTTTTCATAGTTAAGCCCAAAAACTTGGTTAAATGAAGCTGCCTACAGGCTTAACTTCGATACCCGCTTTAATTAATCCCCTCTTCAATGTGTCTGCTAGTTTTACAGCGGTTGGCATGTCGCCGTGTAAACAAATCGTATGCACCGCGCCTAAGTCGACAACTTCGCCATTAAGGGCGAAAACTGTTCCTTCTCTGACCATTTTGACGGCTCTTTCAACAACTTTCTTTGGTTCTTTAATAATTGCATTTGGATGTTTTCTTGAAACTAAGCTTCTATCCGAGTTGTAGGCTCTGTCAGCAAAAAATTCGTATGCAACGCATAATCCAGCATCAGCGGCAACTTTGGCTAATACTGACTCCGGGGATGCAAAAATTATTAGGTTATGGTTTAATGCTTTGACGGCTTCAACTATTCCCTTAGAGATTTTTTCATCCTTCACTGCCATGTTGTAGAGAGCTCCATGAGGTTTTACATGTTGAAGACTGACACCAACTGTTTTTGCGAATCCTTGAAGTGCGCCTACTTGATAGATTACATAACTTTTGACTTCTCCCGAAGTTAGTTGCATTTCTCTTCTCCCAAAACCTAGAACGTCAGGATAACCAGGATGTGCTCCAATGGCAACGTTATGTTTTTTAGCTAGGTTTATCGTTTGTGCCATTATCATTGGGTCACCAGCGTGGAATCCGCAGGCAATATTTGCAGAAGTTATGTGCAGCATTATTTTTTCATCGTCCCCTACTTTGAATGCCCCGTAGCTCTCGCCTAAGTCACAGTTTATGTCGATTTGGAGTTTCAAACAATCTCCCATATAAAAGATGGTTTTAAACTAAAATGTATTTTCTCATATCTTCCAACGCAGCGGATGGAACTGGCAAATCTTTCATCGTAAGCAAGCCCGGTGGCGCCTTAATTGTTTTTGGGATTGAGTTAACAACCATTGCTACTGTGCCTATGTCACCGTGAACGCATGGCTGAATTTTCTGCTTAATATTTGGAACACCCTCAATTGTTACGGCATCATACTCTTCCTCAGCGCCTATGTATGCTTGGAAATCAAGAACTATAACTTCTCTATTCTTCATTACACCTTTCGCCTTTTGTCTCAAACCCGCTGCTTCACCAGCCTTAACTTTTATGTCTTTGCTTTCAACAGATTTTTTGGCTATTATCGGTTCAACAGGTTCGACTACTATCTTGTCAAGTTTCCATGCTAAGGCATCAGCGATCATTGCGATGGATTGTTTAAGTCCAACATGCCCTGTAATTTGTTTATTTTCAATTTTCCGACGAAATTCTTCAACCGTTAAGCCCGCGCCAATCTTCTTTTGGAAGGGCAATCGCCTTTTCGCTGCGTCCATAACTCTGACCGCTTCGATTTTCTCTATTTTTTGACAGACGGCGGTAAGGATTATCACGAGCGTGTCCATCAGAAAACCGGGATTTATGCCTGTTCCTAACACTGTTACATTGTGTTTTTTAGCGAGGGCGTCAAGTTCTTTCGCAAGTTCTGGCTCAGCGTAGTGTGGGTAGGACAGCTCTTCGCATGTAGATATTACTTTGACGCCATGTTTTATGATTGAGGCTATTTGCGGATATGTATCCTTAAGGAAGGATGAGGTTGCGTGGATGGCTATGTCTGCCTTAACTTTAGAAAACAAGGCATCAGCGTCTTCTGAAACTTTTATTCCGAGTTTTTTCTCTCTGCCTAAAACTTCGCCTAAGTCCTTGCCGACTTTATCCTTGGCTATGTCAACTGCCCCTAGTATGTCTACTCCTTCTTTTTCCAGCAAAAACTTAGCAATCAAACTGCCAACGGCTCCAACTCCATATAAAACAATCCTTACTTTTCTCATCTCGACTTCCCTCATCGTTCACCCTTTATTGCGTTTCACTTTATAAAAATGTGCATGGTTGTTAAAACCTTTACATTTGTAAACGTTTATATCTATGAGAAACTCCAAAACTAGAGAGGGCTCAAAACTTGAACCCCCCAAAGACCATAATCTCCAAGGAAGATATTAAAAGACTCTTAGACGTTGAAAAACTCAAATACTGTTATGAATGTGGCATTTGCACAGCCAGCTGTTCAATGGCTGAATTGCTGGGAAAGGACTACAATCCAAGGGGGCTTCTGGAAAAAATCTTCCTGAATCCTGAGGATGTTTTGACTTTAGATGAGCTTTGGCTCTGCGCTTGGTGCTATCGCTGCCATAAACGTTGTCCCCAAGCTCTAAAACTGCCTGAAATATTTCATTTCATGCGAACAACAGCCGCAAAACATAGATATACACAGCCCCTTGAAAAGGCCCTCCGAAAAATTGTGGAAAATATTCCTTTACCGCTCGTAACAACGTTAGTTTGTTTTCATCCGGAACGCGCTGGGCTGGATAGAGATAAAGTCTTAGAGAGAACTGAACAGATGTATGAAGAATCTTCAAAGTCGAGGAAAAGAAAGAAGGCAGTAAAGGATTCTGGAGGAAAAATTGCGGTTATAGGTTCTGGTCCTGCTGGGCTCACAGTTGCCTATGAACTAGCCCGGAAAGGACATAAAGTTACAGTTTTTGAAGCCCTTCCAGAACCAGGCGGGATGTTAAGAAAATGTATACCAGAATATCGCCTACCAAAAGAAGTATTAGCAAAGGAAATTCAATTCATAAGAAACTTAGGTGTGGAAATAAAAACAGGCATAACCGTTGGTAAAGACTTGAATTTTGACGATTTGTGGAAGGATGGGTTCAAAGCCATTTTTATCGGTTTAGGTGCCCATAAAAGCCAAAAATTAAAAATTGAAGGCGGAGATTTGAAAGGCGTAATCAACGCCCTCGACTTTTTATGGAGTATCAATTTTGGCGAAAAAATGGAAGTTGGAAAAAACGTTGTTGTAATTGGCGGCGGAAACGTTGCCGTTGACGCTGCGAAAACTGCATTGCTACATGGAGCAAACGAAGTAACTATATTTTATCGTAGGTCAAGAGAGGAAATGCCTGCAAATCCGTGGGAGGTTAAAGAGGCAGAGGCTGAAGGTGTAAAAATCGAATTTTTAGTTGCACCTAAGAAGATTTTGGGTGAAGATGAAAGGATTGCGGCCATTGAATGTATTCGCATGCAATTAGGCGAACTAGACGAGTCTGGAAGAAGAAAACCAATTCCAATAGAAGGTTCCGAATTTAAAAGAGAAACGGACATGGTGATTTTAGCAATAGGTGAAGCCCCAGACCTAGAATTTTTACCGAAGGAAATAGAACTAAATGAAGATGGGACAGTCTGGGTTAACCCTATAAGCATGGAAACAAGCCTACAAGGCGTTTTTGCGGGGGGAGACGCGGTGACAGGACCAGCAACGGTGATTGAAGCAATCCGAGCTGGAAAACGCGCCGCAGAGTCCATTGAAAGTTACTTGAAGTCTTTAGGAGGATGAGGTTATGGCGGAAAATAAGGAGTTAGAATCTAGGGAAGGCAGCGAAGAAATCCGTGTTGGAGTTTATGTTTGTCACTGTGGTTTAAACATCGCTGGTTCTGTAGACTGTGAAGAAGTGGCAAAATTCGCTGCAACCCTTCCTCATGTCGTTTTAGCCAAAGACAATCGATACACATGCTCAGACCAAGGACAAGAACTAATAAAAAACGACATCAAAGAACATAAACTCAACCGTGTAGTAGTAGCCTCATGTTCACCGCGTCTCCACGAACCAACATTCAGAAAGACATGCGAAGACGCTGGATTAAACAAGTATCTTTTTGAAATGGCTAACATACGTGAACAGTGCAGCTGGGTTCATTTATACGACCAAGAAGGAGCCACGGAAAAGGCTAAGGACCTTGTGAAAATGGCTGTAGCCAAAGCTGCTTTGCTTCAACCCGCAGAAGAGATTGAAGTGCCAATAACCCGGAAAGCATTAATCATAGGGGGCGGAGTAGCAGGCATCCAAGCCGCTTTAGACCTCGCCGATACAGGCTATAGGGTGTATCTTGTTGAGAAACAACCAAGCATCGGCGGAATGATGGCGCGAATAGATAAAACTTTCCCAACCATGGACTGTTCTATCTGCATCCTCGCGCCTAAAATGTCCGATGTTGGGCACCATCCAAACATTGAATTGTTGGCTAACAGCGAAGTTGTTGATGTAAAAGGGTACATTGGCAACTTCCACGTTAAAGTTTTGAAAAAGCCACGGTACGTTACAAAGGATTGCTCAGCTTGTGACGAATGTACAAAGGTTTGTCCAGTCATAGCCCCAAACGAGTTTGATGCTGGCTTAGCCATAAGGCACGCCATTTACACACCCTTCGCTCAAGCAGTTCCATCCACATACATAATTGACATGAACATATGCCTCAACAAAGAAGGCATAATCGTCTGCGACAAGTGCATAAAAGCGTGTGAGAGGCAATCCATAAACTTTGAAATGAAGCCAGAAACAGTGGAACTTGATGTAGGTACAATAATAGTGGCAATAGGCGCAGACGTATTCGACCCATCGACACTACCAAACTATGGATATGGTAAATACCCGAACGTGATCACATCGCTCGAATTTGAAAGGTTAATCAACGCTGGCGGTCCCTCTGGTGGGCATCTCATAAGGCCTAGTGATATGCAGATTCCTAAACGTGTGGCATTCATTCAATGTGTTGGTTCCCGCTCGGAAAAGAATGGAAAATTATACTGCAGCAACGTTTGCTGCATGAACACAATCAAAGACAGCTTACTAATCAAGGAACATTGGCCTGAAACCGAAATTTACGTTTTCTATGTTGACATACGAGCGTATGGAAAGGGTTTCGAAGACCTCTATAAAAGAGCGAGAAAAGAAGGCGTTAAGTTCGTTCGTGGGCTTCCAGCCGAGATAATACATGATAAGAAGGCTCACAATCTATGGCTTATTGGAGAAAACACCCTGCAAAAAGAACTATATAAAATGAATTTTGACATGGCAATCCTTTCCGTAGGTTTGGAACCGAGAAAAGACAGCGAAATAATCCAACGTTTGTTAACGCTTTCCAGAACTCAGGATGGATTCTTCATGGAAGCACATCCAAAACTTAAGCCGGTTGATGCTGCTACTGCCGGAATATTCTTTGCTGGCTGCGCTGAAGCTCCTAAAGACATAAAAGATAGCGTAACGCAAGCAAGTGCAGCCGCAGCCCGAGCAGGCATATTGATGGCTAAGGGAAAAGTAACCGTTGAAGCCATCACACCAATTTCTTATGTTGAAAACTGTACGGCTTGTGGACTTTGCACAAAAGTTTGTTCCTACAACGCCATAACCCTAAACAAGGAACTAAAGCGAATCGAAATTATAGAGGCTGCATGCGGAGGATGTGGAACATGCGCTGCCGAGTGTCCTTTCGGCGCTTTAACACAGAACCACTTCACTGATGAACAAATCTTAGCGCAAATAGATGCTGTGACAGAGCATGGTGCAGAAAATAAGATTGTTGCCTTTTGCTGCAATTGGTGTGCTTATGCTGGTGCAGACTTTGCTGGAGTTAGCAGAATGCAGTATCCGCCGAACGTGCGCATAATAAGAACAATGTGTTCTGGACGTGTGGCTCCAAAATTCATTGAAAGAGCATTTGCAAGAGGGGTAGCAGCTGTTTTGGTGGCTGGTTGCCACCCGGGAGACTGCCACTACATAAACGCCAACTATCATACACAGAAGCGTGTAGAACGTTTTTGGAAGAAGATGGAACAGCAAGGATTGAACAAGGAAAGGCTGCAGTTGTTGTGGGCTTCAGCGGCGGAAGGGGAAAGATTTGCTTCAAAAATCCATGAAATGAAAGTAATGGTGGAAAAGGTTGCTCCAGAGGAAGTAGAGAATGCCAAAAAAGTTTTTGAAAAGGCTTTAGGTGGGAGTTAGCTATGCCCGTAAGACTTTGGCGTACACCACTTGACACTAAAAAGGTAAAACTTCCAAAAGCGGAAATTCACATAATTAAAGATCAATGTAAGGGATGCAACTTTTGCATTCAATATTGCCCCACGAAAGTTTTGGAAGAATCTGAAGAAATAAATGCGATGGGGGTTCATCCTCCAAGAATTATTGATGAAAGCAAATGTGTTGTCTGCAGTTTTTGCACCGCAGTTTGCCCAGATTTTGCAATTTATGTTGTTGAAAAACAATGCAAAGAGGGATGCTAAGTATGAATAAAAAAGGAACAGTACTTGAAGGCGTCCATTTCATGAATGGCGATGTTGCATGTGCAGAAGGTGCCATAGCGGCTGGATGTAAATTTTTCGCAGGTTATCCCATTACGCCCGCAACAGAAATTGCTGAGCATTTGTCCCAAAGAATGCCTGAAATCGGCGGAATCTACATTCAAATGGAAGATGAAATTGCGTCCATGGCGGCTGTAATCGGCGCTTCCTATACTGGCTTAAAAGCCATGATAGCCACTTCTGGACCTGGCTTTAGTCTCATGCAAGAAAACATAGGTTTAGCTGTTATGACAGAAGCTCCATGCGTTATTGTGGATGTTATGCGCGGCGGACCGAGCACCGGACAGCCAACATTGCCAGGACAACAAGATGTCATGCAGGCTAAATGGGGCTCCCATGGAGATTATGAGATCATAGCGTTGGCCCCCTCTTCTGTGCAAGAAATGTTTGACTTAACCATTGAAGCCTTTAACTTATCTGAAACCTACCGCGTTCCAACCATCCTGTTGGCGGACGAAGTCGTTGGACATATGTGGGAAAAGGTAGTAATTCCCACGGGTGAAAAAATAAAAATAGTGAATCGCAAAAGGCCGAATGTTCCGCCAGAAAAATATTTGCCCTTTATGCCTGATGATGATTTAGTTCCGCCTATGGCTTGTTTTGGAGAAGGATTCAGTTTTCACGCCACAGGCTTAACGCACGATGAGCACGGTTACCCACAAACGTCAAGTTCGGAAGTCCAACAGAGTCTGGTGAACAGGCTTTGTGATAAAATTCGGAAAAACGCAGACAAAATAATAAGGGTTGAAGAAGTTGCGCTGGAAGACGCAGATGTGGTGGTTGTTGCTTATGGAATAGTTGCTAGAGCCGCGTTAAGTGCTGTAAGAAAGGCTAGAGAAAAGGGAATAATGGCAGGACTTCTGCGTTTAATTACGTTATGGCCATTCCCGGAAAAGCACGTGGCGAAAATCGCCAAGCAAGCAAAGGCAATGGTTGTTCCAGAAATGAATTGCGGGCAATTAGTGCGTGAAGTGGAAAGATCAGCAAAGGAAACCCCGGTGGCTTTTCTTTCAAAGTTGGGTGAGGACCCTCACACTCCAATGGAGATACTTGAAGCGATAAGGAGGAGTATTTAATGGTTGAAGAAACGTTAATAACTGAAGAAACAGCGCATCCAATTTCAAAGTTTTTAAGAGAGGCAATGATGCCGCACATATGGTGTTCAGGGTGTGGTAATGGCGTTATCCTCAACTGCTTCGTTCATGCAGTAGATGAACTGCAAATGGACTTAAACAAACTAGTGGTTGTTTCTGGTATTGGCTGTATTGGACGCACAGCCGGATACATAAATACAAATTCATTCCATACAACCCATGGGCGTCCAATAGCCTTCGCAACCGGAGTGAAATTAGCAAATCCAAACTTGGAAGTTGTGGTTATAAGCGGGGATGGCGACCTCTTCGCGATAGGCGGAAATCACTTTATACATGCGGCACGGAGAAACCTAGGAATTAAAGTAATTTGCGCAAACAACTTCAATTATGGTATGACTGGTGGACAGCAGGGTCCAACAACACCGCTTGAAGCATTAACAAGCACAACTCCTTATGGAAATATTGAGCATCCCTTCAACTTGGTCCATTTAGCAGCGGCATCAGGGGCCACATATGTAGCTAGATGGACAACTTTGCATGTGCGAAGACTAACACAATCTATCAAAAAATTGCTACAAAAGGAAGGATTCTGCTTCATCGAAGCGATTTCACCTTGCCCCGAAATTTATGGTCGTTATAACAAGATGCGAACAGGACTCGAAATGATGGAATGGTTCAAAAAGGCTTCGGTGGTAGAACACTTTTCAGATCCAGCAAAAGCAGAAATCACCCCGGAAAAAATAGTTGTTGGCGAATTCGTGGATATGAAAAAACCAAGCTACGAAAAGCTACTCCATGAACAAATAGCTCAAATTAATAAGAAAGCGGGAGAATAGGTGAACTAACATGCGAGTTGAAATAAGATTTGCAGGTTTTGGCGGGCAAGGCATAATTAAATCCGGAATAATCACAGCCTCAGCAGCCTGCATCCACGGCGGAAAAAACGCTGTTCAAACACAGTCTTATGGTCCTGAGTCAAGAGGTGGAGCATGCAAATCTGAGGTTGTGATATCAGAAGAGGAAATCGATTTTCCAAAAGTGGTTGAACCCGATGTATTGGTTGTGATGTCTCAACATGCCTACAACGAATATGCAGAAAACGTGAAACCTGGTGGAGCAATAATCATGGACCCAGATATGATTCCTCATGAGAAAGATTTAAAAAGCGTAAAAGTTTTCCGAGTTCCAGCTACGAAAATTGCGGAAGAGCTTGGA
>Ga0315308_1001304_pt1 | contig 14311 bp, 10 predicted proteins | sample TDP3_MG_FD_203078 | JGI IMG/M metagenome (GOLD analysis project Ga0315308, IMG submission 203078) | Freshwater sediment microbial communities from Lake Towuti, South Sulawesi, Indonesia - TDP3 | ecosystem: Environmental > Aquatic > Freshwater > Lake > Sediment | place: Indonesia: South Sulawesi... | reverse complement strand
CGACGACAAAGACCACTTTAAAAACAAGCGTCTGAAACTCGCTGGTCCACTATTAGCTGACCTCTTCAGAATAGCCTTCCGCAACCTCGCACGAGACGTGAAGTATCAACTCGAACGCATGGGTGTAAAACGCCAGTTGCTCACGGTTTCGGCTGCCGTTCGACCTGGAATTGTTACAGAAAGGCTGCAACACGCCTTGGCTACGGGCAACTGGGGACGTGGACGAGTAGGCATCACACAACTGCTAGATAGAACTAACCACACTTCCACTCTGAGCCACCTGCGACGATTGCAGTCTCCATTGAGTCGTAGTCAACCAAACTTTGAGGCACGAGACCTTCACCCAACTCACTGGGGCAGACTATGCCCAAACGAAACTCCAGAGGGCTCAAACTGTGGCTTGGTCAAAAACCTCGCCTTAGGCTCAAGTATCTCGGTTGGTGTGAACGCTGACAGGGTCAAGCAACTTCTCTACAAGATGGGTGTTATTCCTGTTCCAGACGCCAACCAATCGCTGCGTGAAGAAGGAGCCAAGGTCTTCGTAGACGGGAGCCTCATTGGTTATTGTTTGTCACCTAGAGACTTCACATCTGAGTTGAAAAAGAAGCGGAGGATGGGCGAGCTCTCCAGTGAAGTAAACGTAGCCTATTTCTCAAAGCTTTACGGAGGAGAGAAAGAAGAAATATACGTAAACTGCGACGAAGGACGCGTGCGAAGACCACTCATAATCGTGGAAGACGGTGTATCCAAATTGTCACTCGAACACATCGAAAAGATCAGAGCCAGTGAATGGACGTGGGAGGATCTCGTGAAAAATGGCATCATTGAGTACATAGACGCCGAAGAGGAAGAGAACCTTTTTATTGCATTGAACTATGACGAAATCAAACCAGATCACACGCACGTGGAAATAACTACTTACACGGTGTTGGGCATATGCGCTTCTATCATTCCTTACGCTGAACACAATCAGTCTCCCCGCAATTCTTACGAGGCGGCTATGGCTAAACAAGCGTTGGGGATACACTCGACCAATTTCTTGTTGCGAGTTGACTCACGTTCTCACATTCTGCATTACCCGCAAAAGCCTCTTGTTGACACCAGACCCATGGACATAATCGGATACGACCTTCGACCCTCAGGACAAAACTGCATAGTTGCAGTGGTGTCGTTTGAGGGCTACAACATGGAAGACGCCATAATTTTCAACAAAGCGTCAGTTGAACGCGGATTGGCTCGCTCCAGCTTCTACAGAATTTATGAGGGTGAATGCCGACAATACTTGGGGGGACTCAAAGATAAGTTCATCATGCCGGAGCCCGGAATACGCGGTTACCGAGGGGAACAATATTATCGTTTGCTGGAACCGGACGGCATTGTCAGCCTCGAATCGAACGTTGCTGGTGGCGACGTCCTTATCGGTAGGACAAGTCCGCCTAGATTTTTGGAGGAATACAAGGAGTTTGAGGTCAAAGGACCCACGATGCGAGACACTTCTGTTGACATGAGACCCGCTGAAACTGGAGTGGTAGACGCGGTTTTCATCACAGAAACCCATGAGGGAAGCAAACTCGTTAAGGTCAGAGTTCGAGATGAACGCATCCCAGAGTTGGGCGACAAGTTTGCTTCTAGGCATGGACAGAAAGGTGTCATTGGGATGATTGTTCCTCAGGAAGATGTCCCATTCACTCCAGACGGCGTCGTTCCCGACATAATTGTCAATCCACACGCCATGCCATCACGTATGACAATCGGGCAATTCCTAGAATCCATGGCTGGAAAAGTGGCAGCAGCCCGAGGCCGTCCTGTAGACGGCACACCATTTGTAAGTGAAGACCCCGAAGAACTGAAGCAGATGCTCATCGATTCGGGTTTCAGTCATTCTGGAAGAGAAATTTTATACAACGGTATAACGGGTGAACGATTCTCTGCCGACATTTTCATGGGCGTGGTTTACTATCAAAAACTGCATCACATGGTTGCAGATAAGATTCACGCTCGTGCCCGTGGGCAGGTTCAAATGTTGACAAGACAACCCACAGAAGGAAGAGCCAGAGGAGGCGGGCTGCGCTTTGGCGAAATGGAACGGGACTGTCTTATCGGACACGGAGCTGCCATGCTGCTGCGAGACCGACTGTTGGAGGAGTCAGACAAATACATGCTCTACGTGTGTGAAAACTGCGGTTACATCGCGTACTACGACATTAAACAGCGCAAATACATCTGCCGCGTCTGCGAGGACAAGGCTCAGATTTCGCCAGTTGTTGTCTCCTATGCTTTCAAGTTGCTTTTGCAAGAACTGATGAGTCTTTGCGTGACGCCGCGACTAAAGCTAAAGGAGAGAGCGTAAATGGCAGTTGAGGAAGCTGTTCACAAAGTCGTTGATCAACTCTATTTTGGCGTGCTGTCACCCCAAGACATACGCCGACTCTCTATGGCGGAGATACAGACCGCAGACACTTACGACGAGGACGGTGCTCCGATAACCTCTGGTCTTATGGACGGACGCTTGGGAACTCTAGAGCCAAGACAGAGGTGCAAAACATGCGGCAACACCGCCATACGATGCCCAGGACATTTCGGTCACATTGAACTCGCTGTTCCTATCGTTCACGTGGAGTTCACAAAAATAGTCGACGACCTGTTAGACGCAACTTGTAGAAACTGTGGGCGTATTCTATTATCAGAGCCCCGAATCGCCAGAATGAAGCAAAGAATTGAACGGACCCGCAAGTTGCTGGGAACGGTTCCAGACGACCTCTTCAAACGCATTCTAAGAGAAGCAAAGGGCAAAGAATGCCCCCACTGTGGTGCCCCTCAGTACAAAATAGAGTTCACAAAACCCACAACCTTCCACGAGATTTCAGAAGAAGGCGCCCAACGGTTGACACCCAGCATGATTCGCGAAAGAATGGAGCGCATCCCCAACGAAGACCTTGAACTAATAGGATTCAACCCGAAGAGCGCACGCCCAGAATGGATGATTCTGCAAGTGCTTCCAGTTCCACCTGTCTATGTGAGACCCTCGATAACATTAGAGTCGGGCATACGCTCCGAAGACGACCTAACCCACAAACTGGTCGATGTCATTCGTATCAATCAGCGTTTGAAGGAGAACATAGAAGCTGGAGCTCCTACACTCATCATTCAAGATTTGTCAGAGCTACTGCAATATCACGTGACTACGTACTTCAACAACGAAGCGTCCGGAATTCCTCCGGCTAGGCATCGCTCAGGAAGAGCTCTAAAGACTCTTTCACAGCGGCTTAAAGGCAAGGAAGGAAGATTCCGAAGCAACCTTTCTGGAAAGAGGGTTGACTTCTCGGCTCGAACTGTTATCTCTCCAGACCCCAACCTTGACATCAGTGAGGTTGGAGTTCCGTTAGATGTGGCTATGAGGCTCTCCATGCCGGAGACGGTGACTACATGGAATGTTGAGGAAATGCGCAAACTTGTGGGAAATGGTCCAGAAAAATATCCGGGCGCCCTCTACATTGTTCGACCCGATGGGAAGCGTGTTAGGCTGGAGTTTGTTACAGACCGTGCAAAAATCGCTGAAGCTTTAGAATTAGGGTTCGTTGTAGAACGACACCTCAGAGACGGAGACATCGCCATATTCAATCGGCAGCCCTCTCTGCATCGAATGTCGATAATGGCGCATTATGTTAAGGTGCTTCCCCACAAGACTTTTCGTTTGCATCTCACTGTTTGTCCGCCTTACAACGCTGATTTCGATGGAGACGAGATGAACCTTCACATTCCCCAGAGCGAAGAGGCACAGACCGAGGCTCGCCTACTGATGCAAGTTCAAGATCAGATTCTTTCACCTAGATTCGGTGGACCCATAATCGGCGCTAAAACCGACTTCATAACCGCAGCGTTCTTATTCACAAGGAAAACAACTGTTCTCTCTAAAGAAGAGGTTTGTCGTCTCCTATTGACAGCAGGTTATCAAGATCCGATTCCAGAGCCTGAAATCAAAAAACCAGAGCCAAAATGGACTGGAAAACAGATTTTCAGCCTCTTTATTCCTAAAGACTTGAATTACGCGTTCAAAGCAACAACCTGCATCGCTTGCCCCAAATGCATGCGCGAAGACTGTGAATACGACGCATATGTCGTCATCAAAGACGGTGTGCTCAAGTCAGGCGTCATTGACAAAAACGCTATAGGTGCTGAGCAGTCTGAGACTCTTCTCCACCGTATAATAAAAGACTACGGTCCCGCTGAGGGACGAAGGTTCCTGAACAACATCTGCCGACTTTTAAATCTCTTTATGACTATGCGGGGTTTCACATATTCTTTCGACGAGCTTGAACTGTCCAAACTAGTTCAGCGAAGGATTTCTCAGATGTTGGGGCAATCGGAGGAGCACATAAATAAGTTAATCAAGGAATTTAAGGATGGAACTTTACAAAGACTTCCCGGTCAGACTCTAGCCGATTCGTTTGAGATTTATGTAATGAACGAGTTGGCTGAGGCAAGAGATAAGGCTGGGAGAACCGCAGAAGGCGACTTCAAACCCGACAATTCTGGTATCATTATGACTAGAACGGGTGCGCGAGGTTCAAGCCTCAACATAGGTCAAATGACGGCGGTTGTTGGACAACAGTCGGTTAGAGGAAAGCGAATAATGCGTGGGTATCTTGAGCGCGCTTTGCCTCACTTCAGGTGGGGTGATCCATCGTCGCGGGCTCGAGGCTTCGTGGACTCTTCTTATCGAGACGGACTTGATCCATTGGAGTTTTTCTTCCACTCCATGGGTGGTCGTGAGGGACTGGTGGACACTGCCGTGCGTACGCAACAGAGTGGATACATGCAGAGACGGTTGATAAACGCGCTTGAACATCTGCGCATCGAATACGATGGTACAGTTCGCAATTCAATAGGCGACATCATTCAGTTTCGTTACGGAGAAGACGGAGTTGATCCCGCCAAGAGTGATCATGGCAAAGCCGTCAATGTGGACAGAATCGCGGAACAAGTAAGAATCATGGTAGAAAAAGGGAAACCCGCAGCCAAAGAGTACATCAGAGAGCGAGTTGAAGAGGTTAAGGACAAGCTGACTCCACTGCTTGTTGAGGAGTTGAAGCGGGACTTAAGCAAGGAAGAGCTAACTCGAAAAGGTGTAGACAAAGTCATAGAACTTACATTAGAAAACTACAAGCGGGCTCTTGTAGAACCTGGAGAAGCTGTTGGAATCGTAGCGGCACAATCAATAGGTGAACCTGGTACACAGATGACTCTCCGAACGTTCCACTATGCAGGGGTCAGGGAGCAAAACGTCACTCTGGGGTTGCCGCGGCTCATTGAGATTGTGGACGCACGAAGAATGCCTTCTACGCCTATAATGACGATATACTTGGACAAGGAACACGGAGAGAGCAAGAAAAAAGCCACCGAGGTTGCGAGAGAGGTCATCTCTACGAGCATGGAAGACGTGACCAAAGCCATGTATGTTGACCCTGAACTAGGTGAAGTCGTCATCCAACTCGACCCTACAATGATGGAGGATCGCGGCGTGACGGCGAAGGATTTAGAAGAGGTGTTGCGTCTGCCCAACTGCACGCTGAGAACAAGAGAGAACCGTGTGTATCTTAAGCCAAAGAAGATTGAGCCACGCAAGTTGTTGGACAAGGTGACTACTCATCACGTCAAGGGGATACCGGGAATTAGAAGGGTTCTGGTCACCGAGGAGAAGGGTGAATGGGTCATCCGCACAGACGGTTCGAACATGCCTAAAGTTTTGGATGTAACCGGAATCGATCCAACCCGAACCACAACCAATCATATTCATGAGATTGCCAAGACTTTGGGAATAGAGGCTGCCAGAAATGTAATAATCATAGAAGCATTGGGCGTGTTAGAAGAACAAGGCTTAGACGTGGATATCAGGCACGTCATGTTGGTTGCAGACATAATGACCGCTACAGGCGAGGTGCGTCAGATAGGAAGACATGGAATAAGTGGTGAAAAGTCCAGTGTGTTGGCAAGGGCTGCGTTTGAAATCACCGTGCCTAACATCGTTGAAGCTTCTATCAAAGGTGAGAGTGACCCTTTGAAGGGCGTCACCGAAAACGTTATCGTAGGGCAATCCATACCCATTGGCACAGGTCTCGTTGACCTGTACATGTCAACACCTGTTCGGGGGAAGTCTGAATGATTGACATTGAGAAGGCTATAGCAACCACAGTGAAGACTGGTAAGGTTCAGTTTGGAGCCAACAAGGCTGTTGAAAACGCCAAAATGGGGCGAGCCAAGCTTATCATCTTGGCATCCAATTGTCCAAGAAATGTTGTTGAGGACATCATGAATTACAGTCGATTTTCTAATGTTCAAGTAGTTATTTATAAAGGAACCAGCATAGACTTAGGCGGGGTATGCGGGAAACCTTTCATGGTTTCTGCGTTGAGTGTTCGTGAACCAGGTGACTCCGACATATTGAAGCTTAGCGAAGAGGCAAAAAAAGAGACTGTGGAGGAAACAAATGCATAGCGGTATACGACTGACCAGCAAAGAGATGAGTTACATAGCTCTGTTTGAGAACATGACAGGTGCCACAGCGCGAGACTGCATTGTAGACGATGAACTTAACAGGATAATCATGGTTGTAAAGGAAGGGGACCTCGGCGTCGCCATCGGGAAGAACGGTAAGAATATTCGTTTGTTGGAGAGAATGACGGGCAAGAAACACGAGATTATTGAGCATGCTGATAATCCCGCTCAGTTTATCAGAAATGCGTTGAAGCCTGCTCATGTTAATGAAGTTCGCATCACTGAGCGTCCTGATGGCAAGTCTATTGCGGTTGTCTCGGTTAATCCTCGCGACAAGGGTGTTGCCATTGGAAAGAATGGTCGTAATGCCGAGCGCATCAGGTTTTTGGCTAAGCGTTACTTTCAGATACAGAACGTGAGTATTACATAATTGATTGTTGTGTGTGCAGGGTTGGATTAGCTCTTTTAATAGGTTCTCTTATTGATTAATTTCGCGTTTTCAAATGTGCGCAGTTTGTGTTTGTTACGATATTTTGGTGCTGTCTTCGATAGTTTTTGTTCAACACTGAGAATTCTTTGTTGAACAAACGCAACATGTGAGCCTCATCTGTAGTGTCTGACACTGGAAAACTTGTGTCTGACGACACTTGCTCTATGATGCTGGCTACTCTGTTATGCGAGTCTCGCTGGAAATCTTGCGAGCCTCAACAAAACCTTGTCTGTTTTGAGTTTCATTCAAGCCGTGTTTTGACTGCGTCACGAAGTTTCTTTGATGATGTTAATGAGTTCGGGTAGAGAGGCTATGACATGGTCAGCCTCTTCGACTCTTTTCTTCTTTTGGCGACAAAGCATGACCGCCTTCATGCCCATCTTTTTGGCTGGGATTATATCTGTTTTCGGGTCGTCACCCACCATTATTGTTTCGTCTGGTTTGACTTGAAGTTTTCTCAAAACTGTCTGGTATATTTTTGGGTTTGGCTTCACTGCTTTCGCCTCTTTTGCTGTGCAGATGAAGTTTATTTTCACTGAGCTTTCCTCTAGGATGTGTTTGAATCGCCATGAGGGAATAGTTGTTAATATGGCTGTTTTGATTCCTCTTGCACCCAAAGCCTTGATTGTTGGAGCCACGTCCTCAAAGAGCTTTACTCTTTCCAACTCTGCTGCCTTTCTTGTCAACTTCTCTATAAGTTTCGAGTCTGCTAAAATCTCTAGTCGCTCTAGAACCTTGGTGTAAAACTCTTGAGCTGTGTTGGCTCTGCCCCGTGGGTAGTCAATGAACATCACAAACTGTCTGGCAGCCCAGACTTCTTGAAAATAAACGTCGTAACCAGCCTCACGCAGAATTCGACTCAAAGCCTCATCTTTGTCTTCGACGTTAACGTAGATGTCACCCGTGAGCAAGGTTCCATACAAGTCAAAAACAACTGCCCTAATCATTTGAGCCCTCTTTCTGCGAGTTCAAACTCAAGAGTTCCACTAATGATGAGGAACCAGACACAAGAACTTCAGTGTTGATTGACCCACGTTTACAAACTGATGCATTGCGTTTGGAGGTATGAAAACAAGGTATCCAGCGCTTGCTTTTCTGTCTTGACCTTCGCATGTGACTCTGCAGTCGCCTTCCAGAATGTAGACTTCGTGTTCCCAATGGTGAGAGTGAAGCGGTGAATGTCCCTTCGGCTGGAGTTCAAAGAGGCGCATAGCAAAGTTGGGCGCTCCGTCTTCTTGCTTTATCAACCATCTGACTCTGATACCTTCAGCACCCGATTCTTCCATGTCTTCGAGCTGGATTTTTGAGGATTGGACACACTTGAAGCCCAAATTGTTAATCTCCTTCTTTGCCCTCAATATACGACCTCTTGTATTAAAATTGTTTATATCCTGAACGGCGCAGAGAGTTTATGGCAAACGGGTGAAAACAAAGTGATAACAGGACTAAAGCACATCGGCATAGCCGTAAACAGAATAGACGAGGCACTGCAAGTTTTTGAAAACACGCTTGGCTTGAAACTAGAAAAGACCATAATCCTCGAGGAACGGAAGGTGAAGATTGCTCTTCTACGAGTCGGCGAGACCAAAATTGAACTGCTTGAGCCAACAGACAAAGAGGGCACAGTGGCTAAATTTCTTGAGAAAAAGGGCGAAGGCATTCATCACATCGCCTTCAAGGTCACAGACATCGAAGACACGCTCAAACAATTGAAAGACAGGGGAATCACCCTCATAGACGAAAAGCCTCGAGAAGGAGCCGAAGGCGGCAAGGTAGCCTTTCTCCACCCCAAGAGCACCAGAAACGTGCTGATAGAACTGTGCGAGCCTTGACTCAGCGATAACTTCACCCATGTTAAAATTTTGAATTCTAACGTCCATATGGCTTGCACTCTTTAGAGCAAACATCGTTACGACAAAACTTATGAGAACAGAAGTAATCAGAGTGAAAGGTCTAATCCGACCTTTGAAAGGTTGTCAAAGCTAAACTTGGAAGGATAAAATCTGAGCAGATTCGGGGTCCTCAAATTTCTCGACCGAATGTCTTCCAAGTCGACTGTTCGATACTTAACATACTCGGTCTCGGTAGTCTTATTTTTCGCATTGATTTTGATCCCGCCGATTCTTGGAATACTTCTCAAATGGAACGATATGGGACAGATATTTGCGGATGCAAGTCTCCAATCACGAGCATTAGCCGCAATTTACGCGTCTTTTGCGATAGCCCTTTTTGTTTCATTAGTGGACGTAGTCGCTGGTTTACCCTTAGCGTGGTTTATCGCCAGAGGCAAATCCCGATGGTTGAGTGCTCTCGACACACTGGTTGATATACCATTTATTTTGCCCACTGTGGCTCTCGGTTATTCATTGCTTCTTTTTTGGAGTAAACCAGGAGGAGTTTCTTCCCTTTTTGGAGTTAGTCTTGTCTCTCCAGGTTGGCTTCTGATAATTTTGCTTCATTTTGTTTTCTCGTATCCAGTAATAGTTAGAGTGATGGTAGGAGCGCTCCTCGACTATCAAATGGTCTACGAAGAAGCGTCGAGAACATTGGGCGCGCCACCGTTAACCGCCGACAGAACAGTCACGCTTTCTATTTTGAAGCCAAGCCTAGTCGCATCTTTCATATTGGCATTTGCAAGGTCAATCTCTGAAACTGGCGCAACCCTGATGGTCGCTGACACCTTTGAGAATGGAACGGTCTTCATTGCCCATGCACGCACGGAAAATCTAGGTGACGGACCTTTAGTTTTTGTAAGTTTCGTGTTGATTGCAGTCTCTTTTGTTATTTTTGCAATAATAACAGGGCTGGGTCCCAGACTAAGGCTCCCAACCAAAAAAGTTTGGCCCTTTGTCGAGAGGAGATTGAGCGGCTCTAACGTTGCGATTTCAAGAAACACGATAACGCTAGTAATATTTTTCTTAGCCGTGCTTTTGCCTTCCCTCTTCGTGGCATTGCCTGCTGTTTACGCCATAACCAGCGGAACTCTGCCTAAAGCATTGTCTGGAACTGGAGTCTGGCAGGGTTATTGGCAGAGTCTTGGGCTGTCTTACTTTGTAGGCGCCTTGGCTACTTTAATAAACACAATGATAGGGTTGCCTATGGCTGTGCTAATTGCCAGAAAAAGAGCAGGCATGTTCTCATCAACAGCTTTAGACGTGCTCGTAAACGTTCCCTTAATTGTTCCGTCAATTGCTCTTGGAGCGTCTATGAAGTTTTTCTGGAGCAACTTTGCGTTTGTTCCAGAAATCGCTCTGCTCGTTTTTGCTCACATTTCCATAACGTATCCTTACTTTGTCAGAGCTATGGCATCAGCAATACAGAGAATAGGCATGGACCTCGAAGAGGCTTCTAGAATACTCGGAGCCAAACCCTTCACACTGTTCAGAACCATCATTCTGCCACTGACAAAGTACTCGATGTTCGCGGGCGCCCTTCTGGTCTTCACAAGAAGCGTTGACGAGACCGGAGCCACTCTTGTGGTTTCCACGCTGAAAACAGCCCCTGTTCTTTTGGTTGACTGGGTCAAAGGAACTGTAAAAGCCACACCGTTAGACGTTAGTTTGGGAATAGGCTTCTTAGTTGTCTTTTCATTCGTGATTCTGCTGGTCTTGCGTTTAGTGGTCAGAGGGAAGGAGAGGAGATACTGATTTGAATCAACTTATCTGCTTCACACTAATACGAATCTTGGAGGCCATTTGATGCCTGAAGTCAAGGTTGAACATGTCACCAGAAAATTCGGCAAAGGAAAAATTGTCGCAGTGGACAATGTCAGTCTCCAAATAAAAGATAAAGAATATTTCTCTCTCCTAGGGCCGAGTGGCTGCGGAAAAACCACTTTGCTCCGACTGATTGCAGGTCTTATTCAGCCTGATGAAGGAAACATTTACATTGAAGGGAAACGTGTCAACGACGTTCCGCCTGAAGACAGAGGGGTTGGATTCGTGTTTCAAACCTACGCTTTGTTTCCTCACATGGACGTCTGGGACAACGTGACTTATGGTCCACGAGTTAAGGCATGGGACACACAGCAAAGCAACAAGATAGGACGCGAAATGTTGGAGATGGTTCGACTGTACGAACGTTCAAAAGCGTTTCCACAGGAACTAAGTGGAGGAATGATGCAGCGAGTAGCTGTAGCACGAGCCCTCTCAGCAGGAGCTAAACTGCTCTTGCTAGACGAACCCTTGGGAGCCTTAGACGCAAAGATTCGTTTGGAGCTCCGATACGACATCAGAAAACTCGTAAAAGACTTGGAACTAACCGCAATACACGTCACACACGATCAAGGTGAAGCCATGGCCATATCTGACAGAATAGCTGTGATGCGAAAGGGAAGAGTGCTCCAAGTCGGCACGCCCCAAGAACTTTACATGGATCCACAAGAAATTTTCGTGGCAAACTTTGTGGGTGAATCAAACTTTTTTGAAGGATACGTAGAATCCATTAATGATACAGGTGTGGTCTTGGAGTTGCGAGGCAAACTCCGCGTTAAAGTCTTGAATAGAAACAAGAGCCTAGGAGAAAAAATTGTTCTGGCAGTCAGACCCGAAGCCTTTGACATGGAGAAGGGACGCAAAAAAGTCGAGAATGCTATGTCAGGTGTAATAGAGAGGGTTAGATTTGAAGGCACAAACATACGTTATGAGGTTAGACTTGAGAACGAAGACCTTGTTGTGGTCACTCGTCCCACGCTGGCTGGCGCACGACTTGATGTAGGTGAGAAGGTAACAGTTAGTTTTCCCCTTGACAAAAGTTTTGTCTTCCCGTATCCTAGCAAGGGACTAAGGGAGGAGTTGATGGCTGAATGAGAAAGACTGATTGTATGAGACTTAAAATTCACAGCAATACAAAAATAATAATAACGCCATAATCAGATGGAGGACAAGACTATGGAAAAATGGTTTGTTCAACGTCGCAAATCAAAGGTTCTGGAGCTGGCTGATAGGCAGCTGACGTTGGCAATCGACACAGTAACCGAACTTGAAAACTCCATTTCCGAAGCCTCTAAAAAGAATGTGAACGACGCAAAGAAATACATCGAGAAACTCTTTCACACAGAGGAAGAGATAGACAGCCTTCGACGAACAATCTTTGAAGAATCAACTAGGGGCAGCCTGCCCTTGAACGACCGCGAAGACCTCATGCACCTTGTGAAGAGACTGGACGTTATGGCTGATCACGTGAAAGATTCAGGGAGAAGTGTGCTGCTGCTTTTAGATGTGAATTTACCCAAAGAACTCTGGAACGTTTATGCGGAAATGTCGAAAGACTTGGTTGAGTGTGCGAGGGCCCTTAGAGCCAGCATTGAAAAACTGGGCAGTGACCCCCTGGAGGCTAGGACACTTTCGCAGAAAGTGGATCAAGTTGAGAAAAGAGTTGACGAGAAACATCTCAAGATTAAGGGGCTTTTGTTAAAAAGCGACAAAGAAGTTGCTCCATCTGCACTGCTTATACTCAAAGACCTTGTGGAATCTATGGAGCAGGTTGCTGACTCGTGCGATGACACTGCGGACTACGTGAGGGTGCTGACAATAACGCGTGAAACATCTTGAGAACTATGGGTCTTTCGACTCTGAACTCTCATTTTGTTTATGTTGCATCTTCGTGGGTTCTATCCTCACTTTAATTTCTGCTACTTCGTCAAATTCTTGTTTTACTTTCTCTTCAATTTGCGCCGTAATTTTGTGAGCTTCGTTTACCGTCATCTTACCGTCGACCTCGATGTGCATGTCTCCGACCACGTAGGGACCAAGTTTCCGTAGACGAATGCTATGCGCTCCCTTGACGTGAGTGACACTCTTCGCTAGGTTTTCGATGTCTGAGACAATCTCTGTGCATGAACATGCGTCCATAAGAACTAAGGAAGCTTCTTTTATTATGTAGTAGGAGACGGTGAAGATAAAGAAGGCTATGATGATTCCTGCAACTGAATCTGTTTGTATTATACCTAAATAATGGCTGAGGGCTACACCCAAGAACGCAGTAATCGAGGTCAAGAAGTCTTTGACTGAATTAAAGGCGTCGGTTTTTAACGCAAGAGAGTCAAACTTTTTGGCTTCTCGCCTCTTGTAAACTGACATAATCATAGCGATAGAGGCTGCGACAAGTGCCACCATCATGGCCATTTCTGCGTTGACAATTCGTCTTGCATAGAGCAACACCTGATAAGACTCATAGAGAATTACCACGCCCAAGATCGACATGAAAACTGCCGCAACAATGCTGGAGAACGTTTCAACTCTGTAATAACCAAAGTGAAATTTGCCGTCTGGAGCCTTCCGAGACAGTCGCAAACCCACCCACACGATTAGAGACACAGCGGCGTCGGCAAAGGAGTGAGCGCCGTCGGCGATTAAGGCAACACTGGCAGAGAATATTCCAACAATCACTTCGACAATGCCCACGAGCACTAGAATCAAAAAAGATTTTTCTGCTACGGTTCCGCCTTTAGCCAGTTCAACTCGCTGCATATCTTTGAATCGCCTTTTAGCAACTGACGTTTACTGAAATATAGCGTGCACGCTATTTTGCGTTGCTGTGATGGTTTATGTTGCTTGAGACTGAGAAATTCTTTGCGCTTGCGGAGGCATCCAAGTTAATCCTAATAGGCTACCTATAAACATTAGCAGTGAGCCTACGAGAAAACCCCACATGGTCGGAAGGGCTATTATTGAAGCTATAAGGACTAGTGTTGCTCCTGTTCTGACTCTTCCAACGTTGGTGCTGTTCATTAAAACTGCGCCGTAAACGCCTAAAGCAGTGACTATTATGGCGGTTATCAACCAGATTACCGCCCAGACTGGATGTGTTGTGAAAGGGTAGCCAGTCATCCAGTGTCCCATCATCCAAGGCATCATTCTTTCTGGGTTGAGTTCATGCCAGTTGGACGCAACTGAAGAGAAGAAGACAGCCATGTAAAAGACAAACAATGCCCCTACTGCTTGAAGCGTAGCACCTATCAGAGCCAACGTGTATGCTGCTACAGGACGAGTTTCCATCGTATCAATTTCACCTATGACAAGCAATTAGAATAACTGCTTCAATAAAAGAGTTACAGAGAGGACATTACAGTTTTTTGCCAAGAGCCCTCAATGTTCCAGAGACTCTTAAAACGTGTATTACTGCTGGTTTGTCTCTCAGTTTAGTTACAGAAGCAACAGAAGCGTGTATCATAGGTAAAGCTCTATGCCAACACTGCAGAACAGCTTCTTTTCTCCGTTTGTCGTATTGAACCAAAAAGAGACCAGCCTGACTGGCACCGTATTCTCCGAAGAGCTGAATGACAGCGCTCCAGACAGCGTCTTTGACTTCTCCTTGCTCAAGAGA
>Ga0315308_1001303_pt1 | contig 14312 bp, 16 predicted proteins | sample TDP3_MG_FD_203078 | JGI IMG/M metagenome (GOLD analysis project Ga0315308, IMG submission 203078) | Freshwater sediment microbial communities from Lake Towuti, South Sulawesi, Indonesia - TDP3 | ecosystem: Environmental > Aquatic > Freshwater > Lake > Sediment | place: Indonesia: South Sulawesi... | reverse complement strand
TACGACAGAATCTGGTTCTCTGACGACTGCTTCACTTTGAACCGAAAACGACTCTGGAGCATATGCGACGAAATAATTCAGCGAGGATTTGAAATAGACTGGGAGTGCTTGTCCAGAGTGGACACCATCGACAGGAAAACGGCACAAAAAATGAAACAGGCTGGATGCATTCGCGTGTTTTTTGGAATTGAGTCGGGCAACGATGCAGTGTTGGCTTTGATGAAGAAGCAGGCTACCGCAGAGGGAGCTAGGAAGGCGGTTTTTGTAACAAAGTCCGTAGGGATTCAAGTTGGAGCTTTTTTCATAGTTGGTTACCCCGGCGAAACCGATAGGACTGTTCTTGATACTTTGAAGTTTGCTTCTTCGCTTCCTCTCGATTATCTCTCTTTTACTCTGCCCTACCCTATTCCTGGAACGCCTCTATACGAGAGGGTCAAAGACATGCTTGAGGTTGACGATTTGAACCAACCTAGGCATCGAAGCTTGACAGACCAAAAGCTGATTTATCGTTCAGATTTTTCTGAGGCCAAGCTCAAGTTTGCCATTATGAAGGCTTCGGCACAGTTTCAGCTTAGGAAAAATGTGGGAGCTCGCCTTTATGGGTCCTTGGGCAAACCCTTCGAAATCTTTACCGACTGCGTGTTTAAGCTTTTGCGATAACGGTTTCTTTTTTCAGCTTAGAAGCCCGTAACCTTTAGCTCTTGGAGCATTTTTCCGACGCTGGTGACTGGTTTGCCCTCCTTGTCGCTTATAGGCTGCTTGGCTGGGGGGTTCTCCAAGTAGCTGGGTATCCTTGTTGATATCCTCTCCTCATACGTGAGTACTAGTTCGTTTTGGTAGAACACGCCAACTGGAATCTTGTCGCCCCACTCTTGAGCCTTGGTTAAAGCGGCTAGGTACTTTGGCCAGGCTTCCTCTGGATTGTGCACAACCCCATCGTAGCCTGTTTCTTCAAGTTTGTACAACCTAGGCCTGGGTTTTCCAGTCTTGGGGTCTATGCGGTCTTCGCCTCCATACCATTCTTTTGTGTTGATGTCGTTGTAGGTTGGGCACGGTTGCTGAATAATCACGAGGGCGAGTCCGTGGTGTTGAATCCCCTTCTTTATCATCTCCTTTAAGTGACGGACATCGTAGGAGTAACTCCTAGCGATGAATGTGTATCCCGCAGCCAAGGCGACTGCCACTGGATTTATAGCCGCATTTATGTTGGGCTTAGGCATAGCCTTTGTTCTCAAACTGAGTTCAAGAGTCGGAGACGCTTGTCCCTTAGTCAAACCGTATACGCCGTTGTCATGAATTAGATACGTCAAGTCTATGTTTCTTCTTCCCGTGTTGACAAAGTGTCCTGCACCTATTCCCAACCCGTCGCCGTCGCCTCCTTCCGCAATCACCTCAAGGTCTGGATTAGCCAATTTTGCTCCGATGGCGAACGGAAGAGTCCTACCGTGCAGAGTGTGGATTCCGTTGACCTTAATCATGTGGGGGGTCTTGCCGCTGCAGCCTATACCCGAGAATATGACTGTCTTGTGCGGTGGTAATTGCAGGTCAGCGAGCGCCATCTGTATGGCTGACATTACTCCAAAGTCTCCGCAGCCTGGACACCAATCGGCAAAGTAGGCGCTTCTGTAGTCTGACATCTTAAGTGCCATGGGTCAACACCTGCCTCCTCGGCGCCTTCTCTTGCATAATCAATTTTAACGCCTCGTAGACTTCATCCGCGGACATGGGTCTGCCATTCCACTTGAGTACAAAGTAGTCCATGGCTATGCCGGTTTCTTCACGGATTACGCCCGCCAACTGCGCCGTGTAGTTTCCTTCGACGATGATTTTCTTCTGAGCTTTGCCTAATTTCTCAGTCATGTAATCCTTGGGCAGGGGAAGCGGCATTCTCACTTGGATGAAGTTCATTTTGAAACCTTCTTGACGCAGTCTATCCATTGCCTCAAGAATGGCGCCTTTAGGAGAGCCCCAACTCACAATAGTAGCCGAAGCGTCATGGTCTCCGAAGAAGTTGACTCTTTCTTCGACTGGTATCTCCTTATCGGCAAATTCCAACTTTTTCATTCTTTTTTCATACATGCCTGTGCGATTCACAGATTCCTCGTTTATGTTACCCACTTCGTCGTGTTCGTCGCCGGTGTTCCAGAAGAACACGCCAGGTGTTCCCAAGGGCACTCGCGGCGATATGCCAGACTCGGTGAATTGGAAACGTTTGTATTCCTTGCCCTTGACATCCTCTTGAGTCAAGAGTTGTCCACGTTCTATTCTAACTAGATTCGGGTCAAACATTTTGTAGGACTTGTTGCTGTTGGCTAACGCCTTGTCAATCAGGTGGATGACGGGCGTTTGATATCTCTCGGCGTAGTTGAAGGCTCTCGCTACGTCGTAGAAACACTCTTGGATGTCGCCGGAGCACAGAATTATTCTTGGAAACTCTCCATGAGACGCGTGCATTGCAAATCGCAGGTCACCTTGTCCGTGGCGTGTGGGCAGTCCAGTTGATGGCGCGCCGCGTTGGTAATAGGTGACAACCACTGGGACTTCGTTGTTTCCAGCCCAGCCCAAACCCTCAACCATTAATGAAAATCCAGGTCCAGATGTGGCTGTAGCCGACCTTGTGCCAGTCAGCGCTGCGCCTGAAGCCATGTTGATTGCTGCTATTTCGTCTTCTGTCTGCATAATAATTATTGAGGCATTTCCCTGAACGGATGCTAACTCAAGTATCTCGTTTTCTTCAAGGTATTCGCTTTCATCTGCTGCGGGTGTTATTGGGTAGTAGGTTTGGAGTCTGCAGCCTCCGACTAGTTTGCCAAGGGCTACTGCTTGGGTTCCCTGAAGGAAGATTCTTTCCTCGTTAGTTGGAACAGTTTCCAATTTGTAGCCGAAATCGTCTCCGAAGTTTTTTTTCGCGTACTCATATGCTTTTTCAAGGGCTAGAATGTTCATGCTTATGACTTTGGGTTTGTCACCGAAAATAGCTCTAATGGCTCTCTCAATAGGTGCCCTATCATAGCCTATTAAACCAAAAGAAACGCCTATGGCTAAAACGTTTATCATTCTGGTCAGTTTGCTGAGTTTCTCTTCATGGATTTCGTCTGCGACTTGCTGAAGAATTTCCATGTAGGGCACAACATACGATTTGACGTTGTTCTTTTTCACTTCGTTTAAGAGGTCGTTCACAGTTTCTGCCCTAGAGCCTCTGCTTTCAAGTGTTTTTTGAAATTCGGTTCTGAATGATGGCGTTAAGGGTTGTATAGCGTCAATTCGAGTCGTTAATGCCTCTTTATCGACAATTATTCCTCCTCTTGGCGCAACCTCCCAAATGTGCCTGATTATGGTTTCGGCGTCAAAAGTAGCGAGTAAGTCAACGCGGTCAACGTCTGCTCCAACCTCTTTGGAAGAGACTCTGACATGAAAGTAACTGTGCAGTCCTTTGATGTTTGAGTGATACTCTCGTTTTCCGTAAACGTGGAGTCCGCCGTAACAGCAGGCTCGGGCAAATATGTTGGCGCCTGAGTCGACGCCGCTTCCTTGGGGTCCACCTGCCATCCACACAAAATCGTCTCTAATCATGTTTCTTCATCACCTATTCAACAAGGATATTGTTTGAGTTTTGGAAGCGCTTATCCGCCGGTTGCGGCTTTGGTTCCGATGCAGCATTCGCAGAGAACTGTTTCGTCGCAGTATGGGCATCGGCATGTGCATTGGTCGATTTGGTTGCCGCACTTTTCACAAAGGGGTTCGTCAGACAAACAATTTTCCTCCTCTTTCAATTTCTCAACTATCCCATGTAGTAGTTAAGTGTTTTTCGGAGGACCTAATTTTAGCCAAAAGCAATTTCGACCTTACTCATTAGGCAAGGTGTGAGCGCTATTCTGTTCAAAAGAAATCAAAGTCGTAGGGAAACCATCAGTGCAAGGCAGCAAAATTATTTTTTATTCTCTTTCTGTATTCAATTAGGTTAGGGTATGTGTTTCGCCGACCTTTCTATTGTGATTGTAACCGCCTGATCCATGGCTTTGGACTCCACCTTGGCTTTGAGCAGGTTATCAAACATGGCTGTCAGGTAGTTTTGGATGAAGATGCTCCACTTGTTTCCCAGCCTGTGGCGCAAGTGGAATACGTCGCTGCCGAGTTCAGGGTGGTAATCACAGTGGAACCATCTGGCAAAGTCTGCTCCTCCGTAGAATTCGGTTACTAATGAGACCAGTGATTCGTGGCTTACCCGTCGCCCCATCATGGTTAGGCTGTCAATAGGTCTAACTGAGCCCTCCGCCCATCCTGCTTCAGCAAGACCCTCTTCTGAAGCCGCTTCGAGGATGCGCTCTAGGGTTCTGGGCATTACGTGAAGGACTTCGTATTTGTCAGCCCATCGTTCAAATAGGGCATACCTTCGCAGGATTTTGTTCATTAAAACGTTGACGCTGACTCCTTGCTCTTCCGCCTCTTTCTGCAATACATCGTCCCAATCTTTACTTACTCTAAACGTGCGGGTTACAGTTTTCTTGCTTTTTTCCACTTTTTGGTACATGTCAACGCCCCGATGAATAACATATGCTTAAAATCTTTCAGATAAATGTTCAACGCTCCAGCTAACGTGCAAAGCAGTTAACTTGTTGGGAAGACAGCAAAAAATAAATAGAAAGAACATGTGTGTAGTTGCAAAAGAAGATGTGAAAACATATGCCCATAGATCCAGATTTCATGAAAAAACCAATTGTGAATGAGCACAGTGGACACAAGGTTAGGGGTGAAGTGAAGCCTCCAGAAAAACTTGGGATACATGGAACAAGCGTGGCTGTAGACCAAGACTGCTGCAATGGAGACGGCATCTGTACATCTGTCTGCCCCGTCAATGTATTTGAATTGATTGACTCGCTTGGTCATCCTACGTCAGAAAAGAAGTCGGATCCAGTGAGAGAACCAGATTGCATATTTTGCAGGGCATGCGAAGTGCAGTGTCCTACTCAAGCAATAAAAATAACCGAACCATAAACTTATCATTCTTTTTACATTAAATCTTCAATTCTTCTTGAAAACCTTCCTTTTACGACAATTAGCCTTTATATTAATAGCGACTGTGCAATAATTACTAAACATTCATAAACGTTATAATAGTTCCACGTCATTCAGAGAAAAACAGATAAGCTGAAGCAACGGAGGAAAAAACAGTGAAACAATCACAGTCCAACCCTCAAATATTCACCGTCGACCTGTCAAAAATCGAGGGAAAAGGAGACTTTCCATGCCCAAACTGTGGGGTCGCCATCTCTCCAGAAGACGAGACTGATGATGTTTATTCGATTCTTGAAACCAAGATTCATGATGATGCCCTCGAAGAACTACTCATTCAATGCAACAAGTGTGGAAGCAAAATCCGATTGACAGGGTTCCTTCCTCAAAACTGAACACCTAAACGCTTTTTTTAAGAATCTTTCTTGTCACTGAGACATAGAAAAAAATAATAGCAATTGTCTTATGCGAATCTTTATAACAGCAAGTTTTGCATATACCAGAACTCGAGGAGAAAAACCGTGGCAAAAGCATTCGTGCTCATAAACACTGAGGCGGGTATGGAACAAGAAGTCGTGAACCATCTCAAGACCATGAAAAACGTGAAAGAAGCCTACACCGTCTACGGAGTCTACGACGCAGTCGCCTTCGTAGAAGCCGAAAAATTGGATGAACTCAAAAACATAGTTTCCTACGAACTTAGAAAGGTAAACGGTGTTAGGTCTACCGTTACAATGATGGTCGCCGAGGGCAAGACGACTGGAGCACCTACATAACGAGTCTTATCATTTACCGAAGAAAAACTGAGAGCCGTTCGCACCGCCTATCCTCTGATAGTTTACACCTTGTCAACACCCAATAGATTTCCTTCGGGACCCAACTAACAAAAGACAGATGCCATTGTGAGCGCCAAAAAAAAGAATTTCTACTGTGCCACAACTCAGTTAAGATGGTTGCCTTTGTTCAGCAAAGAAAATCTAGTGCTTAACAAATCAGATGGGGCGATATTGTTGGTTACACGTGCTATCCAGCTTGCTGCCCAGTGCTTCATGAAAACTGTGTATGCGCAAAATTAATGGCACACCAAGACTCAACTAAACCTGTGCAAGTTGCATGTTGCTGCTTAAAGACGAGTGTTCCCTTTGCAAGAGAATAGTTTCGAGTTCTGTTCTGAGACGCTGCTTTCGATGTGGTAGACTCTACTGCTTTGACTGCAGCACGTTCACGAAGGAAGGGGAGATTGTTTGCCTAAACTGCGCCAGAAGAATGGTCTCACCCAAGAAACTTGGAACAAAATACAGCTCACTAAGCAGATACCTACTGCGAAGAGCGCAGTTCACTGACCATCTAGTACTCCCAATTGCTGAAATTGAGGGAATAATAGGCGACAACCTGCCTCTCGGAGCGATTCGAGACGTTGAATGGTGGGCTAACGCCCGCGGAAGCGCTCAAGGCAGAGCTTGGATTGATGTTGGATGGAGAGTGCAAGAAGTTGACCTTAACCAGAGAACAGTCACCTTCCAAAGAGTAGCACAGATAAAAGTGACAGCCGAAAAGAAAGCAAAAAAGAGGGCTCCAACAACCTTTGCCAAGACAACATTTAAACTCCCTAGACATAAGAAGCGAGTGCCCCCTTCTAAAACAAGGTTAGCCAAGGCTCAAGCTCGGCTTCTAAACGTGGAACGTGAAAAAGCAGCAGCCCAGAGATTTAAGGGCAAATTTAAGCCAAGACAGGCGCATGAAAAGAGGCTGTTTAAGCCGGAAGCCAAGCCTTCTGAAACCACTGGTTAAAGGTGAGAGCATTCTGGGCATTCAGTTTGTAGCAGTAGAAGCCACGCTAAAACTTCTTTTCCATCTGGCAAGTCGTCTGCTTCTTCCACGATTTTTTGATAACGCAAAACGCCGAATCTGTCGGTTATGAAGAGTGAAGGATAAGGCGCCTTTCTACCCTCATCAATTAGAGTATATTTTTCCGTGGTTTCCCTGCTTGGGTCAGAAAGCATGGGGAAGGGGATTCCAACTTTTCTGGCGTAATTTCTTATCTTAGCCAGAGTGTCAAAAGACACAGCGAGTATCTCAGCCTCAAGCTCTCGCACATCAGGATAAACTTCAGCTAGTTCTTTCAGTTTTGTCTTGCAGTGAGAACATTCCGAACCGTGATGAAAAATTATGACCAAATTCTCTTTTTGTTTAAAATCCCAGAGGTTGATTTTACCCCCTTTGTTTGAAGGGAGATTCAAGTAGGGCACGACGTCATAAAATTTTAGCTTCTCGGGAAAAGTCTTCATTTCCGTGCTCCTTCTATGTTTATTCACATGAAAACTTAATTGTGTTTTCAACAATAAGCCGCAATGGGTGAGCATACAATGAGTGACATTGAGTCCGAGAATGGGAAAGAACAGTCAAGGATAGAAGCCTATCGCTCGCGATTAGATAATGCGCAGGGCTTCGGAGATGTCTGGGAGATTGTCAAAGACTCTGTCAAAGATTCTCTGGGTGAACACAGAGTGGGTATGATGCTTTTCTTGGATAACTTGCCGCTTCAACAGGGCGCTTATCACCCTTTAGGAACCAACAATATAGTTTTGAACAGAACGCTAGTGCAGGTTGTTGAAGCTGCGACCAAGTCTAAGCGGCTCGTAAACGCCTTTGTCTACAGTCTGTTGGTCCACGAGTATCTGCACGCTTTAGGACATGTCCCAGAGGCTGAAGTTCGTCCTCTAGTCTATCGGGTCTCGAAGAAATGCTTCGGCGAAGACCACATAGTCACAAGGTTGGCTGAAAAGAGCCCGTGGGCGCTTTTGAGAGGCGTTCCGCTTAGTGAGATAGAAGCGCCTAGGCGAGTCATCGAAATCGTTAGAGATTTTGAAAAGTCTAATCAACAATACATTGTTTAAAGTTGTTTGGCAGGTTCTTGGTAGCCGTGACCTACACACTCAATGTACTCTAAACCTATGGTTTGAATGCTCAGCTTAGTCATGGATTCCAACTGTTGATGATAACGGTTGATGAAGCGCTCCAGCGTTTCCGTGCCCAAGTTTCGAAAACTGGCGTCCATGAACCTGTATGTCCCGCTCGGCTCCTTGACAACAAAAAATATTGTGAAGGCTTCCAAGTTCGTCTGTTTAAGCAATTGTTCTAGGCAGAGGGCTCTGTCTTGCTCGGGCTTGCAGTCGAAGAAAACCTGATGACTAGTTGAGAACCATTCTCGAAGCTTGTACGCTGGGAAGTCGAAGCCCTTGTACTTCTGCCTTAGAGACTCCACGTAGGTTGTAGCAAGCACCATTTTTGCACTCAAGAAACGAGCGCCTCTTAGAATTGCTTGTGAATTGAACGGTTAAATATTACCATGTAACTAATAAACAACCACTTTGAAACCACTTCATCATAGAAGGAGAAAAAATTGGGAATAGTTGCCACACTTAAACGGGAATTCTCTTTCATCAGGGGCAACTATCTTGTTCTTGTGTTGAGCTGGATTTTTATGGACTTTGCTAATGAAATACCTGGGACTTACTATTCTCTTTACATCCTCGCTCTAAATGGTACAGAATTGAGCATAGGTCTCATAGGCTTCGCTTCTTTTCTCGCCTTGGCTTCAGTTCAGTTCCCAGGTGGGTTCTTAGCCGACAAGTATGGAAGACGATGGCTAGTTTCCTCAATGACCTTTGGTGTGGCTCTGTCCTTTCTACTCTACGCCTTTGCTCCAAGCTGGCACACCATTCTCATAGGCACCGTGATAACTAATCTTTGCCTGATATATCAACCAGCCCTCCTAGCAATGATTGCTGATTCGTTGCCCTCAGAGCGGAGAGGCATGGGCTACTCAATTATTAATCTCATCGCAAGCGTTTCCACAACACCTGGACCAGCCATCGCAGCAATACTTTTTCTCAGCTTCGGCTTAATCGATGGCATGAGAATCGCTTACCTCGTAGTCTCTGCAATGTATCTGACTGCGGCATTCCTCAGAATCAACTTGAAAGAGACCATGAAAGACCCTCCCAAAATAAGCAGTCGCGACTTGTTGAATTCCTACCCAAATTCCTTGAAAGAAAGCGTTCGTGTCTTTAAGATTGTGCCCCGAGCCGTGCTTTACCTCTTTCTAGCCAACGTTTTCGGCACTTTTTCCTTCGCCATGATCATGCCCTTCTTCGTTGTCTACGCCACAAGGGTTCTGGGAATCAGTGAGCTGACATGGTCGTTATTGTTAACTTTCTTGTTCATTGCAATGATAGCCTCAGCGTTGCCGAGTGGCAAATTAATTGACAAGATAGGGCGGAAAATTCCGTTGCTGTTATCCTATGCGGTTATGGTGCCCTCTATTCTGCTCTTTGTTTTTGGCGATGCTTTTTGGAAGCTCTTAATTGCGCTTGTATTAGCTGGTTTGTCTCAAGTATTAGTGATGTCAGCGTACAGTTCTCTTCAAGCCGACTTGGTTCCTAAAGAAAAGCGTGGAAAGGTTATTGGGTTTACAAACTTTGTGAACTACATTCTTATGGCGTTGGGTTCTGTGACTGGAAGCGTTCTTTACTCGGTTACGCCGCAGTTTCCATTCTATCTCCTTCTGATACTACTCATTCCAGAATTCTTGATAGTACTTTTCTGGGTAAGAGAGCCCGAGAAACGTGAAGAATAAAAGCTTTATGTGAAAAGAAAAAGCGGAAGCGTAAAAAGCAGATTGAATTAGAATCTTTTCTGGAGTGTATTACTGAGTTGCCAAGTCTGAAAGAGCAAGGCTTTCATGCAAACCTAGAGGATATGATAGAATATGCAAAAGACGGCATAGTCAGCAAGACTGTTTTGAAGGAGAGGGACAAGGAGGTCAGCCTTTTCTGCATGTCGGCTGGTCAGACGATTTCAAGTCACACTTCAAGCTATCCAGCCATAATTCACGTTTTACGGGGCGAGGGAGAAGTAACCCTGGTTAACAAAAAGTATGAAGCAAAGCCAAACGCATGGTTTTTCATGCCAGCAATGCTGCCACACGCGATACAAGCAACCCGAGACCTAGTCTTCTTGCTTACTCTTTTCAAATGAACAAAAAAGAAGGCTAAAATTATTGCGGTGGTGGAAGCTGAACCCATTAACCTTATAGGTTTTCGTGGCTGCTCTCAGTGTTTGGTCTTCGTCGTGGCTGTTTGTGCTTTTTCTATATCTGTCCATGTCCCTGTAACTGTTAGGGAAATCATTTAAATCTTACTACAGTTGTAATATAATTTGGTGTTAGAGAATTGCGGGAATACATCTTCACGGACACGGAACGGAAGTTGTTGACTGAGTATTTGAAGAGAGGTGTCAAAGGCTGCGGTTTCTACACGTTGGAGAGCCGTATATGGAATAATTGGTCGGTTTTGGAGCATGATTGGGGTTTGATGGTAGAGTATATGAAGGCTAAGGCTCGCTCACTAGGGTGGGCACGAGGAGAAGAGCCATAAGTCGCCTTTAAAAGTGCAAGGGCAAGGTTTAAACATCGGTTTATTCATTGCTAAGAAAGAAGTATTTTCAAAATGGCAAGACCTTTATTCATAGTATGAGTTGCATATTTTGTGAGCAGTGAAATGGTCCTTTACTGAGGTTCACAGGTTTGAAGCCTGAGGAATTGCAGAGTTTTCTCATTAGACTGATTCGGAGACTTTTGTTTTCAGGAATTATAATAATCCCTTTAGCTGGCGCCGCACTCTCTGAAGGAACTGGCTATCACATTCTAAACATTAGCTACAATAAAACACTCTTGCGTCTTGGACCCTACATTGATCTCTCTCCCCCGCCGGGAGATTACGCCAGGTCGCCTGCATGTGGTACAGTTCTTTACTGGTGCAGCGTTAATGTTTCCCTCAACCCCATCTTTTACCCTCTGAGCCACCTTTTTCAAGAGGAAACCCAGTCAAACATGTATACTGTAGTTATTATGGGACCGATATTGGCAACAAGTGAGCATGATGTGAACGAGACAACCATTTTGACAGCTGTGTCCGGTGAGTTTCTGAGGAACATTCCATATCTGCTCATCGTCGCTTTCATCATTGAAACGCTACTGGAAGGGATATTCAGTCGAATCCGGGTTAAACTGAAAATGGTCTCTCCAGATGGCTGGTCACCCAAATAGAAGAGATAATTTACATCGGCATCATGGCTAAGCCGTTGAAAGACATTGTGTGTAAAACGCCAATTAACCACTACTAAGCCCTAGACTGAATTGTTTTGGACTATTAGAACGAGGGTCTGCAGTTTTAGTTGGGGTTGATGATGCTGGTCGTAACCCGCCTTTTGTTTAATTGACGGCATTCGGCTGAACGGGCTACCCGCGCCTCACGCAGACCGTTCCTAGGCGCCTATTTGCCCTTTCACCTCGCAGGGCAGCCGTTTCATCGATTTCGCACTCGACCTTCTCCACAATTTAGCCTTGTGTCATTGTTCATGCGTCGAGTGGACGTGTCGTTTCTGCGCCGTAGCCAGGGTTCTCACCCTATCATCCTTGCGGATGTTGCGAAGTCTGCACGGTGGGCGGAGTTTCCTCACCCTCAAAGAGGGCGAAAGCCGTCCGCCAGCTTCACCAACCCAAAATTAAATGAAACAGTCGTTAGCAATAAGAATTTCTACAGTAAATTTGTGCTTTAATAGTTGCGTGCGCTGTTAAAGGCTGGAAGACACGGTGATCTTACACGGAGAAAAAGCTGAAAACTCACTGAAGCCACTTATGATTCGGATGTTTAAGCCATGCCAATGGAAGAACACATTCAAAAGATTATTGCATATCACAAAAGAGAAGCTGAAGACGAATATCACAGAAAAATCGGCGATGACCCTGTCTACGACGAAATAACGTGGAGCTACATAGAGCCTTTCCTTCCCAAGCAAGGACGAATTCTCGATGCTGGCGGTGGTGCAGGTGTGTGGGCAATAAAAATGGCTGAAAAGAAAAATTGCCACGTTGTGCTTTCTCGATATAACCCCTGAGCTTTTGACGACGGCGAAGAGAAAAATCGAGGATAAGATGTTAACTGAGCGCATTGAAGTGTTAGATGCCGACATTCGGGCTATTCCGCATCCTGAAATGAGTTTTGATTTCGTATTGTGTGAGGCAGACCCCATATCTATCTGTGGTGCCCCTGAAAAGGCAGTGAGTGAGCTGTCAAGAGTGCTTAAACTAAATAGCTATCTTGTCGCTGGAGTGGACAGCACTCTTTACCGCGTCTTTAGAGCCATGTCGCAAGGAAAGCCTCTTGATTCTATTCTAGAGTTTCTGCAAACTGGAATAGCCGATGACGCATTCTTTGGCTACACTGATGATGCACTTTTTGAATCTAAGTCTTTCACTCCGACCGAATTCATTATGCTACTCAGAAAATATGGTTTGGAAACTGTCAAAATTGTGGGGAAACCCTTGGGCTTTGGTCCAGGTATATTAGACTCGTTTGTTTCAGCCCTTCCAACAGAAAAGCGCCAAAGAATTTTCGAAGACACAACAGAGAAGGAGAAGTTAGCTAAGATACTGCACAAAATCTATGATGAGCCTTACATTGCGAGTATCGGAAGTCACCTTCACATAGTAGCCCTGAAGAAAACTGGAAATAGCCACACTATTCAGTCACTTTAAAGATGCGCCCGCTATAAGGAGGGAGGAACCAATGATTTGGTGCCCGAAGGTGCTATCTCTTCCTTTGGCGTTTTGTTTCTTGCCCATAGTCACACGTCTCAATCAAGGGGCACTCGCTGCACTTTGGATTCTGCGCCCTACACGTGTATTTGGCGAGGAGCCAAAATAAGCCGCCTACTCTTTCGCCTTTGTCCCACGGTATGAACTTTTGAAGCGCCGATTGGATTTCCTCGTATTTGGCATCTGCCTCAACTAAACCCAGTCTCTTGGCTATTCTGTCCATGTGCGTGTCAACAACAAACACCTGACTATAACCGTGGCGGGTGGTCAACAACACATCAGCGGTTTTGGGTCCTATTCCAGGCAGTTCCATAAACTTCATTCTAGCTTCGGCTTTTGGCAAGGCTAGAATTGGAGCAAGGTCGCCATTGAACTTTTCTAACACAGCCCTCGACAACTCTTTGATTCTCTTAGCCTTAACGTTGTAGAGCCCACCGCTCCTGATAGCCTCTCTTATGTCAGCTTCCTTCGCGTCTGCGAGAATTTGCGGCTTAATCTCGAACTTTGCGGCTAATCCTTGGTAGGCTCGGATGCAGTTGGCTTCGCTTGTGTTCTGAGAGAGAACAGTTATGATAAGGTGTGCGAACTGGTCTTTAGAAGTTTCTTCGGGATAATGAACAGGCCACCATTTTGGACCGTACTTTTCCTCCAAAACAGGAATCAACTTAGCGTCTAGAGTTTTCATGCAATCTACTTCCGATGAAAGACTTCTAGAGCGGCTTCCACGCCTGCTCCCATCTTCACTTTATAATTTAGGTCGTTTAAGGTGTTTTCAAAGGCTCTTATCGTAGTAAGGGTCTCAGCTTTTGAGATTATTCCCATGCAGCCTATTCTAAATATTCGCTCTCTGACCTTGCCTAAGCCTCCTGCGATTTCCACCTTGTAACGCGTCTTCATTGTTTGTCGAACCTTTGCGCCGTCTAGGCCAGACGGCACGTTTATGGCTATGACTGTGTTTGAGCGCACTGTTTTAAGCGGGTAGGGATGCAGGTTTAACGCTTCAAACGCTACGTAAAACGCTTTGGCGCATGTTTCATGTCGTTTGAAACGGGTTTGGAGTCCTTCTTCTCTTATCATTTTGAGGGCTTCGTCCAAGGCGTATAAGAGGGATATGGCTGGAGTGAAAGGCGTCGCCTTTTTTGAGGCGTAGTCTCGTATGGAAACCAAGTCGAAGTAGTAAGGCCTATGCGTGGTCTTTTCAATGGTTTCCCATGCGTTGTCGCTGACGGATATTACTCCAAGACCTGGAGGGCAAGCTAGGCATTTTTGGCTTCCGGCTGCGCAGAGGTCTATGTTCCATTTGTCAACTGGCAGTTGGTCGCCTGCGAGGATGGAAACGGCGTCGACGAAGAAGAGGATGTTGTGTTCTTTGGTTGTCTCGCCTAATTGGGGTAGGTCGCGCACGGTTGCGCCTGTTGATGTTTCGTTGTGGACAATCGCCAAGGCTTTGACGTTCTTCTCCTTTCTGATAACTTGCTCGATTTGTTCGGCTGTGGGTGCTTTGCCCCATTTGATTGGAATCTCTATGGGTTTTCCTCTGTGTCGGAGGATTTTTTCTTTGACTCGTTCGCTGAAGTATCCTGAGACTGGCACGATTATTTTGTCGCCTGGGTTTGTGATGTTGCTTATGGCGCATTCA
>Ga0315308_1001302_pt1 | contig 14312 bp, 6 predicted proteins | sample TDP3_MG_FD_203078 | JGI IMG/M metagenome (GOLD analysis project Ga0315308, IMG submission 203078) | Freshwater sediment microbial communities from Lake Towuti, South Sulawesi, Indonesia - TDP3 | ecosystem: Environmental > Aquatic > Freshwater > Lake > Sediment | place: Indonesia: South Sulawesi... | reverse complement strand
TTTGTCCTGCTGGTCCTGCCGGTCCTGCTGGCCCAGTTGCCCCCGTTGCGCCTGTTGGTCCTGCTGGTCCTGCCGGTCCTGCTGGCCCAGTTGCCCCCGTTGCGCCTGTTGGTCCTGCTGGTCCTGTCGGTCCCATTACCACTGAAAGACCATAACTAGCAGCAACTGACACAACCAATATCGCTATTAACGCAGCCGCAAGTAAGCCTTTCGAGATTCCGGTTGTCTGTCCACTCAAAATTATCACCTCCTCTTAATTTTATTTCGTTGTGAAGGAGAAACCCATCAAAATCACATCACTTAGGAGTACTCCCCGCGCGCGCGACACCGTGTTCTCCTTCAATTCTCTCTCCTCTCCGTAGGGAATTAGATGTCTTGCACAGTCTACATTTATGTCTTGTGAAAGAGTCTTCTAGCGAGGTTCTCTCCTTGAATTATTGATGCAGCATGCAATGATATTTGGTCAGAGCGAGTAGGCGGAGGATAACGATGAAGAAAGTAATGATGAGGCTTCTTGCAGAGCTGCTAAGGGATTCTAAGAAGAGTGATAGGGAACTGGCAAAGGTTTCTGGGAGTTTCTCAGCCAACTGTCAGCAGAACAAGAAGTAAGCTTGTGAAGGAAGGGGTTTGTCAAAGAGTTCACCATTGTTCCTGACCTCCAGAAAATGGGATTTGAGATTCTGGCGATTTCTTGTGTCAAACTAGAGGTATCTGATGAAACGGTGAAAAGAGGCAAGAAATGGATGGACAGGTATCCAAACATAGTATTCGCTGCTGCAGCTGAGGGTATGGGAAAGACTGGAGTGCTGATGTCTCTGCACAAGAACTATGCAGACTATTCTAGGTTTGTTGCAGAAAACAGGCAATATTGGGGAGAATTCATGGAAAACTATGATACAATGCTTGTCAGTCTAAGTGGACTTGTTGTCAAACCATTATCCCTAAGCTACCTGGCAGAATTAATGGAGAAATCAGAGTCTTAACACTAGTGACTCTTCATTGAATACAGATACCGCGCTCGCTGTCACGCCTTTCTTACCTCGTGACCACTTTGGCTTGGTTTTGTCGGCAAGAGGTTTTTCCATGTGATGATCGCGATGGCGAGCGCGCGCGGTGTTCCGTGATTGGGTGTTTGGTTGCTTTATTTTTGCTTGTGTGCGGTTATGTTTAGATTTCCGCCCTAGACATTTGAAAGTGCAGTGACGCAAAAAAGGAGAAGGTTAAGCGCACGCCTCTGTTGGTCTTCTGGCGCTTGCCATTGTAGGAGCGCTTAATCGGGCGCGCGCGCGCCGAAACTACTGGCATCCAAAGCATTGATAGAAGTACAACCATGCACACTATAAGTGGTGCCAATAACATCTTTCTCATTCTTATCACTCTCCTTATCTATTGGTCTCTTTCGCCCGTTCACTTAGGGATAGGCGGTTTTCTTTTCCAAACGATTAACGTCTGGCTTACTTTGTTTCATGGCAGCTTAAAGAAAAAAGGAAGGAGATAGTTTTATGCTATTTCTTACCCTTGATTCTCGCAACCTTGGTTTACTTCTGTCGGATGGCCGTTACGGAGATGGTTCCAGTTTCTAGACTCTGCATTTTGTCAGCGTCGTCGAACCATTTGAGAGTCGCGCCTGAATTCAGTATCTTCACTCCGGGGCTTGTATACTCTTGCTGAGCTGGCACTGACGGGGTTTTGCCTGTGCTCATCGTAACCTGGAGCATGTATGCCTCGCCGGCCGCCAGGTTTGGGAGATCCCAGAAGAGACTGATCTTCTCACTTCTTCCATTTTTAGTTGGGAATTCCCATTCTGTGAGCAAGTTCGCTATTACCGTGTTCGGATCGTAGACGAGCTCCGCACCGAAGTTATCCTTCAACAAGGGACCCGCCATCTCATAGTCGTAGTTGTTTTTCACGATGTAGGTGAAGACCCAGCTCTCCTCTGTGAATAGGGGGACAATCGTCGGTCCATCTGTGGCCTTGCTCAAGGTCGGTCCAATGTATGGGTGAACGGTTACGTCAAATAAGACATCAACAGGCACTTCTCCCACGTCTACGAGATCAAATGTGATACTCACACGGTTCTCAACAACTGTGCTGGCTGCGTATGCTCGATTGACTTTGACCTCAAAGGTAATCGTGTGCTTTCCAGAACCATCAACCTCGAACGTGAGTCTTTCGTGTAATTTGGGCGAAGTCTCATGCGTTACATCTGGAGTGTATGCGGTGCCGTCGACTTTGGCTGAGCCTTTGACGAAGCTCAGCTCGTTGGGGAGGTCTTCGACCACATACGCTTTGTCTTCAGTAGTTCCTGCTGGCGGGTTGGATATCTCTATGGTCACTGTTATCGGATTGCTGAGTTCAGCTTCGTCCAAAGACATATCTTTCTTCGCGCCTACGTACTGAGCTGAGTAGGTAAGTCCTGCCACTCCAGCGTAGACAGTTGGTGGTCCAAGCCGGAGTCCATCCCTTGTCCAATAAACGAGGGTGTATTTCTCGCTGGCAGAAGCCGTGATCAAACTCAACGCTGTCATATCAGTGTCGGTGTGAACCCAGTTCGTCCATGTGAAAGGCGGAACGCTGCTTGAATCCAGCGTGAGTACATAGTCGTTGATGTCTCCTCCGGCGACGTCGTCCGAGGAACTTGGGTCTGCTGTGCCTATAGTGACTGTCGTTGAAAGCGTATCAGGCAGTCCTTCAGCCTTCACTGTGACCTTGTACTCTTTATGGTGTGGCAGTTCGTAGGACTCTGACTTCGTGACGACCCATGAAACTGTGCCTGGCGTGTGGTACCGTTCGTTCGGTGGACCGAGAACGACCTGGCTGGCTGTCAAGGTGCTCCCAATGTCGCACCAATCGCTCCAAGGCGACACATCCCAGTAGTGGCCCGTCTGTGAAGTGGCGAACTTCATATAGTTTGTTGTACCTTTGTATGTCGATGTTAGGAGTCCTCCGATAGAGGAGACCTCCATGAGGAACTGTTCGTAGTATATCAGGCTTCTAGTGGTTGATGAGGCAACAGTGTACGACGTCAGAGACGGCGTGTACCATCTGCGAGTGCTCGTTGACCCAGATGAGGGATTCTCAAACGTACACGCCGATCCGTCGTCCATCCAGTCAGATAAGTCGTGGCCGTCGTAAATGTCCTTGCTCATAGCACTTCCGGACTGCTGGTAATCCACGGTGACATGGTTGATCGCAGTCAGGTCTTCATGTCCAGTGCCCGCGGTCGTAACAGAGCAGGTTACTATGAACTGATGTCGGTAGAACACTGTAGCGGAGAAGGCTGAAGAGACGATCCATGATGTCGTATCTGTGGAGTAGTATCGTTCCCCACTGGAAACAATGACCAAGTTCGTTATGCTTACTGTTGAACCGGCGTCGCACCAATCGCTGAAAGAGTTTCCATCCCAGATCCCAGTTTTAGTTTTGGTGACGCCGTTCTGCACGTAGGAGACTGTTGCGATGGCGGATGCAGGAAGACCTGAGGTTGCGATGGTCGGTTTGTGCTGGTGGTAATAGTTGACCGTAAAGGTGCCCGGTTCGTGGATCTTCCCCCAGGTTGAGGTGTCAGTGGTGAAGTAGCGTTCATCAGGGCTTATTGTTACCTCATTGTCTATGGCGAGAGTTGTGCCGTGATCACAGAAGCCTGACCATGACCCGCTAACTATATCGCCTGTCTTACTCACCCGGTCTTCCATATAGTGAACGACGCCAGTTGCGCCATCTAAGCCTGGAGTATTAATTGTCATTTGATGCTTCGGATACTGGAGCGTGAGGGTCGGGTCACCGATGAGGGTCACGCCGTAGGGAAAACTGAACTCTCCCGCTAGACTAAACCATGTCATTAAAGCCTCGCCAAGACTAATGTTCTCATATAAAGGTCCAAAGAAATTCTTCAGAGGGTCCATAAAAAAGGCAGATCCAAAAGAAGTAGCTCCAATAGCCGCAAGTCCATACGTTGGTGCGAAGATGCACCAACCGGCGAAATAGTTCGGCTCGGTGAATTTTGCCGCGTGGCAACTCTGGAGATAGTAGAAGAAAACGGGGTAATCACCAGTGCGGATGTCATTCCAGCTGACATATGGCATTTCAAACACCTGTTTGCCGGTTGCATCCGGAACCATGAAATATAGGCCGTCAGGAGCTCCGTGCGCGCTCTCAAACACCCAACTCCACTGATCGTCAAGTCTATCCAAGTAATCAGTCCTCTTTGTGGTACCCTCGTCATTGACTAGCGTGCTATCTGGGTATGCCAATTTGACCGCATTATAGAATTCTGTCCCAGGCGTGTAGATATCGATGTATACTAAGGCCCTTCGCGGAAGAGTTAAGCCTCCGGTTCTGTAGGCATGGTTCTTGTCAAAGTAGTTTGTAATGAGACCAACCTCAGGAAGAGCCATATTATCAGCTTTGATTCTTCCTATCCATATTTCAGGCCAAACATCACCGGTGGTTGCGTTGTGTATGTCGTATATTCCATCCGTTCCCTCTGTCCACCCCACTGTGCCCGAAGCTGGAGGGACCCTCGTATCGAACCAAGCGCCATCTAGGTCCATGTAGAAGAGATCTGACGGGAATTCATCATAGCTAGCCCACGCTGACATAGGAAAAACCTGCCACCATGCTGAGGGTATATTGCCGATTAGAACGCAACCGGCAAGCCCAGTAGCGTGGGCTTGCAACCAGCTCCGGATGCCCTCTGGACTGCCACTCCACAGTGTCCAAGTAGAGACACTGAACCCCTTTGCCTCTATGTCGTCGTGGTATCGGGATATCCGATTCTGTAAGGCAACACCGCCTGAAGACCATAATGTGGAGTTGACAACGACGTAAACGACGGAAGAATTGTGAGATGGCCCTTTGACGAGTTCAGTCTTCAAAGGACCGTACGTTCTGCGTACGAATGGGTCTGGCGAACAACCGTCCTGCGAACCAAGGGTTGTCAGGACTTCTTCGCTTGGTGGAACTGGCGTCGACACGTTGGATACACGTTCATTTTGGATCATTATATCTTGTGAACACGAGGGTACCATTTGGTTTTTCGCGTCTGAATCTTCCGCCCAAACGATAGGTGACATTGCGATCGGAATTGAAACAATCAGTAAGAGTATTATTCCAAGAGTTAAGATTTTTCTCACCATATTTTTCACTGTCTTTTTCTCCTTTTCCTCTCCTTCGTGAGTTCGTAAAATCAGTTTCTTACATATCCATGTATTAAAAGCCTTATGAAAGACCTTCAAGGCAAGTTCTATAAAGCATTTCTATCACAAAAAACATTGAAACGCATCACAGAACGGTTGGCCAGCGCGTATCTGGATCATAGTACCATCCGCATGAAACCATGTAGAAGGCAAATGGGAAGTTGAATCCTTTGGGTCCAGCGTAGGGAGTTGGATCAAACAGCATCCATTTGGATGATACAAGAGATATCGTTAACAGAACTATCGCGAAAACTACGCTTTTTCTCCAATTTGCTTTCAAGAACTCCTTAATTGCGTGCATCAGGATTCATACGCATTCATTCTATAGTGCTCTTGTTAGCTTGTGAATTACGAGTCAATTTTGTAGTTCTGGACATGTTGGCACTATGAAAAAAAGGAGGATGGGCGTTTGCGTATTTACTGTTGTCATGGTTTTTTTCGTGGTGCTGTCCAGATGTCGTCGACGCCGGTTATCTGCCGTCCATCTGTGAGGTTGGCGTTAAGGGTGGCTGAGGTATCGCCTATCTTGATTCCGGTTTCTTGGGTGTTGAAGAACAGGATCAGATCGATGTCTCCGTCCTTGTCCACGTCCTCATAATGCCAACGCACAGGTGAGGCTTCATTTGGTCCAAACACAGCTGAGCTTGGATCAACTAAGGTCGGGTCGATGTAGTACGGTGTCCATGAGGCATCATTGAGGATCGCCACTGGTATGAGACCTTTGTCGCCTGGGTTAATGGAATTGGGGTCACTGCCAGGTTTGATGTCGATGGGGACTGGTATCCGCTTAACAGTTATTGTCAGCGAGTCTACGCCCACTCCACCGTCATCATCCGTCACGGTCAAAGTGACGGTGTAGTCCTGAGCCACTAGGTAAACGTGGGTTGGAGTCAGTGTATTGGTAGCCTTTGGAGTTCCGTCGCCAAACTCCCATTCAATGGTATGCGTGTCCAATGTTCCCGGATCGGTGAAGCTGCCGCTGAAACTCACTGTGTCACCCGAGTATACTGTTTGGTCTGGTCCCGCATCAACGGTTGGAGGAACGTTATAAACGGTCACATCAGCAGTATCAGTGTCGTAGAATAGGCCATCGTACACTTCAACAGTTGCAATGCCGCTCGTCAAATCGTCATACCAAGTGTGGGATGCGGTTGGTCCGGACCATCCTGTATCCCATACTCCGTCGCTGTCAAAGTCCCAGCGGTAAACTAAAGGGTCTCCATTAGGGTCACTGCTGCCACTGGCATCAAAGGTTATGGGCGTGCCTTCGTCGGCCGCGTAGGGTCCGCCTGCATCCGCTATGGGAGCCCGGAGTAGCACTGAAAGTTCAAGGTCCATCTCTGGGGTGGTTCCTATATGAGCCCCATCTTCATACCACCCGCTGTCCGTGAAGAAGTATCTGAGGTTATCCCAGTCGTCAAATCCGTATAAGATCCTTTTTTCTTTATCGTTGTTAATGTCGACCGGGACATCGGTCTCATAAGGGCCAAGTCCATTGGTATTCCAATTCCAATCGATGGGCTTATTTCCCCAACCAAAGTGTACGTTTTTGGTCATGTCCGAGCCTTGTCCATCCCAAAACCCGGTGCCCTTATCTGCGCCGTTTTGGATTCCCTTTGTCTCATCGAGATGGTTTTCGTTGAGATCGGGCAGTTTTTCCCTGGAATAATCCAAGCGTATGGGGCCGGTTCCTCTTGGTATAATGCCGCTCCATTGGAAGAAGTAGTTCATGATACTGAGGTAATTGGGTTTATAGTTGTTCTTGTCATCTTTGTCATAGCCGTCAACCAGGCCACCGTGACCGAGACCTAAGTTGTGTCCCAGCTCATGCATCAGTGCGCATGCCTGTTCCTCTGCGGTTCCCACGTCTACATCATTGGTTCCATCCTTATCAACGTCGGTGCCCATCGGTTTTTCTTTATGAATTCCACCCAAAGCCACAATCAAGTCGTTTCCAGTTTCGTACCCAGGCCCCCCGGCCCCCTCTGCCATTCCGGACTTTCCGGTGTCGGGTGTGCCCATCTTATGCCCCATGATGCAGTAATGATAGACCGATCTTTTATTCTCGCCGAAATTGTTTTTCTTAAGGTCATCGAAGTCAGCCACGCCAGAGCCCGACGTAGTATCGAAATGAATGTAATCACTATGTGTGATGCTGTTGCCCGATTCCAGATGAAGTTCTATCCCAGCCGTCCCATCCAGATTTGGAGGTATGTGCGCGGCTTTGAATGCGTCTTTCACCATTTTGGCGGCGGCTGGTTTAAGTTCGTGACTATGTGTCGCATCTTGCATCCAACCGACCTCCACAAAGATGTCTTTATGTTTTGGGTCCGGATCAAACGTGGCGCTGCGGGGCAACTCAATTACGCCATCCCAATTCGTATCTGCTCCATTTGGTCCCTCCCAAACGTCCCAGAGACCGTCGCCATCTTCGTCGCCTCCGATACGCATGGTCATAATTGCGTCATTGAAGTCATTATCTCCAAGATTCCACTGGTCCTCCCATTCAATCAACCAAGTATTGGGTGGTGCCTGTTGACGGATATGGATATGATCCTTCCCGTCCTTGTTGTTTGCGGGGTTAGTTGACCAAGTGTAGTAAGGGTTATTAGGATCATCTGTTTTCGCAACCAATAGAAATTCGAATAGCTCGCCTTTGGCAAAAGAGCCAAGAAATACCGTAGCGCCTTTATGGGTAGTTGCTGTGTTGAATAGAAACCGATTAGGCGGCGACTTAGTAACATAGTATAGGTCGTTAATGTAAACAGCGTAAGAATCGACAAATTCTACTGAAACCACGCCATCTGCAGGTAAGGGGGTGAAGCTGATATCAGCAGCATAAACCGGTGCCACTTTCAGAATCGCAAGCGTTAAAGAGACAAGTAGTGCGATAGTCAATATCGAAACCGTCTTTTTCATTTTCCCTTTCTCTCCTATCAATTTGGGTACATTTAACGTGCCCCACACTCGGCACGAAAGGAACTCCTAGACCAATCGAATTCAGAAATTCCCTTATCTAATGATGATTCGATTCCCACTTAAGACTTGTGAAAAACACCACCCCAAAGTTCTATTCATTGACTCAAGAGCGAAATCAAGCGTCTCTATTCCACAAAACTTCTTGAACGTCTGAATGACGCACAGGTTTCCCACATTCTCATAAGATCTTCTAGAACATTTCTCCATAAGTCTTATCTGTTTTGGCGGCTCACAACTGGGATTTTGGCGCATGAAGGCCTTCATATGAAAAACAAGATTCTAGTGTTTATTGTTTCTATAGTTTTGGTTGCGACTTTCCAGATTCCATGCGTAAAGGCTTCAGAACCAATGCCGGACTTGGTTATTATCAGTATTTGGAAAGAGGGTGACATGATATGGTACCAGTTGAGGAATGTGGGTGATGCTGTGGCTCCAGATGGTCATCAGACATTTTTGTATGTTGATGGCGATTACGTGGGAAGAGACCTTGTTGACAGAGCTCTGACGCCAGGGGAAAGATACACGGGCTCCTATGTCTATGAGGAGACCCCATCAGAGGATAGAGTAGTGGTATGGGCTGACTACTACAACATCGTAGTGGAAAGCAGCGAATCAAACAACCGCATGGAACAGATTTTTATATGCGACGTTAAGTCTCCGGAAATCGTCTCGGGTCCGACCGTGCAGGACCTGTCTCAAACTTCAGCCATCATCATCTGGGAGACCGACGAGGACAGTGACAGCCTGGTGAAGTATGGAAGGGCAGCTGGAGAGTTTGAGCTTCAAAAAGCGTATGACTCCTTTGTAAGAAGCCATAGCATCGCTTTGGCCGAGTTGGAGCCGTCTTCAACCTATCACTTCGTGGTACAGTCAACTGATCCCGATGGGAATAGTGTGCAGAGTGCAGACAGGATCTTCGAGACCCTGCCCTTGGCGGACGGAGAAGACCCCGTCGTATCTATTGTTGATCCAGGCATATGTAAAGGACAAGTAACCCTGTCTGCAAAGGCTTCAGACAACGTGGGCATTGACAGAGTCGAGTTCTTCATCAACAATGAGCATGTGTACACCGACTACTCGGCATCCTCAGACTTTCAATGTGATTGGCTCACTGAGCTTTTCGCAAACGGAGCGTACGTCGCGAAGGTCATTGCCTACGACATCTCCGGTGGACATTCCCAATCTGAGATACTGGTTGAGGTGGCCAACGACAAAGACCCAACCGTTCCCGAAGTCACAATAGGCTATCCAGCAATGTATGCAGTAGTCGCGAAAGAAATAGGGATCGTCGTGTGGGTAAAGGATGACAACGGCATAAGCAAAGTTCAGTGTTTGATCGATGGTAAGCCATTTCAGACATATACGTATGCACCTCCATACACTCCTAAAGACTTGTCATTTACGATGTCAACAAACCCCATATGGTGGGACACTCGCGCGTGGCCCGATGGGACGCACAGGATTGGTATCAACGCAACGGATGTAGATGGCAAATCCGGTCTTGGTTATGTTGATGTAAAAGTGAACAATGGGACACCTACGCCCGCACCCGGTTTAATCGTCGAAGACCACAAGGTCTTGCGAGACGCAAACGAATTCACCATCGAGTTAACAGTGAAGTGCACAGAAACTGCACCTTGGGGCGTCAAAAACGTCCTCATCACCGAATTTCTGAGCGGTTTCCAGCCCATATCACAAAAGACCAACTTTGCGGACTATGTGGCACATTTAGATGTTCAAAGCAAAAAGCTTGCTGATACCATTTATGCCTATAATGCGGTAGGGACGTGTAACATCAGTGTAAGTGATATTCTAAGCGGATATTCAGTGACCTTCGTTTACTTTGCTGTTCCAGTCATGATTTACCCTAAAGACCCTAATGCTCCGATGCCTTCCATTGGAGATTCCATCAAACTATCCTACTATAACATGCTTACGCAAACCCAAGAGAACTATGAAACGAAAGTCGGGCAGATTGCCCGTCAAGAGTCTACAGGTAATCAAGAACCGATATCAACTGCATACGATGACGCACTCAAAGGGGCCGACTATTTAATCGTAACTTGTCCTGACAAGATCGCAGATCAGCAGCAGCCGACAGAAACCGATAGACTCTTCTCAGACATGGCAGATCTGGCAAGGTGGCATAGATCAGCCGTGTTGGGGTATATTTATCCCAAAAACCCGGATAGCCCTACCATCGAAGAAGACAAGAGAGACACTTTAGTGAATTTAATTAACCCTGCAGGCGAGTGGGCCAAAAAACTGCACCCAAACTTCAGTTCACCTCTCAGCGGATACCTTCTGATTGTAGGCGAGGACTCCATTGTCCCTGCTTGGCAAGAAGAATACCTAAATCCGAACCCATCGAGTCCCCCGATACCGATTCCCGTTAGTGACTTTCGTTACTCTCAACGTGGCGGAAGTCCTCCGGATCTCATTGTTGGAAGGATTATTGGGGATGGCGCCGCGGGTCTGTCGAAATCAATTCAGACATGCATAAGTACACTGAAACTGAAGCTGTTTGATCGCTCAGACGCCCTAGTGATCAGTGGCGAAGGACAAGGAAAAACAACCGAGGAAGAAAGTCAAACCTTCAAAAACGAAGCAACGCAATGGGCCAATCTGCTCAGCAGCAAAGGATACAAGGTGGATTCAGTCTACTGGCCGGACTACACAGGATCGATTCAATACTTTAATGATTTCAAACTTAAGGCTAAGGACAAGGACGTTATCTTATATAATGGCCACGGTGCCCCGGACACGTGGTGGCCTGTTCCAATTAATACCAACATTCCGTCAGTGAATTTTGGCAACGCAAAACCTTTTGTATTTGCAGATGCCTGCGAAACCGGAGATTACGCGCGCGCTGTTGGTAGCATCGCCAAAGCATTCCTTAAACAAGGCGCGTCTATCTATATAGGCGCGACTGCGCCTGACTATGAGAAGGGCCCGGGGGTTTACGGCATCTTTTCTAATTGGGATGTTTCTGAGTCTGTTGGAAAAGCTTTCTATGAGGCGAAGAAGAATTGTTGGGGAACAACGAACGGTGTGACATTCTGCAAACTATACAATTTATACGGAGATCCGAAGCTTGGCATAACGCAAACACTCGGTGGTGCTGGATCAACATCCGAAGCAATATTGCCCTCGTCACCTCCCACCACGATTGAGGTTGAAGTTCCAGACTACATTGTAGATCGAAATTTCTACGGAGACGGTTTAGACTACGTTCATATCCCAGACGGCCTAGTATGGTTTGAGAGAGGTCAGCTTCAAGTTCCCATATACTCTGTATTATTAGACTACCCGCAAGGATACGAAATCAACAATGTGATTCTTGACCAAAGGAACGGTATGGTCATGGACACTGGCCTGAACATCCCTATGACATCGTTAGAGCTTACTCCGAGCAGTTTCAATTCGGTACCCTATTCGGGTACGGTTGCAGACTGGTTCCCCCAAAAAGAATACACTTGGAAAGCGGAGGAAAACTCAGATGGAACAAAGACACTATTTATCACAATGTATCCTTTCCAGTACAATCCTTTGACCAGCATGGCTAGGTTCTACAAAAACTACGCCTTTAACATCGACTGCACATTCTCTCAAGTGGGGGTCAACGGCATAGGCACGCAGAAGGATGCTTATCAGCAAGGTGACCTGATTGCGTTTAATATTGATCTTGAGAATGACGGCGAACCCCAAGACGTTGCTATCCAGGCACTGATAAAGAAATGCGGCGAAGAAACTGTAGTTGATGGATTGCTCCTGCGCACTCTTAGAAACTGCGTGGATCTTTGTTCATATACTCCAAAGTGGGACACCACCACATTTGATCCCGGGGATTACTGCATTGAAGTAACGCTAACGGATCACCTCGGAAACCTGCTGGACAGAAAGACCGAGACGTTCAGGTTGGGCACGTCGTCTGGCGTGGTGACCAGCCTCACAGCCACTCCAAGATACTTCCATATAGGAGATGCCATCGAAGTAAACATGAAATTCGATAACGTCGGAACGATTCCTATCTCAGGAGTTGCCAAAATAGAAGTGTTTAATTCACTGGGAACTATCGTAGACGAATATCAGCATGATATCGCATATTTAATGCCATCTGAATCAATAGGCCTGAGCAACACGTGGGACACATCAGGGGTAGAAGAAAGTTCCTACAACATTGTGGGTTACGTCCTGTATGATGGCAAAGCTTCCAAACCCATGACTGTTACAGTTGAAACAGACTACACTCTTCCATCCGTAAATGTACAGACACCATTAGAAGGCCAAGCGCTTCAAGACGGTGTCACATTGAAAGCTTCAGTTTCAGACCCAAGCGGAATCGACTGGGTCACATTCTCAATCAGAGAGTTGGATGGAACGGTAATTGATCCAGCGTTCGAATCGATGTCTCCTACGTATGTTGGTAGCGACATGTGGCAACTGCATTTCAATACTAATCAACCCAAACTACCTGACGGGTATTACATGTTCATCGCTAACGCAAGCGACATGGTTGGCAACGAAGGATCTGCAACAGTCCAATTCAGCGTCTGCAACTGGGCATGCTTGAAGTTGCTACCCGCTACCTCGAGTAGCAAGGCCGGCAGAACCATGCCCATCAAGTTCTCACTCAGAGTTGCGGCTTCTGTTGACTCTGCTCAACCCTTTGTTTGGAATGAAGAACTAACCATCAAAATCTACCAAAAAGGCTATCCGGAAAAGATCCTGCAAACATCAATCTATGGAACAGGTGCAAGGAACTATCGAATTGACCCAGTGGCCGAACTCTACATCACAAACTTCAAAACTCTTACGATACCGAAAACATACGTGGTGGAGATCTACAGAAAAGGAATGCTGATCGGCACCTTCACATTCAGCACAGTCAAATAGCATAGCAGCGCGCGCCGCGGTGAAAAAATATTTTTTTCTCTTGCGCTCTTCGTCGGTGATGTTTGATCTTGCCTTTTTGAAAGGATGGTTTTCTAGCCCGCGCGTGATGCAGGTTGGTTTGGCTTTGTGCTTTATTTTCCGAGTCCTATTGCTGCGAACTTCAGTTTTCGGCTGAAGTTTTCTGCGTCAAAGATTCTTCTTCCATCAATTAAGACGGGGTTTCTCATGTTCTTAGTGAAGTCTTCAGGTGTTAGTTTTTTGAATTCGTCCCATTCTGTTATGAGGATACAACAATCAGCGTTTTTGAGGCATTCGATGGCTGATGAGGCATAGTGAATTCTGTTTTCGAAAATTGTTTTGGCGACAGAGGCTGCTATCGGATCGAAAGCGGTAATGTGTGCGCGTTCCTTTAGGAGCTGGTTTATTATGGGTACGGATCGTGCTTCTCTCATGTCGTCCGTGTTTGGCTTAAAAGACAACCCTAGAATGGCCACTTTCTTGCCTTTTAGGTCTCCTACAAAGCTTTTGCACAATTGGATAGCTTTGAGTGGCTGGGTTTCATTAACGTTTTCAACAGCGTCAAGAAGCTTAGGGTTGTAGCCCAAGGTTTTTGAGTGAGCGATTAGGGCTTTAACATCTTTGGGAAAGCAGGAGCCTCCATACCCTAATCCGGCGTTTAGGAACAATGATCCGACTCTTTTGTCTAGTCCTATGCCTTTTGCCACCATGTTTACGTCTGCGTCTGGTGTTTTCTCGCATATGTTGGCTATTGTGTTGATGAAGCTTATTTTTGTGGCGAGAAAGGCGTTGTTGGCGTATTTGATGAGTTCTGCTGTTGAAAGGTTGGTTCTAATCGTTGGAGGGGTCCTCTCCCTATAAAACTCTCTGTACAAGCTTTCTAGAGTGTCGCCGGATTTATTGTCATGCTGCCCTATGACTATGCGGTCCGGGTTCAAGGTGTCTTCAAGTGCCGAACCTTCGCGTAGGAATTCGGGGTTCATGCACAGACCAAAGTCCGAGCCACAATGTTTCTTTGATTGTTTCTCAAGAATCGGCTTTACAGTGTTTTTTGTGGTTCCCGGCACCACTGTGCTTTTGATCACCACTAAATGGTAAGTCTCTTTCTTGTTGAGAACCTTGTCCATCTCTTGTGTTGACTGTTCTATAAATTCGAGGTTTATGGTGCCGTCTGGTTTGCTGGGCGTCCCCATGCAATTAAAAGTTATGTCTGTCTTTTGA